>Ga0138256_10001509_pt1 | contig 25098 bp, 12 predicted proteins | sample KNB2016incub_MG_FD_105486 | JGI IMG/M metagenome (GOLD analysis project Ga0138256, IMG submission 105486) | Active sludge microbial communities from wastewater in Klosterneuburg, Austria - KNB2014incub_MG | ecosystem: Engineered > WWTP > Activated sludge > Unclassified | place: Austria...
AAATTCCAATAAGAAATGCTTTAGGAGTTTCAACTAAAGCGAATAATAATTTCCGCCGTCATTAATTTATGGATTATTAAGACCAATAACGAATTATAGGAAAATAAAAATGGGTTTTTAGAGGTGCCCCTTAGATAATTTTTCGGATCTTCTTTTATTAACGCCCGATGTAACCAGCGCTGAAATAAATTCATCACGATCAGGATTTGGAAGTACGATACTGTCAATCCAACTCTCAGATGCATCTCGTCCGAGGGGAACGAGAATTGTATGCCCTTTAGCAATGCCTAAGTTTAATATTTTATCATCATGTTCTTTCGCAATTATAATTAGTGGCCTGTCTACTTGAACCAGTTGTCGCAACGAATTTACATTTTCAACTATAACGCTTCTTGAAATAAATTCAAGATAGTTTTTACTCTCGCTTAAAAAGCTGCAAATAATAAAAGCAATTGACTCGTCAAGAGTTGAAGCACGGACAGATACAATTTTAGGTGATTTGGTTAATTTTAGTAATTGCTCCGATTGCTTTTTTCTTCCGGCTGTAATCAAAGTTAAGTCCAGTTTTATTTTCGAATCAGGGCTCAATCTCCATGCCTCCCAAAAATACTCTGCTGATTGGACTCCTCCATCTGGAAATTTATTTAAGTAACCAGAAGACAACCAAAGTGAAACAGGGGGTGCATTTTCAAGCCATTTATTCAGTTCCTGACCCGTAATAACAACTACATTTTTCCAAAAATTCTCCTTTCTCTTTTCTTCAGCCCATCTTTCAGCTTTAGTCCATTTTCTTGGCGTGACGAAAACATAAGTAAATTGGGATGGATTATCTACTATTGGATTTATTTTTCGCTTTCTATAGTCTTCTTCAGCCTTGCTTTTTACGGCTTTTCCAACTCCTATTTCCCAAACAGATTTTCCACCTGAAATGAATTCGACATTTAATGAAGAATCTATTTCTAACATACCATCAAAACCAGGTAATGCGATATCGTTTCCTGATGGAAAATTAATATTGATAATATCAGTCCTTGTATACCGAATTAGTCTTTCAATTAAAGAAGGCATAGTTTCCTGACAGTTTCTTTCATCTGCCCATCGTACCAAATCATTTGTATCTATCCACTTCATTGAATCCTAATTTTAATATAACTACAAAGAAAATGACTAAATGCGATGACAGTAATACAATCTTTATTCAGTTGAAAAATATAGTAATAAAACTCGATCAAATCACCGGGCATGCCCTGAATTTTCGCACAAAGATGGATTTAAAGCAGTTTTGAATGACTTGCTTTCCTACCATTCAATCAACACTTTTCTGAATGGCAAATTTCTGTAGTGATATCTTTATGTGATATTAATCTTTTTATTACATTCCGGATTTATAATCGTACGTTAAATTTGATTAGTTTTGAATAATAAATTCTTAAGCATGAGATTCGTTTTTTCCAGGACCATATTATATTTATTCTTATTTTATTGGACTAGCTTGCAAGGTCAGGATAAAGTTTCAGGGCGTAGAATAATCAATGTACATGATTCTACCTCGATGATTAGAACCTCTGTTCTTCCAAAATCTAAAAGCAATGTGAGTTTGAAAGAAGGAAGATATTATGCTTGGTTCTCATACAATCAAATTTATTATACTGAGAATGGTGTAGGTGGCAATCTTATTGATGGAAATTTTCAATCTTTTTATTTTAATAACCAACTAAAGACCTCTGGAAAATATCGAAAAGGCTTGAAAGCAGGGTATTGGAAATCCTGGTATGACAATGGAACCTTGAATGAATTGACAAAATGGAAAAAAGGACAATTACATGGAGAACGAATTCTTTTCAATAGTTTAGGGGATCAAGTTTTAAGAGAAAAGTATAAGCGAAATGTCATTCAAATTCCTCGATTGAAGGGAATTAAAAAGAAGGAAGAGAAACAGAATAAAATGGAGTTGAAGAAAGAATTGATAAATCAAGATTCATCGAATGTTGAGCCTGAAAACTTACAGGTGATACAATCGGATTCTCTCAAAATCGACCGATCGAATAAAAAAAATACTAAAGTTCTGACTAAAACGATTTCCAATACCCATAAAAAGGGAAATGAAATTCTGAAGAATGAAAGAGACTCTGCATACCAAAATACCTCTAGTAAGAAGGCAAAAGCTGTTTCGCAAAGTAATGAGCATACCAAAACGAAGAATTTGAAAGAGAACTCTTCGACTTCCAGCGGCCCGACAAAGTCCAAATTGAAAAAGAAGGAAGACGGTAAATTAAAACCAAGCCCGAGCAAAGTAACTGTGATTCCTAAATCCTTACAGCCATCACCGGCTGACAGTTTAAAGCTAAAGGGACAATCCAAATCCCAACCTAAATGAGTTATGGTCAGAGCCGGAGCTTTACTTTATGCAATCTTTATCGCATTTATTATTTCGGCGATATGTGGCTCCCTCTCTCTAATTTACCTCTTTTTGGACCGGCAGGTTGCTGATATTGACCTTAGTGATAGATTTGATTATTTAAGCGAAATTGCATTAAACCAATTTCTCAATGCCGAGGAATTTTCAGAAACCTTTGAAGTATCTACATCTGAAAAAATCAGGTTTGAGTTAAAGCCTTGGGGTGCATTTAACTTTTTAAAGGTGAGCTTAATTATTTCTGACTCAACACGATTTAGGTGCTATATGACCGGTAGGAGGCGAATCGATAATCGTAAATATGCTTTATATATGACGAATTTGAACCATCAATTGGGAATTGTTGGGAATGCAAATATCAACGGTGATTGCTTTGTACCACAGGGAAAATTGAAGAATGGTTTTGAGAATGGATTCAAATTTACATCGAACGGAATTTCCGTGAAAAATAGTGAATCGAATTTGACAAACCTGTTCTTTAAAGAAATTAAAATTAGGTCGGAAGTTGATTCCGTCGGAGTAGAGCCGGTAAATTATGATTTAATTGAAGCTGAAAGCAAACATAATTCTTTTGATACAAATACTATGCTGATTTCATTTTCGAATTCTGAAGTATTAAGGAACATTACTCTATCAGGAAACTTCAAAATCTTCTGCAAAGAAACGTTAACTATAGAGTCCAATTGTGAGCTAAATGATGTTCTCATTGAGGCAAGAAAAGTTATTGTGAAAAAGGGATTTGACGGATCAATCCAGATCTTTGCTACTGATTCAGTATTAATTGAAGAAGATGTTACGTTGAGTTATCCTAGCTGCATAGTTTTGTCTAATACACTCTTGCCAATTCCTAGAGCGATAGAAATCTCCAAGGGTGTGAACTTTCATGGAGATATTATAACGGGAGGTAAAGATGGTAGTATGAATCAAATTTTGGTCAGTGAAGGTGCTAAAATTTTCGGTCAAATTATATCAGCCGGACAAGTTGAATTGAAAGGAGAAGTTAATGGATCTATAATGACACAATCGTTTATTTTAAAATCTCCGGCAACAAATTACCCCAACATTTTGATAAATCCGAAAATTAATATTGATGGACTTAAATCGTTTTATTCCGGAACTATTTATAGTGTGTTCTCGGAGGTATCTATTGTTAAAGAACTGAACTAATAATCAAGATATTTTCATGCTCAAAGGATTTACAATTATGGAAACAATTTGCGCCATGTTGGTTATATGCATTTGTTTTTGTTGCTTCACTTACTTTTCTGTTTACCTCAGTCCGGAGAGAGTTTATTATAAGCACGCATTAAAAAATCGACTGCAACAGAAATTCACGTATGACTTTATAAAACGAGAGACAATTGAACAAGATTTTGAAGTCAATATTAGTTCTTCAAAATGGAATAGAGATGTCAGAAAAATTCGATATTCTACTTTTGATAACATCATGAATGATTCATTGATTTATGAAGGGTATGTAAAAGAAGTCCAATGAAATTGAAGGCATTTACTCTAGTGGAAATGATTGTTACAATGATCCTAAGTGCGATTACAATACTTGCAGCATTGTGGATCTTCGCAATCATATCAAATTCATGGACAAAGAGGAATAAAAACTACTTAATCATGAGTGAATGGTTACAATTCGAATCCACTTTTAAACGTGATGTTAGAGGTTCCGATTTCCTGAACGTGCAAGACAATACGTTAATGCTTAAAGAACTAAACAGGAAAATAAAATATACAATTTTAGGAAACAGCATTATTCGTGAAATGAATAATGTCCCCGATACTATTTTTCACGGAACTTCCATAGTGGAGTTCGTCCAGCGATCGAGCGTTATACCTTTTTCTCCATTGGATTCAATGATTTGTCTGGAAGTATCGACTCAAAATGGGCCAAATAAATTGCATTTTTTCTTTGTGAAACCATTATGGGCTTTTAATTTGGATAGGTCACTGAATGCTGAAAACTACTTTTAAATGAAATTGGATAAATTATACATTTCAAATTCCCCTTTGGTAAAACAAACGACTACTCAGACAGATGGCGGAAAAAAAATAAGTGATCGAGAAAAATCACATTTATACAAGGAATTTGCTACACTTTTGAAATCCGGAATGGATCTTGTATTTTCTATTCAGATTATTATTGAGCAAGAAACAAAACCGAAAAGAAAAATAGCATTTCAATCGATATTGGATAAACTTTACAAAGGTGATCATGTATATGATGCATTTAATTTATTGCCAGGAATAAGCGATTTTGAAATTACTTGTATTCGAATCGGTGAAGAAACAGGTAGGTTGATTGAAATATTTGAACAGTTAAGCAAATTTTATTTTGAACGGAGCTCGCAGCGTCGAATGGTTATTCAATCAATCACTTATCCTCTTTTGGTTTTAACAACAGCTATTGGTGCTGTAATGTTTATGCTTGTATTCATCGTCCCAGTCTTTGCTGATGTTTATAAGCGATTTGATACTGATCTCCCTTTCATCACCAAAGCCGTAATTTTTCTTTCAAAGTATGTTAAATGGTTTTTTTTAGGACTTTTTATCATTGCAAGCTTTTTAATTTTTATGAAATTTAACAGAGATGCTTCGAAATTTAGGCCACAAGCATCTTTTATTTCAAAGCTTCCAATCTTGAAAAAGATCTTTTTGCGTCTAGTTCTTTTGCAATGGACTCAGTCCATGCATTTAATGCTTAGTTCCCAACTTCATTTAATCAAGGCGTTGGAATTTTCAGGTTTAATGATAAAAAAATCATCATTGTTCGATTCCTTAACTATTGTCAGTGCTGAGGTTATGAAAGGAACTCCATTACACCAAGCGTTAGCTGATTCCAAATTTATGCCGCCTAAATTAATTGCAATGATCAGAATTGGAGAAGAAACCAATGAATTACCACAAATGATGCAATTAATTCATGAACAAATGACCGAAGTAATGGAGGATGACATCAAAAAACTTTCTTCAATTCTTGAGCCCATTCTGATTTTAATTGTCGGGGTAATTGTCGGTGTTATTTTAATCAGTATGTATTTGCCTATTTTTAAACTTGGAACAACCATTCACACATAAATTTAACAAACCGAAGAAACATTGTTGAAAAATAAATTTGCTTTATTAAAATTTGTAGCATACCATTGGATTCTGATTATGTAAAAATGGTTTTTTAGTCGTTTTGCTAATTGTAGAAAAATGATGAATTGAGTCGAGTGAAATAATTTGAAAGCTTTGTAAAAGAAAAGTGTTAGTTGTCGATAAGGCTGAAAAATATTTGCTCTTTAGATGGGGTTTTAAATTTCAAATTAGTAATTGAGATTTTGATGGGAATTGATTAATGGTAAGGTTTTGATTGATGAAATTCATTTATTGATGATATATTGTGTATTGATTATAGGTTGAAATAATGCTAATTACAAGTGTATTTCTTTTGAAATTTTGGGGAATAGAATCTGGTGGATAATTTTAGAGATACTCTTTGCCATACTTACTGATTTATTTTGGGAGTAATGCCACTAGATAGTTTGATTATAGCAGAATTGTCAATATCAAATCTGATTGCAGAAATAGGAAAATAAAAATTGTGCGACAAAAGTATTGATGCTATGTTCATACTAAATACAGAGAGTGTTGACCCGGACTCATGTCATGAATGGATTGTTTACTGTTGACATCAAAGTTGTCCTGTCAAGTCGGTTAATTGTTGAAATTTTATTTGTGAGGATGATTTAATTCGAAAATATTTGATTTGTCAGTGAACATAAGATTCTGTTTTTACTTAAAAAAAATTTCATGAAATTAAATTTTAAATGGAAGGGTAAAAATTTATTTGGATTGATTTGGTTGTTGGTCTTAGTGTCAATGCATAACTCCAACGGTCAGTCTCCGGTGTACACCGTTCGTACATTGCAGACATCGCCAGTTAAATCTGTTTTCTGTCTTGGGTCAACAGTTGAACTCGAGTTTGATGATTTTGATGGAACAACCACAAATGTTTTAGACTACTCAGCTGCAACATTCAGTGTCGAAATTTTGAATGCTGGTGCACCATCAACAATTGTTGCAACCATAGTCTCAACTGCTATTTCTGCACTCCAGGTTACTACACCTGTTTATAGTCTTACGTTCGAAATTCCAGCCAATTTAACCTATGCTGTCGATTATAGGTTTCGCGTTGTTGCAAGTGGATGCAATTATGGTGGGAACGCTGTGTCAGCCGGTTCGCTCATGAATGCTTCCGATTTAACTTTTGCAGAAGCGCCTGAGGTGACAATAGTTTCTTTAAGAGCTGGAATAGATGTTGCCTGTTACCATGAGAACATAGATATTCAAGCCATTCCAACCCAACTCAATTTTCCATATGTTTCGGGTGATTTCACCTATTCATGGGGTGGTACTACCGGTAATAGCATTAGAGCAGCAAATTGGACAGGCAATACAGATCTATATCAAGTTGTAGTAACAAATCAGGTTTCTGGTTGTACTGCAGGGGCACAGATAACCGTCTATAGCAATCCAGAGATTATTATTCCAGGAATCACCAATATCAGTGCACCAATAGAATTAACACCTAATTCTTCAACTCTTAATCTTGATGGAACAGCCAGTGGTGGGGTGCCCTTTCTCAACACTGGTTATGATTATGAGTATTTATGGAATCCCGGGAATGGACTAAGTTCTTACACAATTGAAACTCCTGACGTAGTTTTTGAAGACCTAACTGTGAATACAGTTTATTCGGTTACTGTCACTGATGCAAATTCATGTACAGCAGCAGCCAATGTTGAAATTCATCCAATTAAAATAATACTTGATGTAAGTAATGTAAAATCAGCAACATTTAACGCAAATTTTAATGGTGCCGTTAATCCTGTTAGTATTTCCAATTTAAATAGTGGACCAGGCTCAGATTTATTATACTTAGGTCCTTTTTACAATTCTGTTACCTTAACAAATAATGCAGTTGATTTAATTATTGAAGAGGATCAATTAAATCATGTAGCAGAACTAAGGCTTTCTTTCAGTTATGATGATACTTGGCAAATCATTCCACCAATAAAAGTGAAAACAAATTCGAACCTTGCATTTTATGATTTGTCACCTGAGTTTTATTCTGTGAGCGGGAGAAATTTGAATTTTTATATTATTAAACCTGAGAATGAAAATAAAATTGATGTTGAAACGAATGTCAGTAAGGGAGTCCTTTTTGATAGGATTGCAAACACTAATCCATTTGAAATAACTCTAACAAATAATGTAGACTGGACGATATTTAAGTCTGCAAGTTTGGAAATTAATTTAGTTAATGGATCAGCCAATCCCGTTTTTAGTCAAAATTGGAATGGATCACCAAATTTCAATTCGGTTTCGCCTCCTCAAATTCAGTGGGATGTAAATGCAGGACCAACACCTCCATCTGGAGGTTTATATGAGTATCGTTTAACATTGGAAGGTGATAACACTTCAATGTCACCTTCTTTTGTAAACCAGCGGACTTATTCCGGCGAATTAATTCTGAAATAATATTATTATGAAAGTAAAGAGTGTTTTATTAGTTATTAGCTTGGTTGCATTATCAGGAATTTCAATTTATAATTTGCTTGAAATTAAGAAACAACCTCAAATAGCTTATGTAAGGACTAAGAATGTTTTGGAAAAGTATGTTGGCATGCAAGAAGCACAGGAGCTGTATCATATGAAAATGGAAAAATGGAATTCTGACTTTGACTCAATTTCAAACTCAATACATACTGAAGAAACAAAAACAGAAAGTGCAATTCCAAATGAAACTAAAGCCGGTATAGTTGACAGGTATCAGAGATCCATTCAACGTAAAGCTGAAGAAGAGAATTTGAGGCTTACACAAGGGGTATTGAATAAAGTGAATCAATTCATCGAATCATATGCTAAGGAGCATAGTCTTGAAGTAATATTTGGTGTGACAGAATCGGGTAGCATTTTGTATGGAGGAAATAATATGGATATTACCGAAGAAATAATTGATGGACTTAATAAACAATATTTAGGGAAATGAGAAGTATCCTTTTCGTTGTCATTTTACTTTCAGCCTGTCGTCCATCAAAATTTCAGACGGAGCAAGAGTTTTATGCTTGGTGGAATGATGAATCAAATGGATTGACAAAAGAATATGACGCAAATTCTTTTAGTCTTTCTGCCAAATATCTGCCAGCAGAATATTTGGCCTACAAAGAGCTTAAAAGTAATCCTTCATATAGCTTTGATAGTTTAGTAATTGAGTATAGTAGTGGTTACACTTTTCTGATTTCAATAAAATCTAAAAATCAAAAAGGGGATCCTTTACTGAAGGACAATGACCTAGAAGATTTTGCTGGAAAAATATATGATTTAAATTTCATTCCGGAGCAGTTTGTACAATTAACTATTGGTGATTCAATTCTTGTTCCTGTGCTATCTACTCTTGAAAGCGGAGGTGAGATTGGAAATCAAAGAACCTGGTATGTTGTATTCTCGACTCTTGATGAAACTGAACATCAGTTTACAGATATGGATTTGTTATTTGATGATCAAATTTATAATTCCGGTCTACATCATTTTATTTTCAATATGGCGGATATCTCAATGTTACCTGCTTTCGAATTTGTAAAAAATAAATCATGAGAAAATTTCCGAAACTCTTAAAAATTATTTCTTCAACATTGGCATTTTTGATGATATCAGAATGTTTTTTTCCGTCTGTTGCTATGGCTCTCACCAGCGGACCTGCAAGCCCGGAATTTTCAAGCTTTGAGCCGGTTGCCACTACAGATATGGTAAATGTTTTTTCAGGTGACTTTACATATAACCTACCGGTAATAGAGATTCCGGGAAATGATGGAAGTGGGTATGCCATGTCATTGTCTTATCACAGTGGTTCAAATTCTGAAGAAGAGGCCTCTTGGGTAGGTTTTGGATGGACGCTAAATCCTGGTGCCATAAATAGAAGCGTCAAGGGATATCCTGATGATTATATGGATACACCTGTCAAGCAATACAACAAAACAAAGCCTAATTGGACTATTTCAGGGCAACAAAAATTGAACTTGGAATTTTATAGTCAGGAATCAAACACAAAGCATAACAAGGACCCAAAAAAAGAAGAGTTGGATGTATTATTTTCTATAGGAGCAGGTACCGGATTGAGATATAATAATAACATGGGCTTCAATCGTTCCAGGACCTTAAGTGCAGGTTTTATGGGCATGGCGAGTTTAGATATTACATCTAGTTCGACAGGACTTACCTTTAGTGCTGATGTGAACCCTACCAAAATTTTGAGACGGTATAAGAAAGTGAAGCAGGATATTGAAAACGGTGCAGCTGAAAAAGCTGAAGCAGCTGGTAGAGAATCAGAAGTGAAAACCGAACCAGCTCCAGAATCAAAGAAAGGACAATCTATTGTTAAAAGCCCGGTTAAAACGTATGATATATTTTCTTCACAGTTTTCTCCAAGTGCAGTATCGACTAGTCCGTATGGAGGTTACAATTTTAATTATTCTTTATCCGGTATGTTAACTGGGTTGCCAGTTCCAATTGGAGTGCATTTGGGTACTACAGGTGGCTTCAGTATGCAATATAATTTAAGCGAATCTATGCTAGAAGCGAATGGGTATCTGAATGCCCCTGATATCGCACCTTCGACTGTGTTACCTACGTTGTCTCAAAGTAATAATAAAGTTTCTGATTTTTACATGGAAAAGGATAATCCATTTGATATGCAGGATTTGGTGCTAGGAATTCCATTTTCAAGCCCTGATAATTTTATATTAAGTGGTGAGGCATTAGGGGGAAGTTTTAGACCATGGCAAAAGCAAATTGGTACTTATCATCCTAATAAATTACGGAATAAGTTAATTATTTTTAACCTAGGTCTAGCTTTAAACGGTATTGTTGATTTAGGTGTTGGGATGTCTTTTGGATCGGGATATCATCAAAACATGGTTGACGATTGGGAGTCTAAATTTTCGTCTTCAAATTCAGCTGCAAATTATTATAAGTTTAATGACGGGTCGAATGCAGAATCTTCTGTGTTTAGGTTTGCGAGTGATTTAGGTGGGCAGATCGAGTACGGAAATAATAATGTAAATGATCAGACAAACGAAAACTCAATGTTAGTTTCATTCCCTGGTCTTAAACACTGTCTTCCAAATATTGATCATGACGCCTATGGTAAGTATCTTAACGGTTATACTGACGGAAATGAAGCTCATAGAAATTCTGGTAGATCTTCAGATGTTGAACCTGGATTTACTGCTAGTGTTTTAGACAAATTTTCTGTGACTGCTAGTAATGGAAATAAATATGTCTATGGTAAAGCTTTGTTGGCTAAGAATGAAACTAATATTGCCGTTGATACCAAGTGTGATCCTTCCAACGGCCAGCCTTATGCTACTATTATTAATAATTCATTAGTATATAAACCTCTTTTTCTAAATGATGACGCAGGTGACTATGACATCGATGTGTGTAATGGTGAACATGAAGTTGTACAGGGAGAAATAAGACCGGAACCTTATGCATATACCTATCTACTCACTGCAATTTATACTCCTGATTATTTTTCGTACACAGTAGGTAATGATCTTCATGAGTTTGGAGGTTGGACGAAATTTGGATATAGAGAGGACGGTCAGAACGATTTTTACAGATGGAGGTCGCCTTACACCGGATTGGAATATCATAAAAATAAAATTTCTGACCCTACGGATGATATGGCTAGTGTAAGTACAGGTGAACGGAAACTTGCGTATTTGTCAAAAGTTGAAACGAAAACTCATATTGCTTTTTTTGTTACAAATAAATCTATCAAGACAGAGTTTATTGATGCGAATGCTCCCATTAGTCTTGATGAGATTGAAGACTATGTTACCGGAAGTCAAATAGATAGATTGGATGGGCTTGGCGCACTTCCTCTCACAGGTCCTAGCGAAGATGCTGCTATAAATCCTGCATCTAAAAATACAACCAAGAAGTTGGAATTCCTTGAAAGAATTGTATTGTTTGCTAAGAACGAAGATGGGTCAATCGCATCAACGAAACCAATTAAAGTGGTGCATTTTGATTATGAGTATTTCTTAGTTCGAAATACTCCCAATAATATTAATGGAACTTATCCTGTTCCCATAACTACAAATACTGATTTATCAGGGAAGTTAACTTTAAAGCGAGTATGGTTTGAAGCTGAAGGAATAAAAAGTATAAAAATAAGTCCCTATAAATTTGAGTATAATTATAGAGATTGGGATGCATCAGATGTCGTTTCTCAGCATCCTGAACTAAGCGACTTTTTTTCATTAAATTCTACGTATACCGGGAATGCCCAAAATCCATTTTATACATCCTACCTTCTTGATGCTTGGACCAATGTGCAGCCTCGGGGACATTCACAAAATGATAAAATGCGAACGTGGCCATGGCAAGGTGAAGTAGTTCGGGCTGATGACTACGACCCGGGTGCATGGCAATTAAAACGAATTGTACTCCCATCAGGTGGTGAAATACTTGTTCAATATGAAGAAAAAGATTATCAGTATGTACAAGATCGACATGCCATGTCGATGGTCAGTCTAAATTATGCAAGCGATGGCGGGGGAAGTGGCATAAGTGAAAATCCGGTGTATAGATTGAACATGAATGACCTAGGTGTAGATAACTCGGTTGATTTGTCGGGATTAGCCACTTCACTTCAAGAATATTTTGTAACCGATTCTAATATGATTTACTTCAAATTTTTATTCGGGTTGAAAGACCATCCTGCAAGCTTAAGTTCAATCCGCTCTGAGTACATTGATGGATATGCCCGAGTGAAGGCAGTGTCATTGGTTGGTCAGGATATCCAAATTGAACTTGATGGACATGATGCTTCAAATAATCAGAATGGTTATTATGTAGTACCCCGTCAAGGCTGTTATGATTTTTTCAAAAGTAACCGAATCGGAAAATTTAGTAATGGAGCAATTGGAAAGTACGATTCAAAATATGGAAATGCGCTTGATGGTCTTGCTTTGAGTGAGTCATGTGGCCAACCCAATGCGAAGAGTGTAATATCAGTTTTGCCTAAAGTAAAGTTTTTGTTTAAGGCTTTGATTGAAATGCAAGTGGATGTCATGAATAGCAACATCAAAACGCCTGAACCAACAGAAGTTTGCCTAGATATGAGTAATGAGAATTCCTATTTGAAAATTCCTATATTTTTTAAAGCAAAACGAGGAGGTGGATGTAGAGTGAAACGTCTATTGATTTATGACGAAGGACAGCAAACGGGCGCACCTGTTATTTATGGTAATGTATATGATTATGTTTTGGAAGATGGGCATAGTAGTAGTGGTGTTGCAACCAATGAGCCTATGAAAATGAGAGAAGAGAATGCTTTGGTTGAATTTTTTCCTAAGAAACATCAAGGTTGGCTAAATCGACATATCGTCGGGGTTAATAAGGAGCAGTCTGAAGGACCCATAGGGGAATCTCTACTGCCAGGCGCATCTGTAGGGCATTCGCGTGTCGTAGTTCATAATATATTTTCAGGAAAGAATGGTTCCGGTTTTTCGGTTCATGAATTCTACACCTGCAAAGACTATCCTTTCGATAAAGGGTACAATTATTCCGTACACACAAAATTGTCTGAACAAAATTGCGATGATTTTGAAAATGAACTATATCGTCGTTCCTTCGATATTGGTGGATCGGGTTCAGAGGCTGGTGTTAAATACTCTTCGCTGAGTGAAAATACAGTATCTGATCACATGAACATCCCGGCTCCATTTTTTAGTTTTATGAAAACTAAAAAATGGGCAACCCAAGGATTCAGGTTTATTTTAAATAACATGCATTCTCAGCCGATTTCGGTTAGAAATTATTATGGTGAATATGTGCCAGGTAGCGTTCCTTCTTCAGATCCTTCGGTTTTGTCATCTGCAACACTCTATCAGTATTATGAACCAGGTGAAAATATAAGAGTACTCAAGCCGGATCAGAACGGTCTCAGCGACAGAGGAACATATTCCTGGAAATGTCCCGGTAAAGAAATGGAGGTTACCATGGAATCACATTCAATTAGAGATAACTCAGTTGATTTTTCGATGGGAGTAGACTTGTGTGTAGGTCTAATTTTTTTCCCCCCAATTTCAGTTGGTTTCAGCCCAAATGTTGCACTATCGGATAAATCGGTAAGTACTCATTCAACTTCAAAAGTTATAAGATATCCAGTGATTTTAAAATCCATAACCAATACAAAAGATGGTATAGAATCTAAATCAGAACAACTCGCCTTTGACGAAAGTGGTGTTCCTGTTCTCACAAGAACCACTGATTCCTACCATGGTAGGTCAATAATTAACAATAATAATTTAGACGGATCTTATTTTGCACTTAAGCTCCCTGCATACTGGTTTTATCCGGAAATGGGAAAAAAGTCTGAGGCCTATGCAGCTGCCACTCCGCTTGTGCGCACAAACCAATTAAGTTCAACAGCTGGAACCATACTAACTTATGGAAATGGAGCAATCCCCTTCGCCTACCCACATGATCCTAATTCAGCAAATTCCTTTGGTTGGCAGATTCCTTTAAATAGAGTTGTAAGTGCAACGGCAAATACTTATGAAACTATTAACATCGGCAATGACTGGTATGATGAGGATGTTCTTAGTGAATTTGGAACCACATTATTTTATATGGCGAGTCAACCGGTCTGGCGAGCAGCATCTTCTTATGTTTATCAATCCAATGATGTAATCCAATCGTCAGATATCCCATCGGGATCTGACCCTTTACATGCTAATTTTATTTATAATGGTGGAATCTTATCACAAAATTATGTGCCATTTAACTATCAACAGCAGACAGTTGCACTGCCATGGCAACTAACAAGTCGCACCACCAAGTATTCCCCACATGGTCAAGCTATAGAAGAGGTTGACAATAGGAATATATTTAGTGCTGCAAAGTATGGATACCAAGGCAATTCATTGCCAATCATGATTGCAAAGAATGCAGAATATTCATCGATTCTATTTAATGATTATGAGTATCCGGTAATTGTAGGAGGCCAAAACATTGCCCATTCAGGTACTCAGAGTTTGTTGGTACCGGCATCTTCAGAAATAGATTTAATGCCTCAGGGTGCCAATTTAATTAAATGGAATGATCATTTACAGCAAAAAGGAGGTGTAATAAAATTATGGATATCCTCAAATGGAAATTTGGATGTTTCAACTTCTGATTTCCTGTTAAAGGATCAATTCAATAACAGTTACAAGGCTGAAAAAATTTCCAGAACAGGTGCCTGGACACTCTTCGAGGTCAAAATCAAGGACAAGAATTTTAGTCTTGGAACAACATTGGAGCTGAGCATAACTAATCTAAGCTTCTCTGATCTATTTGCAGATGATTTTCGTTTTCAACCGCAGGATGCATCTGCAACCTGCTATGTATACGACATTGGAACCTATAAACCTGTTGCACAATTTGACGATCAACATTTCGGAATGTATTTTCAATACAATTCTGCCGGCAAATTGGTTCGCAAGTTGGTTGAAACAGTGCATGGCCTAAAAACCATTCAAGAAACCCAATATAATACACCAACAGTATTGCAATGATAAAGGCTGCAAGAGTTATATTATTGCTTTCATTTACCTTGACAATAAATGCATCATTTGCCCAACCAAGCGAATGTAAGACGCTGTTGCAAGATTATGTTGAGAAAATGGGACGTTTCAAAAAGCCTCCTGAGCAGAATATTTTTAAATTAAGTTTCAATCAGGAAATTCATTATAAGCCACGTTCGAAGAAAGAAAATTTGGTGGTCAATGGAGATTTACGGATTTCTAAATCAAAGAGTTTTTTTCAAAGTAATTATATGTCCCTTTATAGAGATGAAAAAAATGGGATCATGGTTATTCCGTATGCCAGAAGGATAGTTATTGAAAATGGAGGCAAATTGGATATCAATAAAAATGGTTTTAATGAGATGGCCGCTTTTCAAGATTCTTTGATACGGTTCGGTGAAGTTACAAATTGTCAAAAGTACATTGATAAATCCGTTTCGTATTACAAAATAAATCTAAAACCTTCTGAAAATGTTCAAGATCAATTGCATGTAACTGAAATAAAGTTTATTTATAATATTGACAAGCAGGTGATGGATAAAGTCGTGATTTATTATGATCAGCAAAGCGAAATGGATTTTATCGCGGTCACCTATTTAATTCTCGATTTTAACTCAAAAGAGAAAATAACTGAGTCGGCGTATCAAATGGTTTATTCAGATAAGAATAAACTCAAAAATGAATTTAAAGGATTTGAAATAATTAATAATCGCACTGATAACTAAGTTTCAAAAATATGCAAAGCTTTCTCTCTTACTCGAAACACTTTTTGTTAATTGTATTTTCAATATTTTCAATTAACAGCTTTTCACAAAATCTAGGTAAAGGACATTATGTCTATCAATCAGGAATAATTAGCATCAGCCAAACTTCTCAGAATATTACCATACAAGATCTGGGTGGATTCAATGCAATGAAATTGAAGGATGGTATCTTGATCCTGAAAGCCGATATGGGAGGAGACTACATTCTCGGCAAGAATGATTTATTGGGCACCGGTTCAAATGATTTCGATTTTTATGTAAAATTTGTAATCGAATTAAACTCAACTCCTTCTCCTGTAGTTTTGAATGGGCAAATCCATCTGACTAATGATAAACCTGAGGGTGTTTATTTAGTTGATCTTAATCCTTACGCAAATACTTCAAATTATGGTTTATCATTTAATACGGTTACAATTACTTATGGTGGCTTGGACCAAATAGTCGAGGGTGCAAGCTTGGCTAGTTTTTGTAGATTGACCGGGATGCTTGATCTAAATTATGCTCTTGATGTTTCCGGAATGAGCGTAAGTAATTTAGGTGCAAGTGTTGTGGCCAATAACCAGAAAGTAATGCATTTTACTTGGGGGCCGAGTACAATTGAATTCCCAAGTTATGAGATCCAAATTTTAAGATTATACAATGAAGAGAAATCTTTGGCTGACCCACTAAATTCTGCCAGAGATGAACAGATCATTCAAGTAAATAGTGCAAATCCTGATTGGACAAAAGCATTGACATTTGAAATAGAAGGTTATTTAGAAAACATTAAATTGTCCATCGGTGAAGGGCAGGGGTATTATATTTGGAGAGTTCGTCCGATTGGAACTTACTTTGACGGAGGATATGCTAATTCATTAAATTACGGTTCGTGGAATTCAATGACCTTGAGTTCAAATTCACTGAATAGCTTTTTCGTCGATGCGAGCGTGGTTACCGCAGGTTTATGTCCGGTTTTCTTTTTTACTGATCCCGATGCTGATCATAATTATATTTATTCAAGGACATTTACTGAAGGGAAAAGTAACCAAAGTGAACAAATATCATATGCCAATGGATTACTCAACATGCAACAGTCGCAAGTTTATTCTCCTTCCACCGGAAAGACATTGGTTTCAGAGACAATGCAAGATAATGTTGGAAGAAATGCACTTTCCACTTTACCGGTTCCTGTTCCAAACGGATTGAATGGGTATAAATCTGATTTTATTTTGAGTCCAACCGGCACCCCATATTCAGTCAATGATTTTGATGGTACTGCTTACTTACGTGAGCCAAAGAAAATAAATTCGGGGAGTCAGTCTGCTTACTCTTACTATTCAGATGAGAATGATGATGAGCAGGTGCCTACTGCAGAAGGGTATCCATATAGTAGAATGTTTTATGAAAATGATGGATCGAATAGAGTAAAGGAGACAGCCGGACCGGGTTTAGCTCATTCAGTCGGTCCACTAAGCACTCAGAATCATGATGTAAAAACATATTATGCAACTTCTAGTCAAGGAGAATTAGACAAGATGTTTGGCGAAGAAGCACCACTTGCAAAAAACGTTTTCAAAACGATACAAGTCGACAATAATAATACTGCTAGTGTAACATATACAAATAAGGAAGGGCAATTAATTGCAACTGCATTAACTTTTGTGGAAAGTGCAGGGGTTACCGAAATTTTGGAACCTCTAGAATCTTCTCCTGTCTCAAGTTATTTGACTGATGATGCTATTGAAAGTAATATCAAGACAAATGATGGTTATGTAAGCACCAAGAGAATTGCTTTGTTGGAAGCTACTTCCGGCACGCAAGTACCGTTGCATGTAGAGTATAATTTAGCATGTATCGAGTTAGACGGGATGTGTGGCGAGACCAGCAGTATTGATTGTAAGTATAATTTGACAGTTAGAATTTTAAATAGTGATGACCTGTCAGTTGTAGAAACGTATGGGCCTAATCCTGTACTTTGTAATGACAATGTAGCTTACGTGCTTTTAGAACATGATTTTTTATTGGACCCGGGAACATATATTGTAGAAAAACGAATATCTCGCGAGCCTAACTCTATTGCTTCCGTCAGTACGAACTTGGCAAATGCATTCCTCCAATTAACGGAAATTACCAATTGGATAGATAGGGAGCTAGAACAAGTGAATTGTGATGAGGAATTAATGCAATTTTATAATGACTTTTATTATTTAGCTAGTTTATTTCATCATGACCAGCAACAACCCATTCCTTTATTGCCTGGAATTTTTGCAGCTACAACTGTAATTGATTTTAATTGTCAAGATTGTTCAGGACATTCTTTTAGCTTTTCTGAAGATTTTCAAGAATTTTATTTGGATAACTCTCTTGATTTTAATATAAATTATGATTTACAAGGCTCCGGAACACCATCTTCATCGAATCATGCTCCTGAGGATCTACCGAAAAGTGTAACCATTAACACGCCTTGTTGTGGAACAGTTCGGGTTTCGCTTTTATATCAACCTCCTTTTAAATGTCCTAGTGCTGCCGAACTTTATGCGTTTCGTCAGGATGTTGATGCAAATGGGTGGGATGCAACACATCCACAAGTGAATGGCAACTTTGAAAAAAGGGACATTAATTTCAATTTTTTGAATGATCCAACAGCAACAGAAATACTCCCTGACTTTGAAGGTTATGCTGTTTCAATGCTTGCAAATTGCATAGGAGATCATACAGATCCCTTGGTAGTCCAATCCGCAAAAGACAAGTTTTATTCTCACATGAATGGCTGGAATAGGGAAGGTATGTTTAATATGATGGTATTTCACATGCTCACTGACGTGTATACAACTGTAGGGCTAGGCTCTGCGCAATGTCAAGCACCACTCCCACAAGGGACTCAATGTGGTGACCCGCCAATTCCACCAACTGTACCTATAACTGATTTATGTGCTGAAAGTGCAACTGATCAATTGCAATGTACAAACTACTCATGTAAGGATCTTTCAAAATGTTGGTCAGGAATTGTTCAGCTATTAATTAACCAAGAATGCCAATTGGATTTGGATCTTGATGACTTGGGAACTTCCGGAAAGATAAGTGAGAAGTTTGATGAACAGAATGATGGTAACAAGGAACCGCATGATGATCAAGCAGATGATAATTTTGATATAGATGTTCCTTGGCCATTTGGTTGGATACTTGAGACCTTGATGTCAAAACAATTGAGGGATAAACAAGATGTGCCGGGGAGCAAGATGCTTCCTCCTAGGCCGACAATGTTAAAAGTCAATTTTGTAAAGATGTTTTTGGAATGTACCGGTTATCAATTTGCAGATATAATAGATAAATCAAATTATCCTTGTTACCCAATCACTTCGTGCTCTGAAGAATTTACTAGTGGATCTGATTTTTCAGCAGAAGACGGATTTCATTCTCTTGATCTTGATTTTGATGCTGATCCCTTAGGGGGAGAATATGACCCTGATTATTGGTTTGGAGAGTTTAGTAATAGTAATGGAGCATTTCCATTTCAGGGTGACGCATCAAATGCCTTTTCTGATTATAATGGCTGGAAAAGTCAGCCGGTTTTTGGAACTCATCCACTTGATATTGGAGAATTGACTTTGAGTTCGGAATGGTCAAATATCAGAAACCCGATTTATGCTTTTAAGTATTATGAATATGCATATGGTAGCAAGAACGATCTAGAAATTACGAGTTGTTTTAGGGATCCAAATTGGTGCTATGTAGATTTGGGAGGCGGTATTATTGATAAGGTGCCATGTTGCGGATCCGATGGAAATGGCGGTGCATTACCATGTGATTTCTGTAACATTGGGTACATTTCTTGCGGTGATCTAACGAAAGAAAATTGGACTTCAGGTCAACGATATACCTTTTACAATATGTTAAAATCAACTCATGGTTTACTTGAGCCAGGAACACCTATACCTGACTATGATTTGGTAGCAAAAGATAATTGTGGTAGAAAAGAGGAGGCACACTATTGGTACATGAACGTGCCTCCAATTGGCGAAACAAAAAAGTTCCTAGGTTATTCTATAATTTCAGAAGATGAATGGACGGATCCAGTTCTGGGTTATTCATCCGGACCAATTTCGTCCGAACGCTTAGAATTTTATGGAGTAGATGATTTGAGCAGTAAGGTTACACATATTTCAATGGCTGAAGCAGGGATGGCACAAAAAAATAGGGAAGGTATAAGAAAATGTGAATCACGTAGAACTGATTTTGAAACAAAGTTGAAAGAAATGTTGGCCGAACGATGTTACGTCATAGGTGGCTGCAAATTAAGTGCAGACGACAACGTGATTCCAGAGGAGGATATTAATGAATTAGTTCAAGCTATGGTTGATCAATGTGTAAGTCAATGTAATATTAGATCCTATGATTGTCGTGATGAGTATTGCCGTAATATTTATACAGATCCTTTCGTGTTAGCTATAGGTGATGAAGCAAGAGAGCCACCTTGCTCACTATCTACCGTTGAACTTGATCCACTAACCGAAATGCTGAAAATACTGCTTGATGCACCACTTGGTTCAGGAATGACAAATAGGATAACTCGAATGACTTATGGTGTAGCCGGATGTTTGGAATCTGATCCTAATTGTGATTATCCGTCTGTAAGTACCGGTTTTATCAGATATGGTGGTGCAAGTTCTAGCTTGCCTACTGATTATCCTTATGGTGAATATACTGAGCTATTGCAAGCGAAAACATGGGATGTTGAAATCGGACTTCCAAGCAAATGTGGAAGCGATGGTAATTATACGACTGTTGCCAATGATCAAGGATATATATTAAACCCTGTAACAAATAACTGGGAACTTGATCAGGAAGATTGTAACAACCTTCGCACTTCACTGCCAAGATCAGATTACGAAAGTTTGAATAATAACATATTTGATCCTAATAATCCAATCTTGAACCCAAATCCTTCAGCCGGAACAAATGGCATTCAAGTAAACGATCCGGTAAAATCTCCTGCTATAACAATTCAGATCACGTTGCCACATTAATTCAGTTTTATTTTTCTCAAAATATTATCCTATGGATTTTATATTAAAAGGATTCATCAGCACAGGAGTTTTCCTTACCTTTTTATTGATAGGTGTGAACGCAACGGTGGCAAGTAATACGGATCCAGTAATTTCTTGCTTGCCAAATTTTGAAATATGCTCATCAGATCCTCACGAAAACACACTAGTTTTTTGTGTAAATGATGTTGAAACTGATGCAGGCAATCTTCAAGTGATAGTTCAATCGGCAGATCCAAATTGTGTAGATGTAGGAACGGTGGATAATAAATATGGAGTTGTAATTGTACCCTTAAACAAATTATCCACAGCTTGTTCTACAGTTGAATTTGAGATTTTAGTTGGAGATGATGACCAAAATTGGGTGTCCACAACGCTAGTTCTAGCCTTGGGATCAACAGGCGGGAGTCCTCAAATTGAGATTTCCGCTGACAAAGAAAAGATCTGTGTGAATGATTTTATACAATTTTCAATTTCTAATGTTAGTGATGAAGGAAGTAGCCCTAGTTACATTTGGTTTGTTGATACAGAACAAAAATATGTAGGGCCAACATTCACCTTTTATCCGACAACGGAAGGTCAGTTTGAGGTGTATTGTCAACTTGTTTCAAGTCTTCCGTGTACGGATGCAGTCTCTTCAGATGCAATTACAATTCATGCCAAACGTCACCCCGAAGTGATTGCTAAGGAACCAGCTGAAATATGTTTAGGAAATTGTGCTGTAATTGAAGATGCTAATTATGATGCTGAGTTTTTTGAATGGAGTCCATCTGCTTATATTAGTTCACCGTATAAGTCAATCACTGACGTATGTCCCTTGATAACTACAACTTATACATTGAAAGGTTGGTGGCAAGATTTCTGCTATGAATATTCAACAGTAACTATTGGTGTAACAAATGATCCTATCCAAAGACGGCCTGACAATTTGATCAACCAGCAAGGCATAGGCGGCGATGCTGTGGAACTCATGGAATCTGGTCACCTCTTTGATAAAGTCGGTAACAATTATGTTTTCGGAACAACAACCACTTCTCAAAATGGTGATTTAGGAGCCTTGACAACTTATGGAGCTGAAGATGTTTACGTCAGAGTTTTTGATGATAATTTAGATCTAATTTGTGATCGGGTAATTGGCGGAAGCGGAAGCGATCATGTAATGTCAATAAAAGGGACTAGAGATCAAGGACTGATTATTACAGGTTATACAGAGTCTAATGATGGCGATTTCAACTTTGATGGACCCGGTGACAAAGATATATTTATTGCAAAATTGAAAGACTGTGACATCGAATGGATCACAAAACTTGGAGGAAGAAGAAATGACTTTGGAACAGATGTTATTCAAACATTGGATGGTGGTTATCTAATTACTAGTTATTCGCACTCAGATGATGTAGATATGTATTTTCCTAATTTTATCACAAATGGATATGATGCATACATAATTAAAGTCAGTCCCATAGGAGCAGTTGAGTGGATTAGACCTATGGGTGGAGATCAGGATGATATTCCTACTTCCGTAATTTTTAACCCTGACTTGAACGAGTACATAATTGCTGGGTCGTCAAATTCTAGTGACTTATCTGTTCCATTAACAGGCGGAAAAGACTTTTGGGTTCGAGGATTGAATATGTCCGGTTTGACCGTTTGGGAGAATCTTTATGGAGGAACTGGGGATGATGTTATAAGTTCAATTGTTCCAACACAGAATGGCTATGTCATTTTAGGGACCAGTGATTCGCCAACAATTATTTCAATTGGGGACAATGATAATCCTAATGCTAATCCTGCAACATCTGACGTTGTTTTATTCAAGATTGATTATTATGGAACCCTCCTTCAAGGAAAATTTATTGGGGGTAAAGAAAATGAAGTAGGATATAGTTTAAGAAGAACAACTGATGGAGGTTACGCCATTGGGGCATCGACTACGTCAAATGGTTCAGGTTACGTTCCTTTAGGAAATCAAGGAGGAAGTGACATGTGGTTGGTTAAAACCAACCAAGCTGGTGTTGTCCAGTGGTCTGTTGTAGATGGTCAATCTGACGATGAAATAGGAAATACTCTTTTTGAATCGAATACTGGCGCATATGGCTATATAGCTGTCTGGCCAAATTTTGCATATGCAGACAAGGATATTGTCATTGGAATGTACGATCTCGCTCAAAATTGCGGAAATTTCGCCGATAAAGATGGTGTGCTGTGCGTTGGTCAAACACTTTACACATCTGTCCCATATTCAAGACAAAATATGTACACTTATCAATGGTTTGTAGGAAGTACTTTGGTATCAACTACACCAAACCTTTCATACCAATTTAATTCTATCGGCAATTACTTGGTAACTGTAAGGTCAAGAAGTATAGAAACAGGTTGTGAATTCGAGTGTTCACAATCTATTACCGTCTATTCAATGCCCGTTGTTTCACTCGGTTCAAATTTATATAAATGTGCAAGTGTAAATACTACTTTGACTCCTACTGTCACAGGTGGATCAGGGAGTGGGGTTACTTATCAATGGAGCGGTGGAGGAGTAACTGCAACTACCCAACAAATTTCTGTTAACCCAACGGTGACCACCACTTACACCCTTACGGTCAGAGATCAATTGACTGGTTGTACAGGCAGTTCTACTGTAACAATTAACGTTGTAAATTTCTCTTTTCAACAACCACTTACCACGCATTACTATACTTGTTTAGGAACACCTGTTAATCTTGGGGTTTCACTTGCTCAAACATTTCCGGGTGTGACGTTTAACTGGTCGCCTTCAACTTATTTAAGTGCTACAAATATTTTAAATCCTACTGCGAACCCAACAACAGCCGGAAACTACACATACAATATTTCTGCGAGTTTTATTGGCGGATGTCCAAATACTCTAAATCAAGATATAATTGTAAGTGCAGATCCAAAACCGTCAATTTCTTCTTCAAACGTTAGCTATATACCTACTACCTGTGCCACAGCTTCTGATGGTGGGATTATTTTTACGCCCACTGTCATGAATGTAAGCGGAGTTGACTATAACTATGAGATTAAGCTAAATGGTACCACGGTGATTAGTTCAACTAATGTTCAAAGTACTGCTGCGCAAGCGTGCACCACGCTTGCTGCGGGTACCGGATATTGTTTAATAATTACCGACTTAAAAGCAAATAATGGAAATGGATGTGTAAACAATAATTCATGTTTTTCTTTTGATGTAGTTTATGGTGGACCAGTAGTCACGATCTGTCCTTCACCACTTCCTTGTTCGGCAAGTACTGGTGACATTACAATTGATTTCTTAGCGATCCGACAGAATCCAACAGGGAGTGGAACATTTGACTTTGAAGTTAGAGAACATTCCACCGGAAATTTAAAAGCCACCGGAACGGCCTCATTCTCAACCCAAGTATCCAATTTTCCGGTTTCGGGAGTCTCGGCTAACCAAAATTATGATTTAATTTTAACCGTGAGTGGCACAAATGTATGTGAATTCACACAATCATTCTTGGTGAAATCTGCAAATTTATCTAGTATGCCGCAGGGCTCATCAGTTTATGTTTGTAATGATGCAAGTAGTGCCGACATTCCAATTATTATTTCACATGATGCAACAGCATCATGTTTTCCTCAATGGGCTTCCGTACAATTTGAATATAAACTACAGATTGATGCCCTAGGGAATGGTTCTTGGCAGGATGTTTCAGTTTCTAATCAAGGACCAAGTTATACATATACATATTTGCCGGTTGGCAAATATCAAGTATTAATTTCTCCGGTTAGCCCGTCGTTTTTTGCTACTTGTACAATTCCGACAGCATTCTTTGAGATTATTTCAACCAGCCATTATAATATTGATTTGCAAATTGTCGATCCTCTTTGCAATGGAAGTTCAGATGGAATTGCAACAGCCTTCGTAAGTGGGGGATCCGGTCATTATACATACGAATGGAAAGAGTGTGGTGGCACTACCGTTTTGTCAACCACAAATACAGTTCAAGGTCTATCCTCAGGCATTGATTATTGTGTACAGATTCAAGATGTGAATAATTTATGTTCAGCAATTAGTCCTCACCTATTCCAAGTAGTTGATCCGCCATTGCTGGAAATCACGTATCTGGACGGAAGTCAGTGTGTAGGAACTTGCACCGTTGCCGGTGGAACGCCTGGGTATACTGTCAATTGGTATAAATATGAAGAGATCAGTCAATATGAATATAACGTAACAAATGAGTTCGATCCAGATCCACTACCACCGGGAAGTGATA
>Ga0138256_10001510_pt1 | contig 25079 bp, 24 predicted proteins | sample KNB2016incub_MG_FD_105486 | JGI IMG/M metagenome (GOLD analysis project Ga0138256, IMG submission 105486) | Active sludge microbial communities from wastewater in Klosterneuburg, Austria - KNB2014incub_MG | ecosystem: Engineered > WWTP > Activated sludge > Unclassified | place: Austria...
CTCCAGCCACCGGCTTCCAGCTTCTCGCCGCTCTGCGCCCTCTGCTCCTCTGCGTGAGGTCCGGACCAGGGCTGCCGTCAGGTCGCCAACAGCCGCCGGCTCCGGCTTCCAGCCACCGGCTTCCAGCTTCTCGCCGCTCTGCGCCCTCTGCTCCTCTGCGTGAGGTCCGGACCAGGGCTGCCGTCAGGTCGCCAACAGCCGCCGGCTCCGGCCTCCAGCCACCGGCTTCCAGCTTCCGTCGCGCTGCGCCCTTCTTTCCTCTTCTTCCTTGTTCCTTCCTCCTTGTTCCTTCCTCCAGGGCCCTCCCGATCCCCCATGGGGCTGTGCATAACACAAATCCGGCGACCCCGGCCCGCGATGGGGTTCCTTATTTTTGAGGGAACTTTGTGCCGCATGAGCGAAGGCCCTTCTCCCCTGCCCGACCGCGACGACGACCGCACGGACCACGTGCAGCGCTTCGAGGCCATGCTGAGCCGGAACGACCACTACTTCTTCGACGTCGAGGAGTTCGAGCTGATCATCGAGCACTACCTGGACAACAACGAGCCCAAGAAGGCGCGGCAGGTGCTGGACTATGCGCACAAGCAGCACCCCGGTTCGGTGGACCTGTTGTTCTGCGAGGCGCAGGTGCTGATGGGCATGGGCCGCTTGAACCGGGCCCTGGAGGTGCTGGACAGCATCGCCAAGCTGGAGCCTTACAACGAGGACGTGCACCTGCACAAGGCCGGCATCCACAGCCAGTTGCGCAACTACCGCAAGGCCATCGAGCACTACCGCAAGGCGCTGGAGCTGGCCGAGGAGGGCTTGGACGACATCTACCTGGACCTGGCCTTCGAGCACGAGAACTGCGAGCAGTTCGACGAGGCCATCGGCTGCCTGAAGAAAGCCCTGGAGGTGAACCCGGAGAACGAGGCCGTGCTGTACGAGCTGGCCTACTGTTACGATCTGGCGGAGGCGCACGAGGCCAGCGTGGTCTTCTTCCGCCACTTCACCAACGAGCACCCGTACAGCTTCGTGGCCTGGTACAACCTGGGCAACGCGCTGGCCAAGCTGGGGCGGGTGGAGGAGAGCAACAACGCCCTGGACCTCTGCCTGGCGATCGAGGAGGAGTTCAGTTCGGCCTACTTCAGCAAGGCGCGCAACCTGCTGCAGCAGGGGGCTTATGAGGAGGCCATCGCCTGCTACCAGGAGACCCTGAACATCGATGGCCCACAGGCGGTCACCTTCAGCTACATCGGCGAGTGCTTCGAGAAGATGGAGCGCTACGAGCAGGCGCTGATCCACTACGACCAGGCGCTGGCGCTGGACCCCAACTGGGTGGACGCGTGGATCGGTCGCGGGGTGGTGAAGGACTACCAGGGCCGGTTGGTGGAGGCCATCAAGGACCTGGAGCAGGCGGTGCGGATCTCGCCGGACACGGGCGACGGCTGGTTCTACCTGGCCAACGCCCTGGCCCGCGCCGAACGCTGGGAGGCCAGCATCCAGGCGTACGAGCGGCTGAACAGCATGGAGCCCGAGAGTTTGGAGGGTTGGATGGACCATGCCGACCTGATGATGCACCTGAAGGGACCCGAGGCGGCGCTGGCCAAGCTGCGCGAAGGCGAGCTGGTGCACAAACTGACCCCGCGCTACAAATACCGCATGGCCAGCTACCTGCTGCGCTGCGGCCGTCAGCAGCAGGCCCTGCTGGAGCTGGAAGAGGCGCTGATGGCCGACCACGCGGCGCACACCCAGCTGCTGGAGCATCACCCCGAGGCGGCCGCCATGCCCCAGGTGATGCACCTCATCGAGCTGTACAAGCGATGAACTTCAGCCTGTCGCACATCCCCGCGCGCACGGCCAAGCCGCGCGAGGAGGGCCTCACCATGGTGATGGACAAGGGCCTGAGCCTGCGGCAGGTGGATGACCTGATCGAGACCTCGGGCGACCTGGTGGACCTGGTGAAGCTGGGCTTCGGCACGAGCTACCTGATGCCGCGCCTGAAGGACAAGGTGAAGCGGTACACGGATGCCGGTATCAGGGTCTATCTGGGCGGCACCCTTTTCGAGGCCTTCATCGCCCGCGGGCAGTTCGACGCCTACCGCAGGCTGCTCAGAGAGCTGAAGCTCGACTGCGCCGAGGTGAGCGACGGCAGCATCACGCTCCCGCACGACGAGAAGTGCCGCTACATCAACCTGCTGGCTCAGGACCACACGGTGTTGAGCGAGGTGGGCAGCAAGGAGACGGGCATCCTGATCAGCCCGGCCAAGTGGGTGCGGATGATGAACACCGAGCTGGAGGCCGGCAGCTGGAAGGTGATCGCCGAGGCCCGCGAGAGCGGCAACGTGGGCATCTACCGGCCCAGCGGGCACGCGCACACCGCCCTGGTGAACCGGATCCTGGCCAAGGTGCCCGGTCGCGACATCCTGTGGGAGGCCCCGCAGAAGAGCCAGCAGGTGTGGTTCATCAAGCAGATCGGCGCCAACGTGAACCTGGGCAACGTGCCCGCCGAGGAGGTGATCCCGCTGGAGACCCTTCGGTTGGGCCTGCGGGGCGACACCTTCTTCCAATACCTGCCCGAGGAGGTGGCCGAGAAGCTGCGGCAGGTGAAGCCGCCCGAGCAGGACGGCAAGACCAAGGGTTAGACGCGTTGCCAGGGAAGCCTTGTCCGGTGCATCTTCGCACCGCATGCGCCCCGACCCCACCGCCCCATCCATGACCACGATCGGCCCGGAGGAACTGCACCGGATGCGTCGCGACGGCACGGCATTCCAGCTGCTCGACGTGCGCGAGCCCTATGAGGCCGAACGCTGCACCCTGGGCGGCATGCTGATCCCGATGGGCGATCTGCTGGACCGCTTGAACGAGATCCGACGCGACGTACCCGTGGTGGTGCACTGCCGCAGCGGCAACCGGGCGCTGGCGGTGATCACGGCGCTGGAACGGCGCCACGGCTTCACCAACCTGATCCAGCTGGAGGGCGGCATCCAGGCTTATGCGGCCCGGGTCGATCCCGGGATCAGCTGCGATTAGAGGCCACCCTTCCGCACGGCATTCGTCAGGTGACGGCCGCGGACCGCTGCCGTACCTTTACCCCTGTCCTCAACGAAGGCCCGATGCCCAGTTCCTCCGCCCATTCGCACGTCACGTTGAGCCCGGCCCAGAAGGCCCGGAAGATCAACATCGACACCGACCTGTACGGCACCTTCGCCGAGATCGGAGCCGGTCAGGAGACGGTGCGTCACTTCTTCCGCGCGGGCGGGGCCAGCCAGACCATCGCCAAGGCGATGAGCGCGTACGACAAGGACTTCAGCAACGCCATCTATGGCAAGGAACAGGGCAATCGCTTCGTGTGCGAAAGCCGGCTGAGGAACATGCTGCGGCATGAATACGGCCTGATGGTGGAGCGCCTCTCGCGCAAGGACCACCCCACCAAGAAGTTCTTCACGTTCGCCAACACGGTGGCCACCAGCACGCTGGAGAAGCCGCACAGCGGGCATGGCTGGATCGGCGTCCGGTTCCAGACCGGTCCGGACCGGCCCACGAGCGATGTCATCATCCACGTGCGCCTGCACGACCCCGACATCAGCCTGCAACAGGAGACACTGGGCGTGATGGGCACCAACCTGCTCTATGGCTGTCTCTTCCAGCACCACGATCCGCAGGAGATCATGACCAGCCTCTATGACAACGTGAGCCGTCACGTCATCGAGGTGGACATGATCCAGATGAACGGGCCGGACTTCGCGCAGGTGGACAACCGGTTGCTGAGCCTGCAGTTGGTGAAGCGCGGATACACGGACGCGGTGATCTTCGGCCCGGACGGGCAGAACCTGCAGGCCAGCGAGGCGCTGTACAAGAAGAACATCCTCACCATCCGCGGAAGCTTCCGCCCGGTGACGAAGGTGAACATCGATATGATCATGAACGGTTATAACATGTTCATCAAGGAGAACCGGGTGGACCGGAGCAACCTCCAGGTGCTCTTTGAGATCACGCTCAACAACCTGCAGGCGGACACCGGCAGTGTGGACGAGAAGGACTTCATCGACCGGGCGGACATCCTGTGCAGCCTGGGGCAGACGGTGTTGATCAGCAACTACCAGCAGTATTACAAGCTGGTGGAGTACTTCAGCCGGTACACCAAGGCGCGCATGGGCCTGATCATGGGCGTGAACAACCTGATCGAGGTCTTCGACGAGAAGTACTACCGCGACCTGAACGGCGGCATGCTGGAGGCCTTCGGCATCCTGTTCACCCGCGACCTGAAGATCTACGTGTACCCCAGCAAGCCCACGGCGGAGGTGCCGCTGATGACCACCGAGAACATGCCGGTGCACCCGCGCCTGAAGCCCCTCTACGACTACCTGCTGTACAACAAGCGGATCGTGGACATCGAGAGCTTCGACCCCACGGCGCTGCACATCTTCAGCCAGAAGGTGCTGGCGATGATCCGCGAAGGGCGCGACAACTGGGAGGAGCTGGTGCCGCCGTACGTGGACAACATGATCAAGGACAACCGGCTGTTCGGCTACCGGCCGAAGGGCGAGCCCTCGGGAGTTCCGAAGGTGGAGGCGAAGGCCTGATCCGCGCGATCCGACGAGGTGGCGTCCGGGCTCGACGAACCGGGTCGCTCCGCGAACAACGCTGGCTATCTTGGCCGCGCAGCGATGCATGAAGAGCCCCCCCGACCGACCCCCACCGGCATCGGCCGCACGGCCAGGACGCGGCACCCCGCCGTCCGCCCCCTGCCCCACCCGTGGCGCGCCTGGCTCAGCATCAGCAACGACCCGGACAACACCACGCCCGCCGGATGGGCCGAACTGCACCGCACCCTCTGGGAGGAGCTGCGGCTGCCCTTTGCTGACGCGCTCTTCCTGCGCTCGTACAACACCCAGCTGCCCGACCAGGTGGACCTGCACGGGCACCCGCACATCCTGGCGGCGCACGAGCATGACAGCCTGCACACCTGGGGCGACTACATGTTCGCCCGCACACGCGGTTTCGACCGCAGCGATGCCGTCGAGGCGCTGGCCTGGCTGCGGCGCATCGGCTTCAGGCCGCGCGTGTGGGTGGACCACAGCCAGTTCACGGGCAACATGTTGCACCTGCACCGCACCGGCGCGATCCCGGAATTCCGCGACGCCTCGGGTCATGTGTATGCCAACCCGTTGTACACACTGGACCTGGTGCATGAGGCGGGTGTGCGCTACCTGTGGGACGGCACGGTGACCCCGGTGCTGGGGCAGGACATCCCGATGAGCGACCTGTCGTGGACCCTGGAGAGCGCCGGCGATCGGCGGACCGGTCTTGCGCTGTACGCGCGCCGCCGGATCCGGGCGGGGCTTCGGCCCGGCACGGTGCCGTTGGCCCGCGACGCGAACCGGGCCTACCGGAGGCACCGCTTCCCCGACGGGCGCAGCTTCTACATCTTTCAACGGCACGGGAAGTGGCCGCTGGCCGACATCGACGGCCTTGGCGAACTGCTCGCGCCCGCCCGCATGGACGAGCTGGTGCGCCGCGGTGGCGTCTGCATCGCCTACACCCACCTGGGTAAACGGCCGGCAGCGCGCATGGCCGATCCCGTGCATGTGCCGCCCGCCACGCGGCTTGCCCTGGAGCACGTGGCCGCCCTCCACCGGCAGGGTCGGTTGATGCTCAGCGGAACGGCCCGTCTGCTGGACCATCTGGTGATCCGCGACCACATCACCGTGGATCAGGCGCATCGCACCGTGCGTTTCGTCCCGGACGGGATCGCCTTCGACCACCTGGGGACCGCCGAACTGACCGGACATGCGTTCACCTTCGACCTGCCTGCCGAACCCCGGTGGACCGTGATCGGCAGCGATGGCATTCTGGATCCGCGCGTGGAAGCGCACGGCCGCGCGGCGTTCACCCTTCATTTCGACGGCGCATGAGCCACCGGGTGGTCCTGCTCACCAACCGCTCGCGCGGGGCCATGGCCCTCGCCCGCGCTGTGGTGGCCGAAGGGCTCGACCTGCGCATGATCGTGGTGGGTCGTGAACCCGCCCCGGAGAAGTCCAAACGGCTGATCCCCCGAATGCTGCGGGCACTGATCGGCGACACGCTCGTGAACCGCATCGGCGCATTGCGCCAGGACCCGGCCTTGACGCATGTGATGCGTGTGGAGCGGCGCTTGTTCGCCGAGGCGGATATCGTACTGGAAGGAGGCATCAACGCCTGCGGCGTGCTGCCAGGCTGGCCTCCGGGGGTGACCGTGACCGAGGTGAACAGCATGAACGACGCCGGGACGGTGGCGGACATCCGGTCAGCCTCGCCGGCGGCGCTGGTGGTCTTCGGCACGGGCATCCTCAAGCGGACCGTACTGGAGATCGCCCCGGCGATCAATGCGCACACGAGCCTGCTGCCGCAGTACCGCGGCACCCGCAGCGAGTTCTGGCAGTGCCGCCGCAACGACCCCGCCCACGTGGGCATCACCATCCACTTGGTGGACGAAGGGGTGGACACGGGCCGGGTGCTGTACCAGCGCCCCACGACCACACCGTGGCCCACCACGCCGTTCCACCTGCGCAGCCTCAACACGCTGGAGGTCATCCGCCACATGCCGGGCGTGGTGCGCGCCTTCCTGGAGCGGCGACTGACCCCGTTCGCACAGCCGGAAGGTCCGGGCACCACCTACCGCAACCGCGACATCACCTTCGCCGACCGGCAGGCGCTGTTCGGCCATCTGGAGGCCTGACCGCGATGCGCCCCACGATGGTCCGCCGCCTCTCCGGGCACCGAGGTCCGGTCTACGCCCTGGCCGTTCGAGGTGATCGGGTGTTGAGCGGGAGCGGCGACGGGATGGTGGCGGCGTGGGACGCCAATGGTGCTGCCGGCGAAGCGGTCGCTCAGGTCGGCCAGGCCGTGTTCGCCCTGACCGTTCTCGACGAACCGGAGGCTCTTGTGATCGGCACGGAGGGTGGAGAGCTGCACGTGGTGGACCTGCGCGACCGGCGCGAAGTGCAGCACCTTGTGCTTCACCGTCGGGGCATCTTCCGCATCGCAGCCCTGGGCAAAGACCGGGTGGTGTGCGCGGGTGGCGATGGCACCCTGAGCGTGTGGACGGTGCGCCGCGACGCGCAGGGCCCGCGGCTCGCGCTGCAGCGACAGATCCCCATCACCGAGGAAAAGTTGCGTGACGTGGCCGTTCACGCAGCGGCGGGCCTGGTGGCGGTGGCCTGCGGGGACGGCACGGTGCGCGTTCTCGATCGGGAGGACCTCAACGAACGGCTGACGCTGGAGGCCCACACCGGGGGCGCCACCAGCGTGGCCTGGCACCCCGGCAAGCCGGTGCTGCTCTCGGGCGGCAAGGACGGCCATTTACGGGCCTGGCACACGGAACGCGGCACGCCCCTTCTCGCCCAGCCGGCGCATCGGGCGGGCATCTACGCGCTGGCCTTCGACCCACGGGGGCTTGTGCTGGCCAGCGCCAGCCGGGACAAGACCGCCAAGCTATGGCGGGCGCACGACCTGGAAGCGGAAGCGCGCCTGGACCGCTCCTCCGGTGGGCACACGCACAGCGTGAACCACCTCTGCTGGCTGGGCGACCGCCTGTTCACCGGCGGCGATGACCGCCTGGTGATCGAATGGTCCTTGTCCGGCAGCGGCGCCGACGGCCGCTAACTTGCCCGCATGGCCACCCCTCCACGGACGCGCACCACACGCCGGGTGCTCTGGGTCCTGGCCGCCGTGCTGCTGGCGGTGACCAACAACATCAACTGGGGGGGCGAGCACTGGCGCACGGTGCTGCAGGCCGATGCCAAGGGCTACCACGCCTACCTGCCCGCCCTGGTGGTGCACCACGACCTGCATTTCGGCTTCCTGGAGCTCGCGGACAGCTTGTCGAGCACACCCGCGCTCCGGTATGAATACCGCACCGCGCCCACGGGTGACACCATCAACAAGTACTGGTTCGGTACCGCCCTGTTGCAGGCGCCGTTCTACCTCGCCACGCATGGACTGCTGAAAGCAACAGGCCATCCGGCACCCGGCCATGGCAAGCCTTACGTGATGGCCGTCTGTCTGGCGGCCATCGCCTATGCGCTGATCGGGCTTTGGGCCGTGGGCCGTCTGCTGGCCGAATGGAGTGTGGATGATCCCTGGCGCGGGCTCTCGCTGGCCGCCCTGCTGCTCGGCACCCACCTCTTCTACTACACCATCGTGGCCCCGGGCATGAGCCATGTGTACAGTTTCGCCCTGGTGTCGCTGTTGCTCTTGGCCGGCCGCCGGTACGCCGCCGATGGCCGGGCGCAGTGGCTGCCGCTGATGGGTGCGCTGACCGGCCTGCTGGTGCTGGTGCGTCCGGTGAACGGGCTCGCCGTGCTGGCGCTGCCCATCGTGACGGGCGGCCGGACCGTGTTCCTGCAGCGCGTTCGCGGCCTTCGGCACCAAGCACCTGCGTTGGTCGCAGCTGTCGCTGTCGGCGCGCTCCTCGCCGGGCTTCAACCGGTGATCCACTGGATCAGCACGGGCCATTGGTGGGTGGACAGCTATCCCGGCGAGCACTTCCACTGGAGCGACCCGCACATGGTGGACATCTTGCTGAGCTACCGAAAGGGCCTGTTCGTGTACACGCCGCTGTGCGCACTGGCCCTGCTGGGTCTGCCGCCGATGTGGCGTCGATCGCACTTTTCGGCCCTTGGGTGGATGGCCTTCATGATGCTGCTCACCTATGTGTTGTCCAGTTGGTGGAACTGGTGGTACGGCGGCAGCTTCAGCGCACGGCCGTTCGTGGAATACCTGCCGCTGTTCGCCCTTCCGCTGGGGCTGGCGTTGCACGCGGCCCGACGTGCCCAGCGAACAGCGCTCCTGACGGCCATGGCGCTGCTCGTGCTGCTCTGCCAACTGCAGACCTACCAGGCCCGCTACTACCAGATCCACTACGAGGACATGGACCGGACGCGTTACTGGGACGTGTTCCTGCGGTTGGACAGGCTTCCGTGAACGGCTACAGCGGGTAGAAGAACGGGAGCAGGAGGGTGGCGAGCAACCAGAAGAGCAGGTGCAGCGGCGCACCCACCTTCAGGAAATCCGTGTACCGGTACCGGCCCGCGCTGTACACCATGGCGTTGGTCTGGTAGCCGATGGGGGTCATGAAGCTGGCGCTGGCGGCGAAGGCGACAGCCATGAGGAACGGTGTCGGACTGGAATCCATGCGCTCGGCGACCTGAACGGCGATGGGGGTGATGAGGGCTGCGGTGGCGGTATTGCTCATCAGTTCGGTGAGCAGGCTGGTGAAGAGGTACAGGCCGCTGAGGACGGCCACGGGCCCCAGGCCGCGCAGGAGGTCCACCACCGCACCGGCCAGCCGGGCATCCAGGCCGCTGGCGTGCATACCCACCCCCAGGCTGAAGGAGCCGGCCATCAGGAAGACGATCTTCCATTCGATGGCCTCATAGACGTCCTTCATGGACAGGCAGCGGGTGAGGACCACGAAGACCACCGCGGCCAGGGCGGCCACCATCACGGGCAGCACGTTCAGGCTGGCCAGCACGACCACGGAGGCCACGGCGGCGGAGACCAGGGCGAAGCGCCTGCGGTCGAAGGCGGCGATGCCTTCCTGCCGGGCCAGGATGGCGAACGGCGCATCGGGACCGCGCTGCAGGCGTTGCAGGGTGCCCACGTAGTGGCTGCGGACCTCGGCGAGGACCACATCACCGCTGCGCAGCACCACATCGTGCAGGCGGTCGTGCACCACCTCCTCGCGATGGCGCACGGCGAGGGGCACGGCGCGGTAGGCACGGATCAGGTCGGCCTCACGCAGGGTCTTGCCCTCCAACGGGCTGCTGGCGGTGATCACCAGCTCCACCAGCGTGGTGCCCCGGGCCCGAAGGTCATCGTCGGCCAGGCGCACGCTGGGCCGCACGCTCACCTGGGCACGGTCCTTCATGGCGCGGATCCGGGCCACATCACATCGCACCTTGAGCAGGTCGCCCGCTTCAAGGACCATGTCGCCGCTGGGCAGATTGAATCGTTGTTCACCGCGTTGGATGGCGATGATGTCCATCTCAAGGTCGCGGACCAACGGACTTTCCATGATGCGTTTACCCACACTGCTTCCACCGGAGAGGAGCTCCACCTCGGTGAGATATCCACCCATGCCGAACTGATCGCCCAGGTCATCACCCACCGGCCTGTCCCCGGGCAGCAGGTGTCGCCCGACCAGTACCATGTAACCCACTCCGGCCACCAGGAAGACGAGGCCCATGGGCGCCATCTGGAACATGCTGATGGACGGAGCCCCGAGCTTCTGCGCCAGGCCGCTGACCACGATGTTGGTGCTGGTGCCGATGAGCGTACAGGTGCCGCCCAGGATGGTGCCGAAGCTGAGGGGGATGAGCAGCTTGCCGGGGTGGATGCGGGCCGAACGGGCCATCTGCACCGCCACCGGAATGAAGACCGCGACGATGGGCGTATTGTTGATGAAGGCGGAAATGGCCCCGATGGAGAGCATGAACACGGCCAGACCACGAGCCTCCCCTTCCTTGAACAGCGGGCCGAGCCGGGGACCGATGGTGCTGAGCGCGCCGGTGCGCAGCAAGGCGGCGCTGAGCACGAACATGAACGCCACGGTGAGGGTGGCCGCATCGCTGAACCCCGCCACGGCCTCCTGCGGCGTGATGACCCCGGTGAGCGTGAGGACCAGCGCGATGAGGAGGGCCACCAGATCGATGCTCAGCTTCTCGGAGATGAACAGCACCAGCGCACCGATGACGGTGGCAAGGACGATCCATTCGGAAGGTGACATCGGCGAAAGTGGCCTGCGAAGTAAGTCAACCGGGGGCAGGAAGGATGAGCGGTCCGCAGCACGGTCGACGCGTTCCGCACCCGCATCCGGCCTGTCCGCATGAAGGCTGAAGCCGGTCGGCTCCCGGCCGGGCAACTTGGCGGCCCCAATCGCGCCTCCCATGCACCGGAACCTGATCCTTTCCACCGCCGTCTTCCTGCTCCTGGGCCACGGTCCGGTCAGCGCTCAAGGCTGCGTGGCCATCCGCAGCTTCACCAGTTGCAACCCCAACGCGTTCACCAACGGAGAACTGGTGGGAAAAGGCTGGCAGTTGAGCATGAACTACCGCTACTTCGAATCGTTCCGCCACTTCCAAGGAGACCATGAGGAGACTCAACGGCTGGTGATCGGCAACGAGGTATGGAACTACAGCACCCAGTTGAACCTGGGGCTCGTGTACAACCTGGACCGCAGGAACGGCCTGGTGTTCTCCCTGCCCTACAGCTACAATGTGCGCACCTCGGAATATGAGCACCGCACCACCGGCAACCCGTCGCTGCGCACACGGAAGAGCATGCGTAGCGCGGGTATCGGCGATATCCGGGTGAGCTACACCCGATGGTTATGGAACCCGGACAGCGCATCGAACGGCAACCTGCAGGTCGGCGTGGGGTTGAAGCTGCCCACGGGCAACTTCGCGTACCGCGACTTCTGGTACAATGTGGGGCCCGACACGCTGGGCGAGTACCGCCCGGTGGACCAGAGCATCCAGCCCGGCGATGGCGGCTTCGGATTCACGCTGGAACTGCAGGGGTACCGCAGGTTCTTCGGACCGGTCTACGGCTATATGAACGCGTTCTACCTATTCAATCCGATGGAGACGAACGGCACGCGCACCTACCGGGAGACGATCAGCCCGGTGCTGGCCAACGAGGACATCATGAGCGTGCCTGACCAGTACATGGCCCGGGCCGGTCTGAATTGGAACATCAGTCGCAAGCTCGGTCTCAACCTCTTCGCCGGCGGTCGCCTGGAAGGCATTCCGGTCGAGGATCTGATCGGGGGCAGTGGAGGCTTCCGGCGTCCGGGCTACGTCTTGAGCGCGGAACCCGGCCTCGACTGGATGCGGGGCCGCCATGATGTGAACATCAGCATTCCCTGGGCCGTCTATCGGAACAGGACGCAGAGCGTGACGGACAAGGAGATGGAGGCGCAGTTGGGCACCCCGCGGCACGGCGATGCCGCGTTCGCGGACTACACGATCAACCTGTCCTGGAGCGTGCGGTTCGGTGGTGGCGACGCACACTGAGGCATCACTGGAGATGCGTCACGTACCAAGGCACGGCGCGCTGAAGGCCGTCCTCGATGGCGTACCGCGGCTCATAACCCAGCACCTCCCGCGCGCGCCCCACATCCGCCAGTGAGGCCTTGACATCCCCGGGGCGGTCGGGACCGTGCTCCACCCGTACATGGGCCACCTCGGGGTCATACTCCTGCAATGCGGTCCGCAGCATGTTCACCAGCGTCAGCAGGTCGGTGCTGCGGCCGTAGGCGATGTTGAACACATCTCCAAAGGCCTCGGGCCGGGAGGTGGCCAGCGCGCACTGGACGGCGTGCACCGCATTGCCCACATAGGTGAAGTCACGGGTCTGGCGTCCGTCCCCGTTCAGCACGGGTGGTCGGTGTTGCAGGAACCGGTTGATGAAGCGCGGTATGGCCGCAGCGTACGGACCGTTCGGATCCTGGTGCTCACCGAACACATTGAAGAAACGGAGACCCACCGTCTGCAGTCCGAACAAACGGTGGTAGAGCCCGGCATACGCCTCATCCATGGCCTTGGTGACCGCATACGGGGAGAGCGGAACCCCTTCCTGGCCTTCCACTTTCGGCGAGGCGGGACTATCCCCATAGACGCTTGAACTGCTGGCATAGACCAACCGTCGCACTCCGTGATCGCGGCACGCCTCCAGAATATGCAGAAAGCCGGTGAGGTTGGCAGCCTCGCTGGCGAGCGGGTCGTCGATGCTGCGCGGCACCGAGCCCAACGCGGCCAGGTGCACGACACTTCCCGCCCTGGCGACCGCCTGCTTGCAGGCGTCCAGGTCACGGATGTCGGCCTCGAACATCTGGAACCCATGGCGTTGCTGCAAGGCAGCAATGTTGGCCCGGCGGCCGGTGATGAAGTTGTCGAGGCAGAGGACGGTTCGACCACCGTCAAGAAGGGTCCGGCAAACATGGCTGCCAATGAAGCCAGCCCCACCAGTGACCAGGATGGGCCGGTCCTCCATGCTCATGTGGCCAAAGCTACCGGCGGGCAGAGGTCGCTTGGACCGGAGGACGGAGGATTATGAACAGGCGCGGCCGGGATCAGGGGGTGAAGGGAGCGGCGGGGTGGACCAGTCCCACATATGCATGGCCATACATTCATTTATTCTTTTGATATTCTGCGACTTATTGACGAGGAGGCCTCGACCCATGGGAACAAAGCTCGATCCTGACCAGGATGTGCCCGAGCATGGCCTGTTATCCGATATGGTAGCTCCTGGGTTATTAAGAAGTTATAACGGGTCGAAGAGATCACGATCAACGACCATTGTTCACCATCGAACGGGATATATGCATGGCCATACATACATCTAACATTCTGAATTTCAAACCCCTGTACGTTCCCAGCAGAAGAGAAGCACCTCCTCAGCCCCTGCCGTCGACCTCGAGCCCAAGCATGATCATCCCCGCTCCATGTCCTTGAGCGTCAGTTGATCCATGTCATCCCTCACCGGTGCGACCAAGTGGCCAACACCGACCGCCCTCACGCCCGAACATATGTATGGCCATACATACATTCGGACAGCCTTCCGGGCTGGGTCTCCTATTTCACCGCCACCCCGTAGGCCACCGTATGCCAACCGGACGGGGTCCACGGGCACACAACGGCATCGAGCCGTGCCAGGGCATCGCGCTGTCGCTCAGTGCGTCCCAGGTTCGCCAACAGGCCCGTGGTCCGGACCTCCACCTGTTCGAACGGCGCGAACAGCGACAGGTCCTGCGGCAAGTGGAGGTAGCGCCAGTAGTGCTCCCAAGCGACGAACCGACGGCGAAGCCACTGGTGCAGGATGGTCCCGGCGAGGTTCTCGGCCCAAAGCAGAACGCCACCGGGCTTCAGCACGCGGTGTGCCTCCAGCAGGGCCTGCGATTGCCGGTCGGGGGTGCTCAAGGCGCCGAGCATGCTCTTGAACGCCACCACGTCGAAACTGGCGTCCGGCTTGGGAATGGCCAGCGCGTCGATGGTCTCATAGGTGATGGCCTCCTGCCATCCCATGGACCGGTGCAGCTCCCTGGCGCGATCCGTGGGGCCCCGCAGGTCGCTGCACACCGTGGTCAGTCCGTGTTCGGCCAGCATCAGGCTGAGCCCGCCGTCCCGTTCGCCCAACGCCAGCGCCTGGCCATCGCGACCGGGCAGGCGTTGAAGGGCCTGCCGCCAGAGGGGGTAGGCCCGCGACCAGGTTCGGACCTCCCACTGAAAGAAAAGGTCCAGGTGATCGGACGCTGCGGACATGCGACAAAGAAAAGAGGCGGCCGGTCGGCCGCCTCTTCGCTCGGGTTGTTCAGGCTCACTTGGCCACGGCGACGCTTCGCTTTTCGCGGATGACCGTGATCTTGACCTGACCAGGATATGTAAGCTCGTTCTGGATCCGTTCGGCGATGAGCAGGCTGAGCTCGTCCGACTGGGCGTCGGTGATGCGCTCGCTCTCCACCATCACGCGAAGCTCGCGTCCTGCTTGGATGGCAAAGGCCTTGGTGACGCCGTTGTAGCTCATGGCCAGACCTTCCAGGTCCTTCAGTCGCTGGATGTAGGCCTCCACGGCCTCGCGTCGGGCACCGGGACGTGCCCCACTGATGGCATCGCAGGCCTGCACGATGGGCGAGAGCAGCGTGGTCATTTCGATCTCGTCGTGGTGGGCACCGATCGCGTTGCAGACGTCGGGCTTCTCGCCGTACTTCTCGGCCAGTTTCATGCCCAGCAGGGCGTGAGGCAGTTCGGGCTCCTCATCGGGCACCTTGCCGATGTCGTGCAGCAGTCCGGCACGCTTGGCGGTCTTGGGGTTGAGGCCGAGTTCGGCGGCCATGATGGCGCTGAGGTTGGCCACTTCGCGGCTGTGCTGCAACAGATTCTGTCCGTAGCTGCTGCGGAAGCGCATGCGGCCTACCATGCGGATGAGCTCGTTGTGGAGGCCGTGGATACCCAGATCGATGCAGGTGCGCTTGCCGGTCTCGATGATCTCCTCCTCCAGGTGCTTCTTCGTCTTGGCCACGACCTCCTCGATGCGGGCCGGATGGATGCGTCCGTCCTTCACCAGCTGGTGCAGGGCGAGCCGGGCGGTCTCACGCCGGACGGGATCGAAGCAGCTCAGGATGATCGCCCCGGGGGTGTCGTCCACGATCACCTCCACGCCTGTGGCCTCCTCCAGGGTGCGGATGTTGCGGCCTTCGCGTCCGATGATCCGGCCTTTCACATCGTCGTTCTCGATGTTGAACACGCTCACGCTGTTCTCGATCGCATGCTCGGTGGCCACCCGCTGGATGGTCTGGATCACGATCCGCTTGGCCTCCTTGTTCGCGTTGATCCTGGCCTCCTCCTGAACCTCCTTGATGTGCGCCATGGCGCCGGTGCGTGCCTCATCCTTCAGGCTGTCCATCAGCTGCTTACGAGCCTCGTCCGCATTCATGCTGGCCACCTTTTCCAGCAGGGCCACTTGCTTCTGGTGCATCTTGTCGACCTCTTCCTTTCGGCGGGTGAGCCCGTCCATCTTCTGGGCCAGGTCCTGCTTCAATTGGTCCACCTGCTTCTCCTTTTGCGCCAGGTCCTGCTGTTGGCGGCTGAGCTGTTGTTCCCGCTGCTTGATCCGCTCCTGGCCCTGCTGGGCTTTCTTGTCGCGTTCGCGCAGGTCACGCTCATGCTCCTCCTTCAACTGGAGGAACTTCTCCTTCGCTTGCACCAATTTCTCCTTCTTGAGCGCCTCACCCTCGGCCTCGGCTTCGCGGAGGAGGGCATCGCGTCGCTTGCGCAGGAGCCCGTTGAGGAATACGGCGACGACCGCCCCACCGGCCACCAGGCCGGCCAGCAGGCCGATGATCACTGACAGAATATCCATGTCCATGTTGGTTGTTGGTTAACATGGACCACGTCCTCCGCAGTTGGGGGACGAAGCATGCGATCAACCGGCGGCCGCGTGAAGGAGCTCGTCGAGACGGTCAAGCTCGCCCAAGGCCTGGGCCTGCTCCTTGACCACGGTACCGTTCAATGCCCGCACGCTCACCTCCAGGGCCGCCATGGCCAGCAGGTCCTGCTTGTCGGTGAGGGGGTAATGCGTGCGGAGCCGGTCCATGCTCTCGTTGATCTCCTGTGCGGCCTGACGGACGTGCTGCTCCTCATCCGGATGGATGTTGAGCGGGTATGCCCGCCCGGCGATCTCGATCCTGATCGATAGGTCTTCCATGGTCTTCCGCGCCCAGCTCGTTCAGTTGTTCAACAAAGCCAGGCAGCGGTCGATCTCGTTCACCAGTTCATCGATCCGTTGCTTCGTTCCCTGACCCTCCTCCACCCCTTGACGGGCCTTGGCGGTCCGGAGGACCTCGTTCTCCTTCTCCAGCTCGGCGATCCGGGCCTCCAGCACGGCGATGCGTTGCCCCAGCTCCCGCTCGGAGCTACCGACACGGTCCAATTGGGCACGCAGTTCGCGGTGTTGGCGAAGGAGTTGGGCCACCCGGTCGTGCACCGATCGAAGCCGCTCCACCAGTTCGCTCATCTGCCAGGAAGGACCTTCCGTGGTCCGAGGTCAAAGATAACCGGCGCGCACCTTCCACCTTCCGGGATCTTTGAACCTCAACTTGTTGATGCGTGGAACCACCACCCGGAGGGGCTGCGGCCGCCCACCGGATAGGTTTGTCGGCCATCCCCGCAGCAGCCCTAAACAACGCTTTGATCAATGAGATATAGAATGCTGATGATCATTGCTTTAAAGGCATTTGATTCACTTGGACAGGAACCCGGATGGAACGCTCCGCCTCGGGCTCCGTTGGACATTCCGCTCAACGTCGCTGGCAACTTCATGGAGCTGCGCTCGGACCATTTTCACTCCGGTGTCGACCTGAAAACGAACGGCGTGGAAGGGCTTCCGGTCCGTGCTGTCGCGGCTGGTCGCGTGAGCCGGGTGAAGATGAGCCCTTGGGGCTATGGGATCGCCGTGTACATCGACCATCCTGGTGGCCTCACCAGCGTGTACGGACACCTGCAGGCCCTGGCTCCCGCCCTTGCGTCGCAAGTCCTTGAGGCCCAGTACAAGGCACAGGATTACACGGTGGACCTCACCCCTCCGGACGTGAACCTCCAGTTCGCCGCGGGCGAGGTGATCGGCCGGAGCGGCAACACGGGCGGAAGCTCCGGCCCGCACCTGCACTACGAAGTGCGACGAACTGCCGATCAGCATGCCGTGGATCCTGAGTCCTTCGGGTTGGAGCTGGCCGACTCGCGTGCCCCGATCATCCGTGGGCTGCGGCTCTACGCGCTGGACAGCACCGCCCGCCATAGCCCCTACCCGGGAGAGGCCAAAGGATTCGCCACCGAACTGGGGCCCGACGGCTACCGGCTGCGCTCCGGGTCCGAACCGGCTGCCGTGGGGCCGATCGGCCTCGCGGTGCATACCGTGGACCACTACGATGGCTCTTCCAACGTGTGCGGTGTCCGGCGCATCGATCTCGACGTGGACGGCCAACAGCTCTTCTCGGTGCACTTGGACGAAGTGGACTTCGCCCTGCAGCGCTACGTGAACGCCCACATGGACCATGCCCTGTTCCGCGACAGCGACATGCACTACCACCGCTGCTACCGCCAGCCCAACGACCGTTCCATCCTGTACGAAGGGGACGGGACCTTCGTCCCCACACCGGGGCGGCGTCATGCCTGCACGCTGAAGGTGCTGGACGCCAACGGGAACAGCGCGGTGCTGCGGTTCACACTTCGCGGGGCCATGGCGGAGGAGGCCCGGAACTGGCCGGGTCGTGCGTCCGGCACCAACATGTTCCACTGGGACCGCGAGAACGTGCTGGTCCAGCCCGGCCTGCGCTTCACCCTGCCGGCCAACGCCTTGTATGACGACGAGCCGATCATGTACAGCCGGGCGGATGCACCACCCAAGAGCCTGACCCCGCTGCACCAGGTGCTGAGCGATCTGGTGCCCCTGCATGTGCAGGCCGAGGTGGCCCTGGAAGCCACGGTCCTGCCGACCGAACTCCGGACCAAGGCGGTGGTGATGCGGCGCGACCGCAAGGGCCGGACGTCCAGCCTGGGCGGACGCTGGAACGATGGATGGGTCACCACGCGCACCAAGACCTTCGGCGGTTTCTTCCTGCGGGTGGACACGATTCCGCCCACGCTGACGGCCGTGGACCTGCGGTCGGACATGCGCGGCCGCGAGGGCTTCCGCTTCAAGGTGCAGGATGACCTCAGCGGGGTGGAGAAATGGTCGGCGACGCTTGATGGCAAATGGATCATGCTGGTCTACGATCCCAAGACCAAGACCCTCACCCACCAATTCGACAAGTTCTCTGAAGGACCAGGTAAGCGCGCGCTGGTGGTGGAAGCGACGGACGAGCGCGGTAACCGGGCACAAAGCACCCATACGTTCCAACGGTGAGGTCCTTGGCGATCAGCGCATTGGTCGCCCTGCTGCTTGCGGGGTGCACCGCCCCCTCCTCCCCGGAGCCCCGCTGGCTGGCCCACGCGGGGTGCGGGACGGCCTGCGAATCGCCGGTCAACTCCACACTGGCCGTGCTGGAGGCCATGGGGCATGGTGTGGACGGCATCGAACTGGACGTACAGCTCAGCGCCGACGGCGTCCTCATCGCCTTCCATCCGGACCGATTGGAGGTCAGCACCAACGGCACCGGCCTGGTGAACGCGTGGGTGTGGGCCGACCTCCGCCGGTTGAGCCTCGCGGATCGTCCCGAGGTGCGGCTGGCGCGGGTGGAGGACCTGATGCGCCTGGACAGCGCCGGGAACCTCCAATGGGTGCTGGACATCAAGCTCTTTGCCGCCGGCGACTGGGTGCCCTACCTCGACCGCTTCGCTGAAGCCTTGCGCGCATTGGAGACCAACAGTGCCGCGATCGGCCGTGTCCGGATCGAATGCCGCGACCTGGAGTTCCTTACGCGGGTGCACCGGTCGGCGCCCCATTGGGAGCTGGGCCTGGTGGCCACGGATCCGATCAAGGCATTGGGCGAAGCACGCGGCCGCGGCATCCCATGGGTGGTTCTCCCGATGGACCGGACGGAGCGCAACGTGGTGCAGGCCGCCCATGACCTGGGCTTGCGGGTGTCCACCTTCGGGGCTTCCACGAAGGGAGAATTGCGCGAAGCCTGGGCCCTCGGCGTGGATGAGGTGCAGCTCGACGACCCTGGTGTCCTGCCTGTTCGCTGATCAGCGAACCACGACCAAGCGTCCGGACCATCCCCGGTCGTCGCCGATGACACGCAGGGTATAGACCCCGGAGGCCAATCCGGCCAGGTCCACGGCCATCACGGCCGACGGGCGCACACGTCCCACTTCGCGCACCACCTGACCACCGGCGTTCTGCAGCACGAGCACGCCGCTCACCCCGCTCGGCAGCCGGAAGTGCATCACATCCTCACCATCCACGGAACGGGCCTGGGCAAAAGGGGTCAGGACCAGGGCAAGGACGAGGAGCAGGGAGCGCATGGCCTCAAGGTAGGGCGAAGGCCGGGCCCTTGGCAAGGTCCTTGGAACGGCGGCGGGCGATGGAACCTACCTTTGGCGCGATGCGAAAGTTCCTGTTGCTGTTGGCCCTTCTGGGCCTCGTCGAGGCCCGGGCCCAGGAGCCCGGCCCCACCCGTGACCTGGTGCAGTTCAGCGGTGTGGTGGTGAGCGGGGACAGCCTGCTGCCCGTGCCGTTCACCAACATCCTCATCAAGCACAGCTACCGCGGTACCATCAGCGATGTGTATGGCTACTTCTCCTTCGTGGCGCAGGAGGGCGATACGTTGATCTTCTCGGCCGTGGGCTTCAAGCGGTCGCAGTTCGTGGTGCCCATGGACCTGGAGGAGAGCAAGTACAGCATGATCCATCAGCTGAACGCCGACACGATCCTGCTGGGTCAGGCCAATGTGTACCCCTGGCCGAGCCGTGAGCAGTTCCGCGACGCGTTCCTCAACCTGAAGCTGGCCGACGACGACTATCAACTCGCGATGCGCAATCTCTCCCCGGCCGAGATGCTCCAGCGCATGGAGAACCTGCCGCCCGACGCGTACGAGAGCTTCCGCTACCAGATGGCGATGGACCAGACCCGACTGTACCAACAGGGCGGCATGCCCACGGTCAACCTGTTCAACCCCATCGCCTGGGCGCAGTTCCTGCAGGCATGGAAGAGCGGGGCGTTCAAGAAGAAGCAGTGATCGTGTCGCGCCCGGCCCCCGACCACCTCTGGACCTATTTCGAGCGGGCGTGGCGGACCGCGCCGGAGCGCCTGGCGTTGCATGTCGACGGCCGGGGTTGGACCTATGCGGAACTGGCCGTCCGTGCCCTGGCCGTGAGCGAAGCCGTTCAACGGCATCAGCCGAACGGACCCTTCGTGGGGCTGCACGCCCACCGCAGCATCGGCGCCTACGCCGGCCTTCTGGGCATCCTTCACGCAGGCAAGGCCTACGTGCCGTTGAACCCGCAGGTGCCTGCGGACCGGCTCTCCACCATCGCCGGCCTGGCCGACCTTGAGCTGATCGTGGCCGACGCCGCACGGGAGGCCTCTGCACAGGACCTGGCGGCCCGTCGCTCCGCTCCCTGCGGCATCGTGCTCGCCGGTGATGCCATCGGCCCGGCGGCACCGCATCGGGCCGGCCAGGAGGCCTACATGCTCTTCACCTCGGGAAGCACCGGCGTGCCAAAGGGTGTGCCCATCCGGCATGCCAGCGTGGTGGCCTATGTGGAACACCTGCTGGAGCGCTTCGAAGCCGGACCCGAGGACCGGTTCTCGCAGACCTTCGAGCTCACCTTCGACCTCAGCGTGCACGACCTGTTCGTGTGCTGGGCCGCCGGAGCCTCGCTGCACGTGCTGCCGCAGGATCAGCTCATGGCCCCGGCCCGCTTCATCCGTGAGCACGGCATCACCCAGTGGTTCAGCGTGCCCAGCGCGGCCGTGCTGTTGGACCGCATGCGGCTGCTGAAGCCCGGTGCCTTCCCCAGCCTTCGCGTCAGCGCCTTCTGCGGCGAACCGCTGCCTGCCGACCTCGCCGTCAAGTGGGCCGCCGCCACACCGAACGGACGTGTGGAGAACCTCTACGGCCCCACGGAGGCCACGATCGCCATCACCGGCCATGTGCTGGACCCCGCCGCACCCAAGGCCCGACATGGCATCCTCTGCATCGGGCGTCCCTTCCCCGGAGCCCGGGTGCGCGTGGTGGATGCGGACGGCAACGACGCTCCGATCGGCGAGCTGTGGTTGGGCGGCCCGCAATTGAGCACCGGCTACTGGAAGGATCCCGAGCGCACGGCCACCGCGTTCGTCATCGGAGGCCCGGACCGGGAGCGGTACTACCGCACGGGCGACCAGGTGCAGCGCGACGCCGATGGCGACCTCTACTTCATCAGCCGGTTGGACGACCAGGTGAAGGTGCGCGGCCACCGTATCGAGCTGCAGGAAGTGAACCAGGTGCTGAAGGCCGTCAGTGGGGGTGCGTTCGCCTATGCGCTGGCTCACCCCGTGCGCGACGGCATCGCGCAGGGCATCGAGGCGTTCCTGCCCCTGGCCCTGCAGGCCGAAGGTGCCTCCATCCTGGAAGCCTGCGCACTGCGGCTGCCGGAGTACATGGTGCCGGCCCGCCTGCACTTCACGGACGACATCCCCTTCACCACGAGCGGCAAGGCCGACCTTCGGGCCTTGCGGGCGCGGCTGGAGGAGCCCGCACGAACCGGGGATCGATAACTTCGGCGCCATGTCCTTCAACGAGGTCACTGTGCGCGAGCGGATCCGCACCGCGCTGACGCCCCGGCTCACCGAGATGGGCCTCACCCAGGCCGACGTGGGCGACGGCATGAGCCTGACCCAAAGCGGCGTGCTCGACTCCTTCGCCCTGATGGAGCTGATCGGCCGGCTGGAGCAGGACCTCCACGTGGAACTGGACTTCGAGTCGGTGGAGCCCGAGCAGTTCACCACGGTGAAGGGCCTGGCCGCCGCCTTCGTCAAAGCCCTCACAGCGTGATCGCGGTGCGTGCCCTGGAGCGGGACGCCCCACCGGAGGACCTGCTCGCCGTTGAAGGGCTCTTCGCGGCGATGTACGACCATATGAGCGGCCTGGGCTTGATGGTGCCGCTGGCGCCGGGCGGGGCGGGTCTGTGGTTGAAGGCCCTGATGCCGATGCTGGGCAAGCTGCACACCATCCACGTGGCCTGGGCGCAGGAGCCTGCCGCACCCGGCCGCCTCGGGGCGCCGCGCGCCGTGGGCTTCGCCGCAGGCAGCATCCGCGTCGGTCCGGCGCACCTTGGCGGCCTTCGCTCGGGCGCCGTCACCCACCTGTACGTGGACCCGTCCGAGCGCGGCGGTGGTGTGGGGCGTCGGCTCTACGAGGCCTTGTCGGGCTGGTTCACCGAACGGGGCCTGCTGCACCAGGAACTGGAGGTGCTGGTGAACAACGAGCCCGCGCGCCGCTTCTGGACCTCCCTGGGCTTCGTGCCGGACCACCTGGTGATGCGGCGCCTGCCGGCCCGGTCATGACGATCGCACCGGATACCGTGCTCTTCGCGAACGGCGCACAGCGCGTGACGGCCGGCGACCTGCTGCGGACCTTGCGCGACCTGGGCGTGCGGCCCGGCGACCTCCTCTTCCTGCACACCGACCTGCTGCGGTTCGGCCGGCCGGCACCCGAGCTCATGCGCGTGCGGGGAGCCCTGTTCGACGCGCTCATCGCCGTGCTGCGCGAAGCCATCGGCCCGCAGGGCACCCTGATGATGCTCACGCTCTCCACCCGCACGCTCGACATCGGACGCTTCGACGTGGAGCGTACGCCCGGCGAGGCGGGCGCGCTCACCGAGCACTTCCGCCGGTTGCCCGGAGTGCGCCGCATCCCCCACCCCACCCACAGCGCAGCGGTGGAAGGCCCGAGGACCGACCTCTTCATGCATCCGCCCGTGCACCCCTTCGGCGCCGGTTCGCTCTTCGACCACTTGAAACGCGAAGGAGGCAAGCTGCTCTTCCTGGGAGCCGATTTCCACTGGTGCACCTTCAACCACCACATCGAGACCATGCTGCCGGTGCGCTACCGGCGCGAGGAGCGGGTGCCCATGACGATCGTCCGCGACGGCGCGGAGGAGCGCGGTGAGGCCATCCGCTTCCGCAAACCGGCCCGCTACTGGACGAGCTTCGCCCGCTTCCGCGCGGCGCTGCTGGAACGGGGGATCCTGCGTGAGCGACCTCTGGGGCGGGGGATCGTGTCCGTGTCCGACGCGATGGCCCAGTTCGAGCTGGGTACCGAGCTGTTGCGTCGCGACCAGCGCTACTTCATGAACGTGCAACCGTGGGGCCGCTTCATGCTCTTCAAGGCGAAGGAGCGGGCCGGCCGGCTGTTGCGCGCGCTCGGTCTCCGGCGGTGAACCGCGCTGGCGGTGGTGTGTACCGTGGTGAAAACCACAGCCATGTCACCTGCACGCCTGCTATCGATCCTCCTCCTGCTGCCCTCCCTGCCCGCCTTTCCCCAGGCCATGGGCAACCTGATGTACGAGAGCAACAGCCGCATTTTCTTCCAGCAGGCCGAACAGCCCGTGAAGGCCACCGTGCAGGGCAACATGCTCGTGCTGGAGGTGAACGCCATGATGAACGCCACCGCCGATAGCTACCTCGCCATCTTCCACGTGACGCAGCTGGGTCAGACCGCCGAGGAGGCCGACAGCCTGATGAACGCCCGCGTGAACGGCGTGATACGCCGGGTGAAACAGGTGGGCGTGAAGGAGAGCGACGTGTTCACGGACATGCTCTCCTTCGTGCCCGTGTACGAGCTCGAAGCCACGCGGAAGCTCTTCAGCACCACCTACCAGGAGGTGCCCGCCGGCTTCGAGATCCAGAAGAACATCCACATCCGCTTCGCCGACGCGCGCGTGCTCGACAAGCTGGTGACCGCGGCCGCCAAGGAGGAGATCTACGATCTGGTGAAGGTGGACTTCTTCGTGGAAAAGCAGAGCGCCTGCTACGACACCCTGCGCATGTTCGCCACGAAGCTGCTGCAGCAGAAGCTGGACAACTTCGACAAGCTGGGGCTGAGGATCAAGGAGAGCCACCGCACCGGGGCCGAGAAGAACGGGGCCTACTTCCCCCTCGACCGCTACACCACCTACCAGACGCGCACCCAGAGCTCGCTGAACAGCCGCCGCAAGGGCCAGGTGGTGAACGACATCCGCCGTCCGCAGACGCTCTTCTACAACAAGGTGCCCTATGGCAACTTCGACATCGTGCTGCACGCCGAGATCACCGAGCCGCCAATGCAGTACACCTACAACCTCACCCTCACCTGCCAGCTGCCCGAAGCCTTCGCCGACAACAGGAAGGAGGTGAAGGAGATCATCAAGCACGTGTGGATCAACGACAAGGGCGACGCCAAGCTGATCGCGCTGCCCTGAGCGGGGACAGCCCGCCACCCCATGGGGCGGCTAGCTTTGCGCCGTGCGCACTGCGAACCTCCTCTCCGGCCTCCTTCTGCTCCTCAGCGGCTGCGGCCGGGAACAGGAGACCATCCGCCCCACGGTGGGCCCCATCACCGAGAGCGTCTACGCCAGTGGCATCGTGAAGGCCGCCGGCCAGTACCAGGTGTACCCCACGGTGACCGGCACGGTGATGGCGCTGCTGGTGAAAGAGGGGGACACCATCGCCGCCGGCGCACCGCTGGTGCGCATCGACGACCGCACCGCCGGCGCCAGCACCCGCATCAGCACGGCCCAACTGCAGCTGCTGGAGCGGAACGCCCGCGAGGATGGGCCGGTGCTCACCCAGCTGCGCGAGGCCGTGGAGCAGGCGCGCGACCGCTACACCGTGGACAGCACCAACTACGCGCGGCAGAAGGCCTTGTGGGCGCAGCAGATCGGCAGCCGAAACGAGCTCGACCAGCGCGAACTGGCCTATACCACCAGCCGCGCCGGCTTCACGCGTGCGGTGAAGGCCCTGCAGGAAGCGCGCGATCGCCTGCGCACGGAGCTGGAGGTGGCCCGCAACAACGCCGCCATCAGCACCGCGGGCAGCGACGATCGCACGCCGCGCAGCCTCATCGCCGGGGTGGTGTACGACCTGCTGGTGGAACC
>Ga0138256_10001511_pt1 | contig 25075 bp, 20 predicted proteins | sample KNB2016incub_MG_FD_105486 | JGI IMG/M metagenome (GOLD analysis project Ga0138256, IMG submission 105486) | Active sludge microbial communities from wastewater in Klosterneuburg, Austria - KNB2014incub_MG | ecosystem: Engineered > WWTP > Activated sludge > Unclassified | place: Austria...
GAAGAGGAAGACGAAGACGACGAGTAGTCGTCACTCGTCTTTGCTCGGGCCAAGCTCACGCAGGACGTAGGCGTGGCACTCGCCTTGGGCCGGGCGCACGCTCGGGCAGAGGGCGCTCGCGCAGGCGGCGAAGCGTGAGTCCGGCGCCTCGGACACCAGCACCTTCATCAGCTTGCAGGCCGCGCCGGCTTCGCCGCGGTCGTGCTCGAGCCGGGCGGCCTGCCACAGGGCGTCGTCCTTGAGCAGGCTGGTCGGGTGCTCGTCCCACACTCGGCGGAACTCGCGCACCGCCCGGAGCTTGTCGCCGATGCGGTCGCGATACAGCTCGGCCACCCGATAGCGAGCCGCGGCGTAGCGGGGGCGTTCGTACGAGCCCTGTTTCAAGGACGACGGCTCCTTCTCGCGCAGCATGCGCTCGAGGTGGGCGATGGCGCGGTCCGGGCGGCCGAGCTTCTCCTCGAGCAGCGAAGCGGCGTGCAGCGAGTCGTCCCAGAGCGCGCCTTCGGGGTAGGGAAAGCGCGCCGCGGAGTCCAGGTACGCGGTCAGGGCTTCGTGGTCGCGCCCCAGCCGTTCGAGCAGGCGCGCGCGCTGGTAGTGCGCTTGCTCGCGCAGCTCGGCGCCCCCGCCGGTGCGGGCCACATCGGCGAGGAGCGAGAGCGCGGCCTCGGCCCCCGCCCGTTCCTCGCGCTGTCGGGCCAGGCGGGTCAGCGCGGTGAGCGCCGGGCCCGAACGCGGGTACTTGCGGATCGCCGCTTCGAGCTCGCGCCAGCCGCGCTCGGCGTTTCCGACCTCGATCTCGATGTCGGCGCGATCGAACGCCGCCCGCGCGGCCCGCGAGCTCCGAGGGCGCGTGCGCTCGAGCTCGTCGAGCAGCCGGCGGGCGTCTTCGTGGCGGCCCGCGCGCCGCAGCGCCGAGGCGCGCCGATAGCGCGCCTCGGTCTGGTCGCGTCGACGCTGGGCTGCGGCTTCGGCCTTGGCCCAGTGCTCGGCGGCCTCGTCGTAGCGGCCGGCGGCGTAGGCGCGCTCGGCCGCGGAGCGCTCTTCGGTGAAACCCCTGGGCAGGGTGGGGGCGCAGGCCACGCTCAGCAACCACCCGACGGCGATGGCGTGCGCTCTCATCGCGGCTGGCAGTCGGTGATGGCGGCGCCGAGCGCCGCGGCCGCTCGCGTTGCGGCTTCGCGCGACACGTCCAGGTGCGTCACGGCGCGCAAGCAGCGCGGCGCGATGCTGCTGATCAGCACGCCCAGCTCTCGGGCCCGCGCGATCACCGCCTCGGCGCTCGGCCCCTCGAGCTCGATGTTGACGATGTTGGTGTCGACCCGAGCCGGATCGACCCGCGCCCCCGGCACCCCCTCGAGCCCGCGGGCGAGCAACTGGGCGTGGTCGTGATCTTCAGCCAGACGCGCCCGATGGTGCTCGAGCGCGAACACGGCTGCCGCAGCCAGCACCCCGCTCTGGCGCATCGCCCCTCCCAGCATGCGGCGCAGGCGAAGCGCCCGCTCGAGCAGATCCCGCGGGCCGGCCAGGGCCGAGCCCACGGGGGCGCCCAGACCCTTGCTGAAGCACACGCTGACCGTGTCGGCGGTGCGGGCGAAGTCCTCCAGGCTGACCCCGCTCGCAGCGGCCGCGTTCCACAGCCGAGCGCCGTCGAGGTGAACGGCCAGGCCGCGCGCGCGCGCGTGGTCGGTCACGGCCCGGAGCCGTGCCAGCGGAAACACCCGCCCCCCGCCGCGGTTGTGCGTGTTCTCGACCACCAGCAGGCTGGTCCGCGGCAGCCAGTACGCGCCCGGTCGGATCTTCGCTTCCAGCTCGGCCACCTCGAACAGCCCGCCCGTTCCCGCCACCGCCAGCTGCACGCCCGACAGGGCCGCGGCGGCGCCCGACTCGTACTCGGCACAGTGGGTCCCCTCGCCGATCACGACCTCGTCACCGCGACGAGTGTGCAGCAAGAGCGCGATCTGGTTGGCCATGGTGCCCGAGGGCACGAACAGCGCGCGCTCTTTGCCGAGCAGCTCGGCCACGCGACGCTCCAGCTCTTGCACCGTCGGATCTTCGCCGTACACGTCGTCGCCCACCTCGGCGCTGGCCATGGCTTGGCGCATCGCGGGCGTGGGTCGCGTCACGGTGTCCGAGCGCAGGTCGATGGGAACCATGGGCCGCTAGCCTATCAAACCGGCGGCCTACAGCCCTTGGTTTCGTGCCTCGAGCCCGGCCACGAACAGCTCGTAGGCGACGAGTTGCGTGGCCTGGGCCAGGTTGATCGACGGTTGGTCGGCGGCCATGGGGATGCGCACGAAGTCGTGGCAGAGCTCGCGCTCGGCCTCACCCAGGCCGGTCTTCTCGTTGCCGAACACCACCGCCAGCTTCTTCCCGCGGGCGGCGCGCTCCACCCCCAGCCGACCCAGCTCGCGCGGCAGCAGCACCCCCGAAACGCCGCGGCGAGACGTCGTCCCGACCACCCAGTCGGCGGACGCCACGGCCGGCGCCAGAGCGTCGTGGCACGGCGCGCCGAGCAGCACGTCCTTGCTCTTGACCGCCATCTTGAGCGCCATCTCGTGCTCCGGCACGGCGAGGCGCCCGGGCTTGACCAGAGCGAGCGCGACGAAGCCCATGGTCTTGATGGCGCGCGCGGTCGCGCCGACGTTCTCCGGATAGTGGGGGCGCACCAGGACGAAGGTCGTGGCTCGGTGAATCGGCAACACGAGCTCGGGCGTCGGCGTGTCTTCGGGGAAGTCTTCGGGCTTCATCGGGCGGCGGCCCTCGCACAGCGGAACCCCAGCGTGGGCGCTCGCGACTCGGGATCGGCGCTGGCCCGCGAGGCGCCCCGGAGCCACGCGGCCCCGCTCGAGAAGTGCCCGCCGCGGACCACCTGCCCACCCGTGCCGGCGCCCAGCGCCGGGCCTTTGGGATCGATGGCGGGGTCGCGGGGGTACATGGGCGCGTACCGATCGGACACCCATTCGGCCACGTTGCCGGCAAGATCGAGGAAGCCTTCCCCGGTCCGACCCGCGGGGAACGAGCCGACCGGGGCCAGCTCGGCGAACCCGTCGCGCGCGTCGGTGGTGTCCAGCCCCAGACGGCCGTGGTTGGCAGCCCGCGTGTTGTACAGGTCGCCCCAGGGGTAGCGTCGGCCGCGCGGACCGCGTGCGGCGCGCTCGAACTCGGCTTCGGTGGGCAGCCGCGCTGCCCGGAAGCGACAGTACGCCCGGGCGTCGGCGTGTCGGACCAGCGACACGGGGAAGGAGGGTGCGTCGAACCGCTTGCCCCCGCGCGCGAACGGCACCGCGCGACACCGGCGCAGGGCCACGCACCGAGCATAGTCGCGCACGGTCACTTCCATGCGATCGAGCCAGAACGACGAGAGCGTGACCTTGTGTCGGGCCATCTCGTCCGAGAACATCTCCTCTTTGCAGCGGCTGCCGAGCGGCTCGCGGGCACAGTCGGTGAGCGCGTCGAGCACGTCTTCCGGGGTCGAGCCCATCTCGAAGCTGCCGGCGGGCACGCGGATCATGGTCGACGCCGGCTGGCGCAGGACGACGACCCCGCCGGCGAGGGCCCGCTCTGCCGGCGGCAGCGTCCCGAAGGGGTCCGGGGTCGGGCCCGCGTCGCGAGCCTCGGCCCGGGCGCGCGGCCAGAGCGTCGCGAGCGCCAAGAGGGCCAGCGGCGCGGCGTGTTTCATGGTCGCGTGCTCAGCAAGAACCGGCGCAGCTCTGGCCGATGCACTGCGAGACCGCGTTGTAGGCGTTGATGCCGTTCGCGTACTGCGAGCAGAACTGCTGGGCGCAGGCGTTCAGATTCGCGCCGGCGCTTGCGCAGTTCTTGCTCAGGCAGCTCAGGAAGCCAAGGCAGTCGGGGTTGGCGAAACACGCGTCGATCTGGCTGCAGCACGAGGCATGCGCACACGCGTCACAGCCCGGCTTGCCGGTCGAGAGCTGAGTGCAACTCGGGCCGCCGCCGCCGGCACCCCCAGCGGGCGCGCCGCCGGTGCCCGCACCGCCGGTGCCGCCGCCGCCGGTGCCGCCGCCGCCGGTGCACTGCGCCAGGCAGCCCTGAGCGTCGCCGCCGTTGCACAAGCAGGTGTCGAAGCATTGCTGGCAGCCGCTGCAGTTCGGCGCCTGCGAACAGCCGTAGCCCCCGTCACCGCTGGACCCTCCGGCGGCACTATCCGACGAGCAGGCGACGGCGACGAGGGAGAGCGGAGCCAGGGCGAAGAGCCAAGCCAAGAGGTGTCGCGACTTCATGCGGGCGCACCACCATAGCTCGATCTCGACCCGTTCGCCCTCGGGACCGTCAGCGTGCCGCGTCCGCGTCACGGGGGAGCACAGAAACCGCCGGGCGCGGCGCGTCGGAGCGGCGGTGCGGTGGCGTGTCGGGGGGCGGGGGCGCAGCGCTGGGCGCACCCGACGAAGCGGGCCAGAGCAGGAACGCGGACGCGGTGAGCGAGGCGCCGAGGACCACGCCCAGGCCCAGCACGGTCAGATCTCGCCGTGTGGCCCGCGCCTCGCGGTGCGCCCGGTGGCGTGCGTCCGGCAGGGTCGGCATGGGCGCGCGCGGCGACAGGTCCAGGGCCTCGGCCAGAGCGTCCGCCAGGTCCGCCGCCGAGGCGAAGCGATCGCCCGGGGCTTTCGCCAGGCCGCGGGCGAGCACTTGGTCCACGTGGGGATCGACGCCCGCCCGCGCCGCCACCGGCTCGGGCTGACTGCCGGTGATGTGCTTGGCGACCGTGACCGCGTCGTCTCCAGGAAACGCCCGGCGCCCGGCGATCGCTTCGTACAGCGTGGCCGCCAGCGAGAACTGATCCGCCGCCGGGCCGATCTCGCCGGTCTCGATCGCTTCGGGGGCGCTGTAGGCCGGCGTGCCGAGCACACGGCCGTCTTGGGTCAAGGTCGACCCCGGGATGCGCGCAATGCCGAAGTCGGCGATCTTGGCGCCGGTGGCCGCCAGGATCACGTTCGCGGGCTTGATGTCGCGGTGCACGATCCCGGCCCGGTGCGCAGCGCCCAGCGCGCTGCCCAGCTCGCGACACAGCTCGCGCGCCCGCGCGGGGCCGAGCGGGCCCGCGGCGATCTGCTGTTCCAGCGTGGGGCCTTCGACGTATTCGAACACCAAGAACAGGCCCACCCCCGGCTCCTCACCGATGTCGTACAGCCCCACGATGTTGGGGTGCGACAGCCGGGCGCAGGCGCGCGCCTCTTGGCGCATGCGTGCGTACAGCGCCTCGCGCTCGGCGGCTCCGAGCTTCAGGTCTTCGCGCAAGAGCTTCACGGCCACGTCGCGATCCAGGTTCGGATCGCGCGCGCGGAGCACGCGCCCCATGGCGCCGTGCCCCAGCGAGCCCAGCACCCGATAGCGACCGATGGCGACTGGAAGGGGCTGGCCGCTGGCGTCGCCGGGCGGGTTCACGGAGCGACGACCGACCCGCCTTCGACGCCGCCGTCCGCGTCCGGCGCCTTGTCCTTGTCGCGATCCTTCTTCTTCTTGACCGGCTCGCCGTACTCGGCGCGAAGCTTCTTCATCAGGCCGTCCCGCAGCGTGGTCTCGTGATAGGTCGGCATCTGCGGCAGCTGAACCACGACCTTCACCCGCTCTTTGCTCTCGATCACCTCGATCGAGCCGCTGGTGGGGGCGTTCTTCCTTCCCGGGGGCTCGTAGCGGAACAAGACGTAGCCGACCTCGGGGTCTTTCTCGACCACCTCGAAACCCAGATCGACGCGGACGTAGCGCAGCGCCGCGTTGTAGGTCTGCGCCTTGCTGTAGTCCGAGTCGGCCTCGGCGCGGGCCGCGGCGCCCGGGCCCCAGAGCACGCCCGCAAGCGCCACGAGCGCCCCTGCCCCGAGCCACACGGCGCTGGCTTTCTTCATGGTTTGCTTGCGTAACTCCGGCGCGAGTCGCCGGCCAAGTTCCCGGCACCCCCGGGTCAGGCGTCGGCGCCGTCCAGATCCTCGGGTTCGGCGTCCAGGGCTTCACCCACGCTGGTGCGCTCCCAGACCAGCCCCAGGCCCGCGGCCGCGCCGGTGATCACGATCTGCGAGACGTAGATCAAGAGCACGAAGGCCGAGCCCGGGCCCACCACCAGGTCGGGCGGGAAGTACATCGCCAAGCCGGCATAGATCGAGATCTGGAAGGCGCCGAAGAAGCCCGGCGCGTTCGGCACCAGGATGCCCAGCGCGAGCACGCCCATGCTCACGCAGGCCTCGACGTAGGTGATGCGATCGAAGCCTGCGCCCCAGGCCAAGAGCCAGGTGGCCCCGGCGTTGAGCAGCCAGTAGCTCACGGTCATCGCCAGAAACGGCGCGCTGAAGCGCCAGCGCGGCAAGAACGAGAGCCCGCTCGCCACCTTCTCGACCCGCTCGGCGAGCCACACGGCCAGCTTCTTCGACACCAGCCCCACCACGCGCTCGGTGAGCGAGCGGGCCAGCGCGCGCCGCCAGTAGAACACGCCCATCACCAGGAAGGCCGCGCCGAACACCGCCAGGGCGCTGTAGGCAGCGCCGGGGACGATCGCCGCCGGAATGGGCAGCGCCCCGATCGAGCTCGGCAGCGGGTCGAGCGGCGTCGACGCCAGCAGCGCCACCAGCAACATGACGCTCATGCAAAAGCCGTCGATCACCCGTTCGGCCCCCACGGTTCCAGTCGCGGCCCAGGCCGACAGCTGGCCCTTGCGCCGGATCAGGACCGGTCGCACTGCCTCGCCGGTCCGGAACGGCAAGAGCAAGATGGCCGCGAACCCGATCCAGGCCACCGCGACCACCCGCCGGAGCGGTACCGGGTGGATCGGGGCCAAGAGCCACTGCCAGCGCACCGCCCGGATGACGTGCACCGAGGACCACAAGAGCACGTACACCGGCAGCGTCCACCACCGCACCTTCGAGAAGGCGCTGGCCGGCGGCACGATGGGCAGCGCGCCCTGGCGCAAGAGCCACACGAACCCCCCGGCCACGAGCAACGATGCCAGTAGCTTGAGCCAGTGGCGCCGAAGCCAGCCGCCGCGTGCGTCGCTCATTCGGGGATCCGGCCGCTCAGTAGCTCAAGCGGCCCCGTGCGGAGCAGGAAATCGACCTCTTCCGGCCCATGCAGCCGTTCGATCCGCCGGATCCCGGCGGCGACCTCGTCGATGTCGCTCACCCGGTGCGCGTCGCTGCACGCCGCGTGATAGAGGCCACGCTCCAGCAGCTCTTCGGCCGACTGCTTGGGCTTGCGGCCGTATTTGCCCACCAGCGCCGCGCTGTCGAGCAGCGCCGCCGCCCCGGCGTCGACCAGGCGTTCGAGCACGTCGGGGTCGCGCCAGATGCGCTGGTAGCGCTCGGGGTGGGCGATGACCGGCACCAGCTGCTTCTTGACCCGCAGATCGGCCAGCCGCCGGTCGATGCTGAGCGGGAAGTCGCTCTCGTAGAACTCGAGCAGCACGGCGCGCTCACCCGGGTAGGGCAGCGCCTCGTCGTTCATGATGCGCGAGAAGATCACGTCGTCGAAATAGTGCTCGGTCGAGAGGTCGACCGCTGGCAGATCCGGCGCCAGGTGCGCGCGCATGCGGTCGAAGGCGGCGCGTGAGGTCTCACGGGTGTTGTCGAACAGCCCGGGCCGCATGTGCGGGGTCGCGATCACGCGGGTGAACCCGATCTGGCCCAGCGCGCGCAACATCGCGACGCCGTCTTCCGGTGTCTTGGCGCCGTCGTCGATGCCGGCCAGAAAGTGGCAGTGCAGATCGATGAAGCCGCTCATGACGGCGCGAGCCTACACGATGGGGGCTCGGGTCGCACCGCGCGGCTTCGGTCAGGCCCGTTCGCGTCGGCCGCCCAGGATTCGGGCGCACCCGGCGGCCGCCCTGCGCAGGGCGTCGCCCTCGCCGCCGTCTCCGCACAGCAAGACCTCGATGCCGTCGATGGTCAGGCGCCGCACCTGCATCTTGCGCAGGGCCAGGTCCACGCGCGTCGGCACCGTGTCGTTGGCGACCTGGGTCACCGCCAGCGGGGCCCATGCCGCCAGCTCCTCGCAGGCGGCGAACGCCCCGGCGCCGGCCACCAGCACGCCGCTTCCGTCGGCGATGGCGATGGCGCGGAAGTCGCTGTCGCGACGGACCGAGTCGAGCATCTCCCCCAGGGCAGCCAAGGTGTCGTCCCGCCCGGGCCCCCGCCGGTCGGGTCCGTCAGCCAGCGAGGAAGCGCGGACGTCCATCGGGGTCCGTGGATGCCAGAGCCGTACCCGTCGGGCCAACTTCCGTTTCGCGAGCAGGCGGTGACTGGCAGCGACAAAGCTGGTAATCCCCGCGGCTCGTACGGCCATGACCGCGCCCACGCTCACCCCGCTGCTCGAGCGCCACCGTGTCGTCCTGTGTGTCGGCAGCGGGGGTGTCGGCAAGACGACGGTCACCGCCGCGCTGGGCCTGGCGGCGGCCGAGCGCGGCAAGCGCGTGCTGTGCTTGACCATCGACCCGGCGAAGCGGCTCGCCAACAGCCTGGGGCTCTCGCGCATGACCGGCGACGAGCAGGTGGTGGCGCCCGAGCTGTTCGAGCGGGTCGGCCTGCCGGTGACGGGTCGGCTCAGCGTGATGATGCTCGACACCAAGCGCACCTTCGACGAGCTGGTGGTGCGCTACGCCTCCAGCCCCGAGGCGCGGGACCGGATCTTGAACAACCGGCTCTACCAGTACGTGTCGACCAGCCTCGCCGGAACCCAAGAGTACATGGCGATGGAGAAGCTCTTGGCCGTGAAGCGCGACGGCGCCTACGACCTGATCGTGCTCGACACGCCGCCGACCAGCAACGCCCTGGACTTTCTGGACGCGCCGGAGCGCCTGATCAACGCCCTGGACAGCGCGGCGGTGCGCTGGCTGATGCAGGCCTTCGAGCAGTCGGGCCGCTTCAGCCTGAACCTGGTGGCCAAGAGCGTGGCGGTGGTGCTGCGCGGCATCGGCAAGCTGACCGGGGGTGGGTTTCTGGAGCAGATGGCGGCGTTCGTCACCGATCTGAACGACCTGTTCGGTGGCTTTCGCCAGCGGGCCACCGAGGTCGCCGCCGCATTCCGGGGTTCCGAGTTCGCCTACGTGCTGGTCACCACCCCGGCCCCGGCTGCCGTCCGCGAGGCGCTGTTCTTCGCGGACCGGCTGGACGAGCAGGGCATGCATCGCGACGCGTTCGTGGTGAACCGCGTGCACAAGCCGCCGCGGGCGCATCCCGGCCGTGACGAGATCCAGCGGGCCATCGAGCGCCACCGCCTCGATCTCGGCGCGTCGGGCGTCGAGCGCTTGGAGCAGGCCCTGGCCGAAGAGACCGAGCTGGCCGAGACCGATGCTGCCGAGCTGGCGAATCTGGACCGCGTGCTGGTCCCCGGGCGGAGCGGCAAGAAACCGATTCGCATCGAGATCCCGGCGTTGCCCAGCGACGTGCACGACCTGGGCACGCTGGGCGGCATCGCCAAGCTGTTGTGCCCGGACTGACCGCACGAGCCGAGACTACTCTTCTCGCTTGCCCTTGCCGCGGAACACCAGCTCGATGGGCACGCACTCGAATCCGAAGCTCTTCCGGATCTGGTTCACCACGTAGCGCTTGTAGCTCTCTTTGATGTGATCGGGCGCGTTGGTGATCGCGACGAACACCGGCGGCGAAGAGCGCGCTTGGGTGATGAAGTAGATGCGGGGCGCCCGCCCCTTGTGGGTGGGCGGCGCGCGGTGCTCGAGCACCGTGGCGAAGAACCGGTTCAGCTCTGCGGTGGGCACCCGGTGGTCGAACTCTTCGGCGGCGCGGCGCACGGTGCGCATCAGGTCTTGCACGCCCCAGCCGTTCTTGGCCGAGACCTGCACCATGGGTGCCCAGGGCGCGAAACGCAGCGAGTCCTTGACCTGCTCTTCCGCGCGCTTGCGCCCGGCCTTGTCCAAGAGGTCGGTCTTGTTCAGGCCGATCACCACCGCGCGCCCGCGCTCGGCCACCAGCCCCATCAGCCGGGCGTCTTGCTCGGCGATGCCCTCGGTGGCCTCGCACAGCAGCACCACCACCTGGGCGCGCTCCATGCTGCGGATGGCGCGGATCACGCTGGCCGCTTCGACGCCCCGCTCGACCTTGGCGCGCCGCCGGATCCCGGCGGTGTCCACCACGATGAACGCCTGGCCGTCGATCTCGATGCGCGTGTCCACCGGATCGCGGGTGGTGCCGGGGCGGTCGTCCACCAGCGACCGCTCGGACTTTGCCAGGCGGTTGACCAGCGACGACTTGCCCGCGTTGGGACGCCCGACGATCGCCACGCGGATGGCGCCGGGCTCGGTGCTGGGCTCGTCGACCGCGGGCCGAACCGGCAGCGCCGCCCCGAGGGCGGCGATCAGCTCGGCCGTGCCGCGGCCGTGCAGCGCGGACACCGGCAAGAGCGTCGGCACGCCCATCTCGTACAGCTCGTTGGCGACCATCGCCTTGTGCCTGTCGTCGGACTTGTTCGCCACGTAGAGCACGGGCTTGTCGCTGCGGCGTAGCAGCTTCACCGCCTCGCGGTCCGCCAGGGTGGGCGACATCGAGCCGTCGAGCACGCAGATCACCACGTCGGCCTCGGCCAGCGCCGCGCGCACCTGCCGCGCGATGCCCTGGCGCATCGGATCTTCGTCGGTGGGGTCGAACCCGCCGGTGTCGATCAGCACCAGCTCGCGCCCGCCCAGGTGCACATCGGCATAGTTGCGGTCGCGGGTGACCCCCGGTGCGTCGTCCACGATGGCCAGACGCTTGCCCGCCAGCCGGTTGAACAGCGTGCTCTTGCCGACGTTGGGTCGGCCCACGATGGCCACGACGGGTCTCACCGCGGGCCTCGCGCGCGGCGCTTGGGCGCGTCGGGGAGGGCGGTCAGCAGGCGCTTTTCGCTGGGCGCCTCGTAGCCGAGCTCTGCCAGCTGACGCGGCACGTCCTTCCACTTGGGGGTGATGCGCACGAACAGCTCGAGGTAGAGCTTGCGGCCGTACAGCTCCTCGAGCCGGCGCCGGGCGCCGGTGCCAATGGCCTTGATGGTGGCCCCGCCCTTGCCGATCAGGATGCGGCGCTGGCCCTCCTTCTCCACGTGGATGGTGGCCTTCACCGCCAGCAGGCGCTCGCGCTCTTCGATCGAGTCGATGCTCACCGCCACGGCGTGGGGCACCTCGCCGCGGGCGGCCGCCAGCACCTGCTCGCGCACGTACTCACGCACGAAGAACGGAGTGGTTCGGTCGGTGAGGGTGTCGGTGTCGTAGCCGGCGTCGCCCTCGGGCAAGAGCTTCTCGATGGCGTCCAGCACACGCTCGGCGTCGCGTCCGGACTTCAAGGTCACCGGCACGAGCTCGGCGAAGGGGTGCATTTGCTCGTAGCCGACCAGCACGGGCAAGAGCTTCTGCTTGTCGCGCACCCGATCGACCTTGTTCAGCACCAGCAGGCGCGCGGGCCCCTTCGGCAGCAGGTCGATCACCTCGCGATCGCGCTCGAGCAGCGCGCTCGGAGTCTTGATCAGCGCCGGGTCGACGTCCGTCATGACCACCAGCACGTCGGCGGCGCGGGCCACCTCCAGCGCCGTGGCGTTCATCCGCCGGCCGAGCTCGCTCTTCGGGCGGTGCAGTCCGGGGGTGTCCACGAAGGCGATCTGGGCCGTGGGGCGGTGCACCACGCCGAGCAGCGCCTCGCGGGTGGTCTGCGGGGTGGGGGACACCACCGCCAGGCTTTCGCCCAGCACGGCGTTCAGGAACGTGGACTTGCCGACGTTCGTGCGACCGAGCAGGGCGACGGAACCAAAACGCATGACGGGCCGGGGCGCGTCTTCTCACGAGCGGATCCGGGTTCGCAAGCGGCTTGTCCGACAATCCCCTTTATCCTCGGAAACTTCTGCTAAGGTCCCGCCCGCTTCTCCTTCTGCCATGAGCATGACGGACATCGATCGATCGGGCGGGGACCGTGCGGAGGCCGACGACACGGCGGCGACCGCGAGCGCGCCGCCGCGTGACGGCGCCCCCGCCGCCCGGCGCTGGGGCGGTCGCGTCCTGCCGGCGCTGGCCTTCGTGGTGCTGGTCGCCAGCCTCTTCGGCCCCATCGCCCGGAGTGGCATCTGGGATCCATTCGAGCTTCGCATCGCCGAGCTGTCGCGGCGCATCGCGCTCACCCTGCTCGGGGCCTCGGGGCTCGCCATCGAGGGCTCGACCAACAGCGTGCCCACGCTGGGCGAGCTATCGCGGGGCCAGCTGCCGTTCACGTCCATCGCCATCGGCTTCAAGCTGTTCGGGCTGCACGAGTGGGCGGGGCGTTTGCCGCTCGCCATCTGGGGCATGGCCGGCGCGCTCTCGACCTACGCGCTGGTCTCGCGCCTGGCCGATCGCGTGGCCGGGGCGTTCGCGGTGCTCGCCCTGGCGAGCATGCCGCTCTACTTCTTGCACTCGCGAACCATGCTGGGCGACATCGTCACGATGTCGGCGCTGGCCATCGCCGCCGCGGGCCTGGGCATCGCCACCTTCGACGCCGCGACCTCGGCGGCCAGGCGCAGCGTGTGGCTCGTGCTCGGCATCGCCGGGCTGGCGGCCGGGTTCGGCGCCCGCGGGCTCTTGATCGGCGTGCTCCCGCCGGCGCTCGGTGTGGGCGTCACCTGGGCGCTCGTCCGGTCGCGCCGGGGCCCCGATCGGCTCAGCGACGTGGCGGGGGCGCTGGCGTTGGCCGTTGCCCTCGGTGCGCTGGTGGTGGGGCTCAGGGCGCTGGGGCGCGCTGGCGATCACCCCACGCAGCTGTCGCTGGCGCTGGGCGCAGCGGTGAAGCCGACCAAGATGCTCCCGACCTACGACGCGGTGGTGCATTACCTGGGGCACGGGCTGTTCCCGTGGAGCGCGGTGGTCCCGCTGGCGGTCGGGCGCTTGCTTTCGCCGCCCCACGGCGTGGCCGCGGATCGCGTCGTGCCCGAAACGGCGTTGCGCCTCTCGTCCATGCTGATGGCAGCCGTTGCCTTCGGCGCCCACGGCGCCATCGCGCCGACGGTCGGCCTCTTGCCCTACGCCGCGGTGTGCTCGCTGGCGGTGATCGCCGCCCTGGCGCTGCGCGATTTCGATCGCGGCGCGCCAGGCTCGCGGGCGCTCGCCATGGGGGTCGCCGCTCTGGCCATCCTGCTCTATTACGACTTCAAGAACTTCCCCGAGAAGGGCCTGGCCGCGTTCGTGGTCGAGGACCCGCGCTTCCCCGAGAGCTTCAAGGACAGCGCGCACCGCTTGCTGAAGGTGGCCACGCTGCTCACCCTCGGCGGCTTCGGCGCCGCGCTGATGGAGCGCACCGACCCGGCGGCGCGTCGCTTCGTTCGAGAGGAATACCTGGCCTGGCCCCGCGCGCTGCGCACGCTGTGGTCCGGCAACCTGTGGTTCACTTGCCTGGTGGCCGAGGCCGCCCTGGTGGGGTACGCGGCGCTCACCTGGCTCAGCCAGCGGCACTTCCACTGGAAGCAGTTCGACACCGCGGGCGAGATGGCGCGGCAGCTGGCCACGTGGGGGTACATCGCGCTGCCGGCGCTGGTGGTGCTGCCGACCTTGGGCCTGCTGGCGCGCGACCTGGTGCGCGAGGTGTTCCTGCGGGTGCCCGTCTCCCGTGCCACCGTGGCGGTGTGCAGCGTGGCGGGCGCGGGCACCGTCTTGAGCCTGGGGTATTACCCGAAGCTCGCCGCGCAGATCAGCCCGAAAGAGGTGTTCGACGCGTACCGAACGCACGCGCGACCGGGCGAGGGGCTGGGCATTGTCGGCGTGGGCACGGGGGCGGCGGCGTACTACGCCGGGCGCAACGTCCCGACCTTCGACAACGCGAGCTCGGCGTTCAACTGGCTCACCGAGGGCACCGACCGGCGCTGGCTGGTGGTTCGATCGGGCGACCTGCCGCAGGTCAACTCGCTGTATCGGGGCTTGCCCTCTCTGCCGGGCAACGTGCCGGTGCTGGACGCGCGCTCGAGCGAAATCCTGCTGCTCAGCAACCAGCTGAAGAGCGGCGAGCAGAACCAGAACCCGTTCTCGGCGTGGGTCCTGGACCAAGCACCGAACCCCACGGTGCGCGTGGACGCCAACCTCGGAGGGCAGCTCGACGTGGTCGGCTGGGAAGTCACCGACCTGAAGGGGCGCCCGGTCGAGAGCGTGGTCCCGCGCAAGCAGTACCACTTCCGCATCTACTACAAGGTGGTGGCGGCCATCTCGGGCAACTGGGAGACGTTCATCCACATCGACGGGTTCCAGCGGCGATTCAACGGGGACCACCAGACCCTCGAGAACAAGTACGCCTTCCACCTGTGGCGCGTCGGCGATCACATGGTGGACGTCTTCCCGTTCTCGCTCGAGCCCAACTTCACGCCGGGCGACTACGAGGTCTTCTTAGGGCTGTTCATCGGCAGCCGGCGGCTCGAGGTGAAGCGCGGCCGCCACAACGACAATCGGCTCGAGGCGGGGCGGATCCGCGTGCGCTGACCGCGCGCCCCGGCCCCGGGCTTGGACACCGCCCCGGATCGGGGCTAAGGCCGAGGGGTGAGCCACGACGACGAGCCCCCGGATGCGTCCGAGCGCCGCCTGCGCGAGCGCCGCGCCGCGGATCGCTTCGACGTCGTCTGGTCGGTGGACTGCGAGGCCGACGACACCTTCTTGTACGCGTCGATCACCAACATATCCGAGCTGGGGATCTTCGTCCGCACCAACCAGCCGCTGCAGGTGGGCACGCGCGTCACGCTGCGCTTTTCCGCACCGGGCGCCGGCGACTCGTTCGTGGTTGCGGGCGTGGTGCAGTGGGTCAACCCGCTCAAGGTCCTGGGCGAGAACTTGAACCCGGGCATGGGCATCAGCTTCGTCGACCTCGAAGACGACGAGCGCGAGCGCATCGTCGACCTGGTGCGCACCATCGCGTACGTGCGCGAGGCCGCGAAGAACTGAGCACTTCATCCGTTCCCGGACGAGACGGTCTTGGCGACTTGGAGGTTGGTCTTCTCCCGCCTACTGCGCTTGCCCCGTCGACGGCGGCTTGGCCTTGGGCACGGCCTTCTGGGTCTGCTGTTGCTTGCCGCCGGCGGGCGCCGGCGCCTTCGCCGCGCCGGGCTTGGCGGCCTTGCGCTGGTCGGCCACCGGCTCTTCGTCCAGCGAAGCCAGCGCACGCTGCGCGCGGTCGTCGTACCCCGAGACGCCGATCAGCTGCTTGAACGTGCGCCTTGCGCTCTCGCGATCCCCCATCGCGCGGTAGCAGTCACCCGCCTGCCATAGCGCCTCGTTGCCCACGCCCGTGCCGCGATGCTTGCCGTTGATGGATTCGAAGCGCGGCGCCGCCGTCGAGCACCCCGACTCGTTGCGCGCCGCCTGCGCGGCGAACAGCTCGGCCATCGGTGCGTTGCTGCCGCCGCGATTGGCCACGCTGTCGAAGTTCTTCTGCGCCGCGCCGAAGCGCCGCGCGCGATAGTCGCTCATGCCCTGGTCGTAGTCTCGGTCGCCCGAGTTGCCGTCGTCGAGCGTCAGGCCAGAGGTCGGCGACTTCTCCGTCTTCTGCTCCTCGACTTCGGCCGGGGCCGCCGCCGGAGGCGGGCTCGCCGCGAAGCCGCGCTCGAGCTCGTCGGCGCCCGCCCCGAGCTCGGCCTTCTTCGAATCGCGCTCGGCAGCGCCCGGGCGTGCCTCGCTGGCCGGCTCACCGGCGCGCGCCTTGGCCGGCATCGGCACCACTGTCACCGTCTCGCTCTCGCTCTCGGGGATGCCCCGCTCGGTGACCTGCAGGCTCTCGCGTGCGCCGGGCTTGGCTCGCAAGAAGAGCAAGCTCGAGCCGATCATCAGCAAGAGCAGCGCCGCCATGGCCAGCTGCGGGCGCATGGCGTAGCCCGCCATCACCGAGATGCTGCGGCCCAGTCGCTGGCGCAGCGGAAGCTCGGCGCGGGCGTTGCGCTCCGCGTCCAGGATGCGCTGCTCCAGCCCCGAGGGCGCCTCGAGCAGCGGAAGTCCGCCAATTTGCCGGGTTGCGCGCAGCCCCGAGCCGATCCCACGACAGCGCGCGCAGTGCTCCATGTGACGCCGGGCGGCGGCGCTCGTGAGCTCGTCCAGCTCTTCGTAGAGCAGGTCGAGGACGATTCGATCGAACTTCTCGCAATCCATGACTATCTCAGCGCGCGTGCGTACTCTTCGAAGTCGCTCAGGGCTTCCTGCAATCGATCCAGCGCGTAGCGCATCCTGCTCTTGACGGTGTTCTCTCCCACGCCGGTGATCTCGGCGATCTCTTTGAACGGAAGGTTGGCTACCTCGCGCAGCAAGAACACTTCGCGCTGGTCGTCGGGCAGCTTCTCAACCGCCGCCACGATGCGGCCGGCCACCTCGCCCGCAACCGCCGTGCGCTCCACGCTGGCCCGGGGGTGGGCGTCGGCCAGGTGGTCCACCAGCGGACGCGAGTCCTCGCCGTTCTGGGTGACGGGCTGATCCAAGGAGGGGTGCCTGCGGTGGGTCTGTTTGCGCAGATGGTCCACGCACAGGTTTCGCGCGATGGTGTAGAGCCAGGTCGAGAACCGAGCCTCGTGCTTGAACTCACTCGCGTTCTGGACCACCCGCAAGAACACGTCCTGGGTGACGTCTTCCGCCGTGTTGCCCTGGCGAACCTGGCGCAGCACGAAGTTGTAGATCGGTGTCTTGTGACGCCTCACCAACTCCGCGAACGCCTCACGGTCGCCTCGCTGGTAGCGCACCATGAGCATTTCGTCCGTCGCATCGCCCCGTGAGGTCGCCATCCGTCACCCCGACCTGGGCAGGTGATGGACGAGCGCCCACGCTATTGGTTTGGTTCCGAAGAGCCCCCGGAAACGACCCGGGTCCCTTACCTCTGTCGGACGTCCCAACACGGGATTCGATCTGCGGACGTCCCAAACGCTAGAGGACCGTGCCCCGCGCCGCCACTGTTCCCTCGGGGTGTCTGCTGGGTTCCGGGGGTGCGGGGGCCATGGCCCCCAGCGGCCGGGGCTCGGGCCTGTTGCACCCTCGCCAAATCCCGAACATAAGAGGGCGTTACCGCCGAGCCAGGATGGTGCCCCTAGGGCGCCGAAGCTCTGCCCCCCGGTGGGGGCGGGCCCGGTGATCCGAAATGGCCTCATCCGCCGTCTCAACACTCGAGAGAGGGACAACGATGCAACTCTGGAAGGCATTCGCGTTGCCGCTGATCGCGGCGCTCACTTTCGCACCCGTGGCCGCCGCACAAGGCACGGCCGCGCCGAAGGCGGGCGCAGAGGCGAAGCCCGGCGAGAAGACGGACGCCAAGAAGCCGGACGAGGCGAAGGCCGATCCGAAGGACGCCAAGAAAGAGGACGCCAAGAAGGCGGACCCCAAGAAGGCCGATCCGAAGAAGCCGGACGAGGCGAAGAAGGACGAGGCGAAGAAGCCGGACGAGGCGAAGCCTGCGACCGATGCCGCCAAGCCTGCGGAAGGTGAGAAGAAGCCCGAGGTTGCGGCGGACCCCACCAAGCCCAGCACGCCCAAGGCCAGCACCACCGGCGGCCAGATGGACGGCCCAACCTACCAGGTGCGCCTGCGCGAGCTCGAAGCCCGCGTCGACGAGCTGAAGGAGCAGATCCGTCGCAGCCACACCCGGCTCAGCTTGCTCAGCGAGACCATCCTCTCCGGCGGCGTGGGCGGGGCCCGGGCCGAGGTGAAGTTCACCAACGACATGAGCAGCGTTTTCCGCCTCAATCGCGCGCTGTTCGTGCTCGATGGCGCGGTGCAGTACAACAAGCAGGACGACACCGGCGCCCTCGCCGCCCAGAAAGAGATCCCGATCTTCGCGGGCTCGGTCCCCCCCGGGGACCACACGCTGCAGGTGCTGCTGCAGTTCCAGGGGCACGGCTACGGGGTGTTCTCTTACCTCCGGGGCTACCGCTTCGAGGTGAAGTCGTCGCACTCGTTCACCGTGACCGAGGGCAAGACCATGGAGCTGGAAGCCATCGCCTACGAAAAGGGCGGCGTGACCACTCCGGTCGAGCAGCGGCCGGCGGTGCGCTTCGTCGAGAAGCTTCGCACCGGCGGCACGTCGGCCTCGCCCGCCGGCGGCGGAAGCGGCGGCAACCAGAAGTCCGGGCTCTCCGGTTCGTTCTCGTTCGGCTCCGGAGGGAAGTGATGATCAGAGGTTCCGGAGCTTCGCCGCGCGCCGGCTGGCTCGACCTGCGCCGGGCGCTGGCTCCGCGCTTCATCGCGATCGGTGCGGCGCTGGCCGCCCTCGCGCTGAGCGACCCGGCGGCCGCGATCTCCGCGTCCGAGGCCCGAACCCGCGCCGAGTCGGCCATCGCCGGTGTCGAGGGCGGCGTCGGCAACGTGCAGAAGGCCGCGGCGCGCGCCACCAAGCAGAAGATGACCCCCGCGCAGCGCATCGCTGCCGGCGACATCTTGTTCCGCAACAAGGACTACGAGCGGTCGATCGAGGTCTTCTCGCAGGTGGTCGAGCTCGGGCGTCAGGGCCGGGCGGACTCGGCGGCGCACGCCGACGGGCTGTTCTACCTGGGTGAGAGCTACTTCAAGAGCAAGCAGTACCTCTCCGCGCGGCGCGCCTACCGCGAGATCCTCGAGAAGTCGTCGGCCAGCCCCTACGACAGCTACGCGGGGCGTGCGGTCAGCCGTCTGGTGGACGTCTCGCTGCGCACCCAGAACTACGACGTGCTCGACGAGGTGTTCGCCAAGCTGTCGTCGCTTCCGACCTCGGACAGCAGCGGGTCGTTGCAATACGCGCGGGGCAAGGCGCTGTTCGCCAAGAAGGACTACGACGCGGCCAAGGCCTCGATCGGCAACGTGCCCACCACTGGCGCCTGGGGGCTGCAAGGGCAGTACCTCCTGGGCGTGATCCTGGTGAAGCAGGCCACGCCGGCCGTCGACCCCGCCACCGAGAAGGCCGACAAGGAGACCGCCAGCATCGTGACCAAGGGCGCCACCGAGGCGGTGCCCACCACGCGCTACGCCGCCGCCATCGAGCAGTTCCGTCGGGTCACGCGCATGAAGGCCGAGACCGACGCGCAGAAGCAGGTGATCGACCTGGCCTGGATGGCCATCGGCCGGCTGTTCTACGAGACCGACAACTTCCTCGACGCCGCCGACGCCTACAGCCACGTCGATCGCAAGAGCCCCGAGTTCTCGGGCATGCTCTACGAGCTGGCGTGGGTGTACGTGCGGCTGGGCGACTATCAGCGCGCTCAGCGCTCGCTCGAGGTGCTGGCCGTCACCGATCCGGACAACCTGCGCTTCGCCGACGGCTCGCTCTTGCGCGCCGACCTGATGCTGCGCTCGGGGCAGTTCGAGAAGGCGCTCACCCTCTACAAGAGCGTGCGCAGTCGCTTCGACCCGATCCGCGAGCAGGTGACCACCTTCCTCGCCGACACCCAAGACCCGGCCATCTATTACGACAAGCTGGTGGGCGAGCAGCTCGGCTCCGAGAAGGGCGGGCTGTCGCCGGTGGTCATCCAGTGGGCGAGGGAAGAGGCCGAGAACGAGCGCGCCTTCGGGATGATCGACGACGTGACCGCTTCCCGTGACCTGATCAAGAAGTCGCGGCGACTGGTGTCCAAGCTGAACGCGGTGCTCGGCTCGGGCACGCGCATGCGGGCCTTCCCCGAGTTGATCGCCGCCATGGAGCAGGCGCTGGGCCTGCTCAACAAGTCCGGCCAGGCGCGGCGCACGTTGGCGCAGGGCATGGACGACGAGGCCGGCAGCGCCAGTGGCGAGCTGGAGAAGGTGCGCTCCGAGCGGCGCGCGCTGATGAAGCGCATGGACCAGCTGCCGGTCAACCCCGGCGACTTCTCGCAGCGCGAGGCGTCGGGCGAGAAGCAGTGGAACAAGGTCAGCCAGCGCCTGCAACAGCTCGAGCTCGAGTCGGACAAGCTGCAGGCCATCGTCAACGGCCTGAAGCGCGTGCTGAAAGACGCCGACAAGTTCGGCGTGACCAGCGACCCGACCAGTCGGCAGCGCTTCCAGGCAGAGATCACGGCGAACGAGAAGGACCTCGGGGCCTACAAGAAGCGCATCGCCGAGTACCGCGAGATGGTCGACATGGGGCGCGTGCAGATTGGCTTCGGCGATCAGCGCTACGTGGAAGACGATCAGGTCCGGCGCCGCTTCCGCGAGGTGTTCACTCGCGAGGTCGAGCTGGTGGCCGGCGGCGCCGATCCGGGCGCGGCCGACTATGCCCGGCAGATCCAGCCGATCTTGCGCCGCGCCAACACCGTCGAAGACGCCTTGGAGCAGACCAAGGGGCGGCTCGAGCGCGAGGCTGACGCCCAGGCCCAGAGCCTGCGCGAGCAGGTCGAGAAAGAGGCGGCCGCGCTGGACAAGTTCGCGCAGAACCTCGACGAGCTGGACGAGCAAGCGCGGCTCTTGGTGGGCGAGCTGGCGATGAAGAACTTCGGTCTGGTCCGCGATCGGTTGAAGAGCATCGTGCTTCGAGCCGACGTGGGCATCGTCCAACACGCGTGGGAAGTGCGAGAAGAACAGCTGATGCGCGTCAGAAACCTGCAGCGCGAGCGTGCGCGCGAGGAGCAGAACCTCAACGACGAGCTCCGCGAGGTGCTCGACGACGCCGGAGGTGAGCTGTGATCCGCCGCGTTCCTCGAAACTGGCTCTTGCTCGGCGCCATCGCCGGCTCGCTGATCGCGCCGTCGGTCGCCGTCTCGCAGCCGGGCAAGCCCGCGGCGCCCGCCAAGCCCGCCGCGCCGCCCGCGGGCTCGGCCGCCGCGCCCGCGGGGTCCGCCGCGCCCGCAGCGTCGGGCGCGCTGCCCGCCGCCTCGGCGGCCCCGGCCACGCCGGGTGCGCCGGCCTCGGCGCCACCGGACATCAAGATCAAGAAGGGCGCCCCGCCGGCGCCCCCGCCCAGCGCCGGGCAGCTCAAGGCCTACGAGATCCTGAAGCAAGAGGCGAAGGACTACGAGAAGGGCGCCAAGGAGTTCCGCGACACGCTCACCATGATCGTGCGCCACCACTACGAAGAGCGGCGCCGTCGCATCCTGAATGCGCTCGACCGTGACATCGGTGTCGAGAAGAAGGGCCTGAAAGAGGCCCGGGCCGAGGCGATCAAGCGTCTCGAGGCGTTCATCGCGCTGTACAGCGGCGACAACGCCCACCCGTCGGCCACCCCGGACGGCATGTTCCGGCTGGCCGCGCTCTACGAAGAGCGGGCGCGTGAAGCGCAAGAGGGGGATCTGGCTGCCGGGCTCGAGCCGGCCATCGCGCTCTACCGCCGCATCATCGACGAGTACCCGCAGTACGAAGAGATGGCCGCGGTGCACTACTTCCTCGGTCACGCCTACACCGATTCGGCGAAGATCGAAGAGGGCCAGCAGGCCTGGCGGGCGCTGGTCTGCAACAACCGTTATCAGATCAAGTCCGACAAGAAGGACGCGAGCAAGCTCGAGCTCCAGCCGCTGGAGCAAGACCACGACGACAAGTTCTGGAACGACTGGAACAACAAGCACCCCGTGCCCCTCGATGGTGGCGCGCTGGGCAAGGGCGCCGCGAAGAAGCCCGCCGGCAAGCCCCCCGCCAAGCCCGGCGCCAAGGGCAAGGCCGCGCCCGCCGGCACGGCGGAAGAAGAGCTGGCGTACAAAGATCCGTACCCGCTCGACTGCAAGCCGCTGCCGCAGCCCTCGCGCCCCGGTGAAGACCCGCGGTACCTGGCCGAGATCTGGTGGCAGATCGGCAACAACCACTTCGACCAGGTGGACCCCAAGGGCGGCCCGTACAACTTCAATCGCGCGGTGAGTGCCTACCAGCACTCGATGCAGTTCAAGAAGCCGCCGGTCTACGGCGTGTCGATGTACAAGCAGGCTTGGACGTACTTCAAGCAGCAGCGCTACAAGACTGCGGTCGACGAGTTCGTCAAGCTCTTGCACCACGCGGACGAGCTCGAGGCCAAGACCGGCGACCCCGGCGCCGACTTCCGCCAAGAGGCGTTCACCTACATCGCCGGCTCTCTGACCTACGTCGACTTCGAGGGCCCGCCCGGTGAGCACCCGTACATTCCGCGCAACGACGTGCTCGACACCGAGCCGAACCCGCTGATCGCCGAAGAGAAGATGGCGATCGGGATCCAGCGCGTGCAAGACCCGGCGCTGATCCCGCAAGACAAGAAGTGGAGCGTCGAGATCTACAAGGCGCTCGCTCAGGAATACATCGAGATCACGCAGAACCGGAACGCCATCGCCACGCTCGAGCTCACGCTCAAGAAGTACCCGATGGATCGTGACGCGCCGGTGATGCAGAACCGCGTCGCCGATCTGTACGACCAGCTCACGCGGCTCGCGCCCGAGGGCTCACCCGCCAAGGCCGAGTATTCGTCCAAGGCGCTCGAGGCCCGGACCAAGCTCGCCGCCTACGTCGGCGCCACTCCGTGGACCGACGCCAACCGCGACGACCCCGAGGCGCTCTCTCAAGCCGAGCAGCTGGTCAAGGGCGGGCTGCGCCGCGCCGCGGCGGATCACACCAACGCCGGCCGGATCTTCTACAACAAGGCGCTCGAGCTCTCGAATCCGGGCGAGCAGAAGGTCCAGATCGAGAAAGCCATCGACGAGTACCGCATGGCCGAGACCGGGTGGTCCGGCTACCTGAACCAGGATCCGAACGCGCTCGACGCGTACGAGAGCAAGTTCTGGCTGGCGGACGCTCGCTACTGGGTGGTGGTGCTGCAGGTGGCCATCAACCGCACCCCCACCCCGACCGAGGTGCAGAAGGCCCGCGAGGCCGCGGTCGCGGTGCGCGACTCGAACGAAGACGACAAGTACATGCAGCCCGCGGGCTATTACGTCGTCACCATCGCCGAGAAGGTGCTCGAGGACCTGTACCGGAAGCACGAAGAGACCAAGGGCGCTCAGGGCCTGCAGAAGCGTGAAGAGGTGCGGTTCAACGGCGAAGACCCGAACACGCGCACCGTGATCAAGGATCCGATCCCGGCGCAGGTGCTCGACGCCGTCAAGGCACGTGACGAGTACAACGCCCGCATCCCGGTCGACCGCGACCCCAAGGGCAACGGGCTGCTCTACGCCTTCCAGAACGCCGAGTACTTCTTCGTGTACGGCGACTTCGCCGGCGCCAAGCCGCGCTATCAGGCCCTGGTCGATCAGCACTGCGGCAAGGACGAGTGGGGCTACAAGGCCTCCGACAAGCTGATGAGCATGGCGCTCTTCGAGCGCGACAACGCCACCACCAAGAAGCTCGCCCAGGGCAAGAGCTGCGCCTACAGCGAAGAGACGAAGAAGGACGAAGAGGGTAAGCGGAAGCCGATCCAGCAGGGCGTCGCCTACCAGGAGGCCTCCGAGCTCTTCAAGAAGGCCGAAGGGATGCCCGACGGCCCCGAGCGCCAGAAGACCTGGCGCGCGGCGGCCATCGCGTACAAGACGGCGCTCGACGCGGCCCCGGGGCGCGACGAGGCGCCGGAAGCCGCGATGAACGGCGCGTTCGCCTGGAAGAAGGTGGGCGAGTACGACAAGGCCATCGAGATGTACGAGCTGTTCATCTCGAAGTACGGCAGCGAAGCCACGCTCCAGAAGCTGAAGAACGGCGACACCAAGGCCAAGCCGCCGGTGGTCGCCGAGCCGAAGAAGTACGAAGAGCGCGTGAAGTACCTGAAAGACGCGTACGACGCCCTGGCCGGTTCGTACGTGCTGTTCTTCGACTACCCGAAGGCCGCGCAGACCTTCGACAAGATCTCGAGCATCGAGCACTTCTTGCCGGCGGCGCGCCGCGACGCGGCGCGCCAGGCGATGTCACTCTACTCCAGCCTGGGTGACCAGACCGCGATGCAGAAGTCGCGCGACCGCTTCAAGAACCTGGGCGCCTCACCCAAAGAGATCGCCGAGGCCGACTACATCATCGCCTCGAGCGACCTGAAGAAGTGGGACGAGTACAGCCCCGACACCGGCGCCAATCAGACTGCGCGGAAGAACGCGCAGAACTCGATGATGAACTACTACGACGCCAACAAGAAACGGAACGAGGCGGCGCAGTACGTGGTCCACGCGGCCTATCACGTGGCCAAGACCAAGGTCGCGTCGGGCGCCGGCGACACCGACAAGTGGTGGCGGAACACCATGGACGCCTGGGAGGCGTACAAGAAGGTGGCGCCGAGCAAGGACGGCAAGAACACCGCCATCGGCTCGCCCGAAGCCACCATGGCGGCGCAGGCCGAGTACACCATGCTCGACCAGGAGATCACCAAGAAGTTCGACTACGAGTCGGGCCACCACCGCTTCAAGGGCACGCCGGTGCAGGTGATCGAGGCCTATCGCAAGCAGGCCGGCGTCGCCAAGCAGTGGTACGACAAGCTCCAGACCATCATCGACAAGTACGTGTCGCCCGAGTACTCGACCGTCGCCATTGCGCGGCAGGGCACGCTCTACGATTCACTGCGCACGGGCCTGTACAACGTGCGACCGCCCGAGCTTCAGATGTTCGACAAGAAGCAAGAGGCGATGCTCAAGAAGGCCGAAGAGAGCGACAACCCGGATCTTCAGGAGAAGGTCGACGCCATCCGGGTGAAGGTGCAGCAGGCCTGGCGTGACGCCCGCGACAAAGAGATCAACGGCGCCGACGAGATCATGGTCGATCGCTACGGCAACGCCATCATGCTGTCGCGCCGCTACAACGTGTCGCACCCCGGTGTGATCCACGCCATCCGGCGCCTGGCCTTCTTCACCGACGTGATCGGCGAGGCCAAGATGAAGCAATTCACCGCCAAGGTGAAGGACCTGAACTACACCGAGGGCATGTTCCTCAAGATGCGCCCCGGCCAGGTCACCCGGCCCGAGCCCGAGGGCATGCCGCGCCCCTTGCCGGTGTTGCCGCAGTGAGACAGGAGCGAACCATGAGCCTGAAATTCGCATCGTTCCTGGTGGTCGGCCTGGCGCTCGCGAGCGTGGCTTGCGGCGGGAAGGACAAGGCCGGCGCCAAGTACCCGGGTGCCGGCAAGATCGACCAGTCGGCCCACGGCGGGCCGGGCGCGGTGTTCACGCCGCAAGGCCAGCAGTTCGCCGTCACCGACGCGCCGTCGAGCGGCGAGTCGGCGTCCGGGCGCCCGAAGATGAACGCCTCGGCGTCCCAGGCCTACGCCGCCGGCATGGACGCCTTCAAGGCCGGCGACCTGGCTGCCGCGCGCGA
>Ga0138256_10001512_pt1 | contig 25073 bp, 9 predicted proteins | sample KNB2016incub_MG_FD_105486 | JGI IMG/M metagenome (GOLD analysis project Ga0138256, IMG submission 105486) | Active sludge microbial communities from wastewater in Klosterneuburg, Austria - KNB2014incub_MG | ecosystem: Engineered > WWTP > Activated sludge > Unclassified | place: Austria...
CCCTTGCATGCCGACGTGCAGCGCGTCGTCGGCCCGGCCTTCACGCTGCGTTTCGTGCCGGCACGCGAGGACATGGCGACGACCGCCGCCTGGGCCTCGCCGCGCTCGACGCGAGCGGCCATCGAGGACATGCCCGCCGGCTGCGTGGCCGTAGTCGACGCCATGGGCGTGCGCGACGCAGGCATCTTCGGCGACATCCTTTGCGCGCGCATGGCCGTGCGCCAGGTGGCCGCACTGGTGACCGACGGTGTGGTGCGCGACCTGCAGGGCGTGCTGGATAGCGGCCTGCCCACCTGGGCTGCGGGCGTGGCCGCGCCGCCTTCGGTGGCCGGGCTCGTATTCGTGGGCTGGCAGGAACCGGTGGGCTGCGGCGGCGTGGCGGTCTTTCCGGGTGACACCATCGTGGCCGACCGCGACGGCGCGGTCGTCATTCCGCAAGCCCTGCTGGCCGAGGTGGTGCCGCAAGCGGTGGAGCAGGAGCGCTTCGAGGCCTGGGTGGTCGATGAGGTCCGGGCCGGCCGGCCGCTGCCGGGCCTGTATCCGCCCGACGAGGCCACGAAGGCGCGTTACGCGGCCAGCCGGGGCGGCGCGTGAGCCTCGGCGTTGCGCGCAGGGGACGCCCTGGTGCCGCGCCACCAGGAAGCTTGTTCGAGGTCAAACCCCCGGTCGCGCCGGAAGATCAGTATTTACCCTAATGGGTCGCGAATGGCGCGACCGGGCAGGGTGGCTCGTACCGCAACATACGCGGCCGTCCGCCATGCAGCGCTGCGCGGTCGCAGTGGCATCTACGAGGGTCCATCATGTCCAACCCCAAAACCGGTACGGCATCCGGACAAGGTCCAGGCGCCGCGTTTCCGTGGCGCGCCTTGCTGCCCATCGCGGTCGTCATCGCGCTGGCACTGGCGCCGGCGCCGGAAGGCCTGCCGCAGCACGCCTGGTATTTCTTCGCCATCTTTGCCGGCGTCATCGTCGGCCTGATGGTCGAGCCGCTGCCTGGCGGCGCCATTGGCCTCATCGGGGTCACGCTGGTCACCGTGCTGGCGCCCTGGGTGCTGTTCTCGCCGGCCGAAATGGCCAAGGACGGCTTCAAGCCGGCGAACGCGGCCCTGACCTGGGCGCTGTCGGGATTCTCCAACAGCACGGTCTGGCTGATCTTCGGCGCCTTCATGTTCGCCCTGGGCTACGAGAAGACGGGGCTGGGTCGCCGCATCGCACTGCTGCTCGTCAAGTCCATGGGCAAGCGCACCCTCACGCTGGGTTATGCGGTGACCATCGCCGACCTGCTGCTGGCGCCATTCACACCGTCCAATACCGCGCGCAGCGGCGGCACCATCTACCCGGTGATCCGCAACCTGCCGGCGCTGTACGACTCCAAGCCCAACGATCCTTCGGCGCGGCGAATGGGTTCGTACCTGATGTGGGTGGCCATCGCCGCCACCTGCGTCACGAGTTCGATGTTCCTCACCGCGCTGGCACCCAACCTGCTGGCGCTGGAACTGGTGAAGAAGACGGCTGCGGTCGAGATCAGCTGGGCGCAGTGGTTCCTGGCCTTCGCGCCGGTGGGCGTGGGCCTGCTGGTGCTGGTGCCCCTGCTCACCTACTGGATCTACCCGCCGGGTGTGAAGAGCGGCGAGGAGGTGCCGCGCTGGGCCGGCGCCGAGCTGCAAAAGATGGGCGGCGTCACGCGCCGTGAACTGACGCTGGCCGTGCTGGTGCTGCTGGCGCTGGCGCTGTGGATCTTCGGCGGTGACTTCATCAACGCCACCACGGTGGCGCTGGTGGTGATCTGCCTGATGCTGGTCACCGCGGTCATGAGCTGGGACGACGTCATCGCCAACAAGGCGGCGTGGAATACGCTGGCCTGGTTTGCCACCCTGGTGGCGCTGGCCGGTGGCCTGAGCAAGGTCGGTTTCGTGAAGTGGTTTGCCGACGGCGTGGCCTCGAGCATGGTGGGCTTCACGCCCTTCACGGCGATGATCGTGCTGGTGTTGGTGTTCTTCTTCACGCACTACCTTTTTGCCAGCATCACCGCCCACGTGACGGCGCTGCTGCCGGTGATGCTGGCGGTGGGCACCACCATCCCGGGGCTGGACATGACGCAGTTCGCGCTGTTGCTGTGCCTGACGCTCGGCATCATGGGCATCCTCACGCCCTACGCCACGGGGCCGAGCCCGGTGTATTACGGCTCGGGCTATCTGCCGGCCAAGGACTTCTGGATCCTGGGCGGCGTGTTCGGCGTCATCTTCATCGCCGCCTTCCTGCTTGTCGGGCTGCCCTGGATGGCGATGATCCGCTGACGGACGCTGGCCATTCCGCACGCGCCCGGAACCCGCCGGGCGCGTTCGTTTTCGCTACGCGGTCTTGGCGAGAAGTGCGTCCAGCGCCGCCAGAAACCTGCGGAAGTCCAGCGGCTTGGTCCAGTAGTCGACCATGCCGGCGGCCAGCGCGCGCTCGATGTGGTCCGGCATGGCGTTGGCCGACAGCGCCACGCAGGGCGTCGAGGCCGTGGCCGGCTGGGTGCGCAGCCGGCGCAGCACCTCGAAGCCGTCGCAGTCGGGCAACTGCATGTCGAGCAGGATCAGGGCGGGCTGCAGCGCCGCGGCCAGGGCCACGCCGCTGGCCCCGTCCTCGGCCACGTGGAGCTGGAGGTCGGCGCGCCCGGCCAGCAGCTCGCGGATGATGAGCGAATTGACCGCATTGTCCTCCACGTAGAGCAACGTGTGCCGGCGCGCGACGGGCGCGGTGGCGGCCGCGTCCGGCCAGGGCACGGGTGGCGACGATGGCGACGCCAGCGGCGAACCCGGCGCCGCAGTTTCGGGCCGCGACCCGGTGTCGCCGCGAGCAGGCGCCACGGCCTGCAGCTGCAATTCGAAGACGCTGCCCCGGCCGGCCACGCTGCGAACCTGCACCGTGCCGCCCATGCGTTCCGTCAGCGCCTTCACGATGGCCAGGCCGATGCCCGTTCCTTCGACGGCGTCGCCTTCGGCGCCGAGCCGGTTGAAGGGCTCGAACAGATGTTGCATCTGCTCGACGGTCAAGCCGCGGCCGCTGTCGGCCACGCGCAGGATCACCTGGCCGTCGCGCGGCTCGGCTTCGATCGTCACTTCGCCGCCGTCGTGGTTGTACTTGATGGCGTTGGACAGCAGGTTCAGCAGGACCTGGCGCAAGCGCGTGGGGTCGGCCAGCACCTGCAGGTCCAGCCGACCGGTCCGCAGTGACACGGTCCGGCGGTCGCGCAGCGGCCCCAGCAGCGGCAGCGTTTCGGCCACCAGCGGAGCCAATGCCACCGGCTGCAACTGGATGCGCAGCTCGCCGCTTTCCAGGCTGGCCAGGTCGAGCACGTCGTTGATCAGGCTCAGCAGGTGCTCCCCGGCAGAACGGACATGGTCGAGGCGGCGCCGTCGCTTGGCCGCGGGCTCGTCGACACCGGTCTCCTCGACCAGCAGCAGCTGGGAGAAGCCCAGCATGGCATTCAGCGGCGTGCGCAGTTCGTGGCTCATGCGGGCCAGGAACTTGCTCTTCGCCGTGCTCTCGCGCAACGCGATCTCGCGCTCGCGGCGCGCCGCCTCGGCGGTGCGGGTGTCGGTGACGTCCCAGTTGACGCCGATGCGCCGCCGCGCGCCGGACTGTTCGTCGCGCAGCTCGACCGATCGCGAAGCCAGCCAGCGCACCTGCCCGTCGGGCCACACGATGCGGAACTGGTGTTCGTAGGGCCGGCCCTCGGCGATGGCGGGGCGGAACAGCGCCTCGATGGCCGTGCGGTCCTCGGGGTGCACGCAGGCCATTCGTTCGGCGTCGTCCATCGCCCGGGCCTGTGGTTTGTGGCCGCGCAGCAACCACATCTGCTCGTCCCAGTACACCTCGCCGCTGGCCATGTCCAGTTCCCAGGTGCCCAGGCCAGCGCCGCGCGCCACCAGCGCGGCCCGCTCCACGGCGCTGCGCAGCGCCTGTTCGGCCTTGTGGCGCGCGGTGATGTCCAGGCCGACACCGACGAAGGCCACCGGGCGGCCGTGGGCGTCGCGCTGCACCATGCGCCGCGTCATCACCGTGCGCCAGTCGCCGTCGCTGCGGCGGAAGCGCACTTCCAGGTCGAGCGGGCGGCTGCTGGCGAGGGCCTCCCGGGCCGAAGCCGCGGCCCGCCGGCGATCGTCGGGATGCACGAAACCGGTGATCTCGTCGACCTGAAAGCCCTGTGGCCGCGGCGGCAGCCCCAGCATGCGCAGCGCCTGGGCATTCAGGTGCAGCCGACCGCTGCCGAGGTCGTGACGCCAGATGCCGATGTCGCCCAGGTCCACCGCCAGCGCCAGCTGCGACTCCAGTTCACTCAGCTCCTGCGCCAGCGAGAAGGGTTCGGAGTCGTCCATCATGAGCCCGAGCACACGCTCGGGCCGGCCGTCGCCGCCGCTCTTGACCACCCAATGCGAATGGATGCGGCGCCAGATGCCGTCGTCGCCGCGGACGCGATAGCGTGTGGCATAGCGCCCCGGCTTCTGCAGCGAACGCAGGAAGAAGGGTTCGAATTCGGCGCGGTCTTCGTCGGCCAGCCGCGACGCCGCTTCGTGAAAGCTGGGTGTCGGTGCATCGGGCGAGATGCCCCAGAAGTGGCAGACCTGCGGGTCCCAGCGGCCTTGCAGGGTGCGCACGTTGCGCTCCCACACGCCCAGCCGTCCGAAGTCGCGCGCCAGGTCCAGCAGTTCGGTCAGGCGTTGCACCTCGGCCCGGGCGGCACGCTGGTCGTCGACAGCGTGCAGCGCGAGCAGCACGCCTCCCTGCGGCAGCGGCTGGCTGGCGGCGTGCACCCAGCACGCCGCCAGCGTGGGCTGGCGCAGCGGCAGTTCGGCGGTGGCTGCGCTCGCGCCGAGCAGGGCTGCGGCGTCGGCGCCTGCGGCCCACAGTCCGGTCAGGGGCTGGCCGGGCGCGGCGGCCGGGCCCAGCAGCGCCAGCGCCGCGGGGCTGGCCCACGTCACCTGGCCGCCGGTGCCGGCGTGCAGCAGGGCCACCGGAGTCGCGTCCAGCAGGGCAGCGGCCAGCTCGGCCGGCATGGGCAGGGGGTCGGTCTTCATCGGCAGGCAGAAGTATGAACGCGACTGCCGAGTGCTCGCTCGCGTCCGCTCGAGCCGACGACGGCACCGTGGCGCGAAAGACGGTGCGCGGACGCCGGTGGGCCGCCCTCACATCGGCTTGAAGCGCCAGCCGTAGGCCTGGCTCACCGCCAAGCTTTCACCGTGGTTCTTCAGCTGCAGCGTGATGCGCCCGAGCTCGTCGCGCTGGGCGCGTGCTATGGCCGAGGCACGCACGATCACGCCGCGGTGCACCTGCCAGAACTCCTGCGGGTCCAGCCCCTCGGCGATCTCCTTCAGCGGCTTGCGGACATGTGCCTCGTCGCGTGCGGTGACGACGCGGGTGTATTTCTCGTCGCTCTGGAAGAACAGGATCTCGTCGATGCCGAACATCTTGATCGTGTCGCCCACGCTGGCGCTCACCCAGCGCAGCGGTGCGCGGCCACTGGTGCCCGCCTGGCGCTGCTGAAGCTGGGCGGCCAGGCGGTCGACCAGGCTGTCCAGCGCCGGCGCGCCGGCGGCGGCTTGCAGGCGTTCGCGCAGCCGGGCCACGGTCTGCGCCAGGCGGTCGGCGGCGATGGGCTTGAGCAGGTAGTCCACCGCGCCGGCGTCGAAGGCGGCGATGGCGTGGTTGTCGTAGGCGGTGGTGAATACGACATGGCAGCGGCCGCTGGCGGCGCGTGCCACGTCCAGCCCGCTCAGGCCGGGCATGCGGATATCCAGGAAGGCGATCTCGGGCACCAACTCGTCGATCGCTTCCACCGCGGCCGGGCCGTGTTCGCATTCGGCCACCACCACCAGTTCGGGCCAGGCGGCGGCCAGCATGCGGCGCAGCTCGGCGCGCTGCAGGTCCTCGTCGTCGGCGATCAGCGCGGTGGGCATGAATTCTCCTCGTCCAGGGGCAGCGTCAGGATGGCAGCGACACCGCCTTCGGGGCGCGCCTTGAGCGCGAGCGCGGCGCGTTCGCCGTACATCTGCTGCAGCCGTTCGCGGATATTCGTCAGCCCCAGTCCGCCGCCACTGCTGGTGGCCGCGAAGCCGGCGCCGTCGTCGGCCACGGTGACCTCCAACCGGCCGTCGGCCGTGCGCAAGGCACGCACCGCCACGTGCACCGTCCCGATCTTCGGTTCCACGCCGTGCTTGACGGCATTCTCGGCCAGCGAGATCAGCATCAGCGGCGGGCAGGGCGCGGAAAGCAGCTCCGGCGCGACGTCGATGGTCCAGACCAGCCGAGGCATGCGCGCCGCCATCAGGCCCAGGTAGGCGCGCACGATGTCCAGCTGCCCGGCCAGCGTGGCCGCGGCGCTGCCGCCGTCGCTGCGCAGGCGCGGGATCGCGGCGCGCAGGTAGTCCACCAGGCGGTCGATCATCTCGCTGGCGCGCGGCGGGTCGGTGGCAATGGCGCTGCGCACGCCGGCCAGGGTGTTGAACAGGAAATGCGGCTCCACCTGCGCCGCCAGCACCGACAGCCGCAACTCGGCCTCGCGCCGTGCCGCCTGCGCCTGGGCCAGCGCCTTCTCGCGCACCAGCGTTGCGAGGGCCGTGCGCTCGCGACGCCAGCCGATGACGGCAAAGCCGCCGGCGATCCAGAACGCCAGCAGGGCGCGCATGGCCAGGTTGGCCGGGCTGTCGTGGGCCGGTGGCGGCTCGGGCTCTGAAGGTACCGGAGCGCTGGCGGGACGATCGACCGGCAGCACCGTGACCCCGATCTGCAGCGCGATCTTGCGGCGCTGGCCGCTTGCGTCGACGTCGCCGATGCGCTCGGCGATCCACTGCTTCAAGGGTTCGGCCGCCACGTAGGCGCAGGCCACCGTGACCACGGCCACCAGCGCCATCGCCGCCAGCAGCGCCCAGCCCTCGCGCGCCGCTGGCCAGGCCTGGCGCCGCACCCAGACACCGACCCAGGGGCCGACGAGCAGCGGCGGCACCACCTGCAATGCGATGCCCAGCACCGCCGCCCAGGGCGGGCCGTCGCGCGAAGCCAGTGCGCCACCGCCGGCGATGAAGATCAAGCTCAGGCCGACCGGAATGCTCCAGGTGCGGATGCGCGCGCGCGCCCAGGGCGTGCTGAATACCGGCCAGCGGCGGTAGCGCGTGAGCCAGCCCTGCGCGCGGCCGGTCAGTTCGTCCGGCAACGGCTGATCCAGCACCAGTGGCGACTCGAAGGCGGCAGGCATGACCGTAAGCTTAAGGCCGGCCGGCTCGGCCACGACGGCCGCGGGACGAAGCTCCAGGCGGCGGCGACGGGATCCGCGTCTTGCGCGACGAAGCCGCGGTCCGGCCGGGCTTGGCGCTTTGCGTTAACGTCCTGCGCCTCAGCCCCACCCCCTACGGAGACCCGCATGTTCGACACCGCCATCGCCGGCAGCCTGCCCAAACCCGCCTGGCTGGCCGAGACCCAGAAACTCTGGCCGCAATGGAAGGCCCAGGGTGCCGAGCTGGCGCAGGCCAAGCTCGACGCCACGCTGCTGTGGATCAAGGCCCAGGAAGACGCGGGCCTGAGCGTCATCGGCGACGGCGAGCAGAGCCGCCAGCACTTCGTGCACGGCTTCCTGGAGCAGGTCGAAGGCATCGACTTCGAGCACAAGGTCGAGATGGGCATCCGCAACGACCGCTACAAGGCGATGGTGCCGCAGGTGGTGGCGCCGTTGAGGCTCAAGGGCCGCGTGCACGAAGCGGAAGCGCGTTTCCTGCGCGCGCACACCACGCGCAGGATCAAGTTCACGCTGCCCGGGCCGCTGACCATCGTCGACACCGTGGCCGACCGCTGCTACGGCGACCGCAGGACACTCGCCTTCGCCTTCGCCGAACTGCTCAACCAGGAAGCGCTGGCGCTGCAGGCCGACGGCGTGGACGTGATCCAGTTCGACGAGCCGGCTTTCAACGTCTATATGTCCGACGCCGCCGAATGGGGCGTGGCCGCGCTGGAACGCGCGGCGCAAGGCCTGAAGGCGCAAGGCATGGCCAATGGCCGCTCGTGCACGACGGCGGTGCACATCTGCTACGGCTACGGCATCCAGGCCAACAACGACTGGAAGCAGACGCTGGGGCAGGAATGGCGCCAGTACGAGCAGGTCTTCCCGGCGCTCGCGAAGAGCTCCATCGATCAGGTCAGCCTGGAGTGCATCCACTCGCACGTGCCGCCCGAACTGATGGCACTGCTGAAGGGCAAGGACGTGATGGTGGGCGTGATCGACGTTGCCAGCGAGCAGGTGGAAACGCCCGAGGAAGTGGCCGACACCATCGGCCGCGCGCTGCAGTTCGTGCCGCGCGAGCACCTCATCGCCTGCACCAACTGCGGCCTGGCGCCGATGAGCCGTGCCGTGGCCGAGGCCAAGCTGGCGGTGCTTGCGCAGGGCGCGGCGCTGGCCGACCGGCGTCTGGCCGGCCGGTGAAGCTGTCGCGCCTGTGGCAACCGCGACGCGGGCTTTTCTGGGTGATGGTGGCCTTCAACGGGCTGTCTTCGCTGGGCGCCTGGGCGCTGCGCTCGCTGCCGCTGGAGGGTGCGGTCTTTGCCGTCGTCGCGCTGCTGTCGCTGATGAACTGTGCCGGCGGGTTGTTGGCGGCATGGCGGCTGGTGACGGAGCCGCCGGCCGCGAGCGGATGACCCGCTGCGCCAGTGCCGCGTTGGGCCCGGGCGCGCTGCCGATCCGCAGGCGCCGCGCTCGGCGAGAATGGGCGAATGTGGTGGCTGGCGCACGGTGAACAGGAGGTGCCTGTCGGGGCCGAATGGCTGGCGCCGCGCGAACAGCGCATCCTGGCCGAAATTCGTTATACGAAGCGGCGCGTCGAATTCCTCACCCGCCGCTGGACCGCCAAGCGGGCGGTGGCCATGGTGCTGGGGCGCAGCCTGGACGCCGCGGCGCTGGCGGCGGTCGAGATCCGCCACCATGCGAGCGGCGCGCCCTGGGTGGCCGTGGACGGCCAGCCGGCGGCGGTCGACGTCTCGATCAGCGACCGTGCCGGCTGGGCCGTCTGCCTGGTCGGTCCGGCGGGCGGTGCGGGCGGCGCACTCGGCATCGACCTCGAACTGGTGGAGCCGCGCAGCGACGCCTTCGTCGGCGACTTCTTCACCGCCGGCGAAGTGGCCGGTGTGCGCCGCCTGCCGGCCGGCCAGGCCCGCGACGAAGCCGCCAACCTGATCTGGTCGGCCAAGGAGTCGGCGCTGAAGGTGCTGCAGGTCGGCCTGCGCGCCGATACGCGCGAGGTCGAGGTGGACTTCGGCCAGGAACGCCGGCCCGACGGCTGGGCCCCGCTGGCGGTGACCGGCCGCGATGGGTCGGCCTTCGCCGGCTGGTGGCGGCGCGACGGTGTCTTCCTGCTCACCCTGGCCGGCCGCCGGCAGGCACCGCCGCCACTGCAGCTGCCTGGCGGTGGCCATCTCGTCGACGCGGTGCCGCTGCACTCGTGGCTGGCGCGGCCGTGCGTGTAGCGGCCCCGGCCGCCGATCAGGGGCAGCGCGCCATGCCGCGCTCGAGGGCGTCCACCACGAAGGGCCGCAACTCGCGCGCGCTGATGATGCGGTCCACCGAGCCCACGCGCAGCGCCCGCTCGACGGTGTGGATGGCGTCGAATTCGGCGGCCACTTCGCCCAACTTCTGCGAACGCACCCGTTCGCCCACCTCGGCCAGTACGCCGCGCAGGCGCGCCGCGTCGGCGCCGCTGGCGGCGGCCAGCGCCTTGCGCGCGGCGCGCACCTGCGGGTCGGCGTCGGTGCGCTGCTTGACCTCGCGCGCGAACACGGTGGCCGCCGCTGGCGTGCCGCCGATCACCGAGGCGACCGAGCCCTCGACGGCGGCGATTTCCATCGACGCATTCAGCGCCTTGGAGAAGACCACGAAAGCGCCGCCGTGGTAGCGCGAGACGACGATGAAGACGATCGGGCCCTTGAAGTTCGTCACCGCGCGGCCGATCTCGGCGCCGTATTCCAGTTGCCGCCGGCGCATCGACTCGGGCGAACCGTCGAAGCCCGAGAGGTTGGCCAGCACCACCAGCGGGCGGTTGCCGCTGGTGGCGTTGATGGCGCGTGCGGTCTTGCGCGACGAGTGCGGGAACAGCGTACCGGCCGTCCACGCCGGCGGGCCGTCGGCGGGCACGTAGCCCTTGCGCGCCACCTTGTGTGACTCCAGCCCGAGCAGGCAGACCGGGATGCCCCCGATGGTGGTGTCCCACACGATCGAGGTGTCGCCTTCGGCCAGGTCCTTCCAGCGTTCGAGCGGCGGGCTGTCGCTGTCGGCCACCGCGCGCATCACCGAGCGCATGTCGAAGGGCTGCTTGCGTTCGGGGTTGAGCTCGGCCGAGAACAGGTCGCCGATGCGGCGGAACGGGCTTTCGGCGAGCGCGGCGTGCGGGCTGGTGCAGACGTCGCGCTCGGCAGGATCGCTCGTCGGACGGCGGCGCGGGAAGCGCTCGCCCGGCACCACGTAGCTCAGCTCGTAGTGCCGCATCAGCAGCGCGCAGGCCGCCGGGAAGGATGGCGCCCAGTACTGCGCCTGGCCGTTGAGTCCCATCACGCGGTCGTAGCCGCCGATGCCGAAGTTGTCCTCGGCGCTCACCGCACCCGAGAAGTCGAGCGCCTGCTTGCCGGTGAGCACCATCGCCGAGGCCGGCGTCATGACCAGGATGCCACGCGTGTGCATCAGCATCGTCGCCTCGGCGTTCCAGTACGGCTGGCCGCCGACGTTGATGCCGGTGACGATGATGTTGACCTCGCCGCCGGCCTGCGTGAACTCGATCAGCCGGCGCAGCGTGAGCGCGATCCAGTCCATGTTCTCGGTGCCCGAGTCCATGGCGATCAGCGCCCCGCTGCACACCGCGAACCACTCCACCGGCAGGCGGTGCTCGGCGGCGTAGACCAGGGCTGCGTTGACGCGCCGGCACTCCGGTTCGGCCAGGTTGCCCAGCCCTTGCGTCGGATCGGACAGCAGCATCAAGCGCTGCATTCCTTCGGGCACCACCTCGGTGGGGTTGCTGACCAGTCCGACGACCAGGTGCGCGCTATTCGTGCCCGGCTCACGCCGAACCGGCACCAGCCGGTCGTCGGGGCCGAGGTCCAGCTCCTGGAAGCTGCCGGCCGGCAGCCCGCAGCCGGCACCGCCGCTGGCAAACAGGCGGGCGATCTCGTAGGGGTAGGGCGAGCCGAATCGCGCCGCCGTCAGCAGTTTCTGCTGGTAGCTGCCGAGCGGGCGCACCGGCTCGTTGCCGGCGTGGCCCTCGGTGACCACGGTGGAGCGGCCGACATCCTCGAACTTCAGCACCGCGTGGCGCAGGCCGCCGGCGGCGCTTGCGTCGGGAAAACGCACCTTGAGCACCAGCTTTTCCAGCCCGGCGCGCGCCGCCAGCGGGGCAAAGCGTCGTGCCAGGGCCTCGACATGCTCGGCAGGCAGCGTCCACGGCGCACCGACATCGAGCACCAGCCGGTTGGCCACCGGGCGGTCGCGCAGCGCGTAGCGCGACAACTCGGTCCGCATCGCCGCCATCGCCAGCAGGCCGGTGCGTTCGATGCGCGGGTAGGTGACTTCACCCGTCGCCGGGTCGACCGCGGCATCGAGGTCGCGGATCTCGGCCAGCGCAAACAGCCGCCGGTCGGCCGGATTGGCGTGCGCCACGCCGAAGAACAGCATCACGTCCTCGGGCGCGGGCCTTCGTTCGAGCTGGAAGTTGCTCAGGCGCCAGATTTCCAGCCGCTTGGCCAGCATGGGATGCAGATCGCGGCACAGCGGGTTCTCGACGAAGCCGCCCTCGGCCGTGCCGTTGAACGAGACGATATGGGTCGACGGCGGGGCGCCGGCCGTCAAGGCCAGGTCGATGCGCTTGAGGGCGCGGCCGAAGGCGCACTCGCTCAACACCTCGCCCGCCAGTCTGGCGCTCTCGGCCATGTCGACGGCTTCGCCGTCGAGCCAGGTGGCGACGTCGACCACCACGTCCCGGCCCGCGGCCACGCCGGCCAGATAGGGGGACAGGCCGGCCGCCGCGGCCGGCAGCGCCTGGAGCGGCAGGTAGGCCACCACCAGATGCGGCTGTTCGCCGTCGAGGCTGTAGTCCACGCCGGCATAGTCCAGTCCGCCGGCCTGGCCGAAGTGGATGGCGCCGAGCTGGCAGTTGCGGTAGTAGCGTCGGATGTGCACTTCCAGCACCAGGCGGCGCAGCGCCGGGGATGCCGCCGCGTGCTGGCGCCAGTTCGACAGCAGCAGCGGGCTCACCGGCTGCGGGCACCAGACCAGCCGCCCGATGCGTTCGGCGCGATCGGCGCTGTCGGGCTGCTGCGCCAGCCAGCTCAGGTGAGCGGCCATCTCGGCCAGCAGCTCGGCAGCGACGGCCTGCATCGGCGGTTCGTCGAAACAGTGGAAACGCAGGTCGCGCGCGAGGTCGGCCACGGCCTGCTGGCGCCCTTGCGTGGCCGCCGTCAGGCGGTCGAGCCGGGCCTTCGTGGCGGCGTCCGCGGTGGCCTGCAGCAGCTGTCGATGGTCCATGCGGCGCTGCAGGATGGCGCTGACCACGGCCGTCAGTTCATCGACGCGGGTGAACGAACGGAACAGCCGCATCAAGGCCGACTCCAGCGCCGGCGTGCGCTCCAGCCCGGTGACCCCGAAACGGCCGAGCGCCTGTTCGAGCCCGGCGCGGAACCCCGGCGGCAAGGCGGCGCGCACGGGGTCGAGCCACTGAAGGAAGGCCACGAAGTGCTCCTGCGTATTCTCGGTGCGCAAGGCCCCTTCGTCGGGTTCGTCCTCGGTCTTGGGCCGGTACAAGGCCCCCAGGTCGGCGTAGATGTCGAGCAGGCTGTCCTCGCAGGCCAGCAGCGCCGCGTCGGCCGGGTCGGCGATCTCGGCCATGCGGCGCTGCTCTGTCAGCAGCTTGCGCAGCCCGGCCGCCGGCAGGTCGTAGCCCAGCAGGTAGTGGCCGAGCGGCCCGTAGACGCGCTGGCAGACCTTGACGCTGAAGTCGGTGGGCTCGCGCAGCCCGGACAGATCGACGGCCTCGGTGCCGGCCGCCGCCGCCGGCGCGGCATGACCGGCGGGCCCGCTGCGCAGGCGCAGCAGCGGCGCACCGGCCTCGACCTGGGTATTCACACCTACCGCGACCGAGACCACGACGCCGGCCATCGGTGCCCCCACCGTGGTCTCCATCTTCATCGACTCGAGCACCGCGATCGGGTCGCCGGCCGCCACGGTCATGCCCGGCTGCACGTGCACGGCCACGACCAGCGCCGGCCAGCCGGCCCGCACCACCATGCCGTCTTCGCGCTCGACGCGGTGGGCGCCGCCGTCGGTCTCGATGCGCCAGCCCGCGCCGGTGGCAGCCGCCAGCAGCCGGTGCCGGTGTCCGCCGCAGGTGATGCGCCGCTCGCAGGCGCCCAGCGCATCGACGCTGAGGTCGGCGTGCAGGCTGCCATGGCGGACCGAGTAGTCGCGTGGCCCCACGCGGTCGACGTCCAGGGTATAGCTCAGGCCGCCGTAGGCCAGCACGATGCCCGCGCCGACGGCGGCCGGCTGTTCCGGCCGCCCGCGTGCCGCCGCGGCGAAGAAGGCCTCCTTGGCCAGTGCATGGTCGGCTTCATAGGCCTCGACTGCCGCGGCGAGCAGTACCACCGGCTCCACCGCGGCACGGGTGCGCCGGGCGAGCACGCCGTCCAGCCAGCGGTCGTCGACCGGTCCGTCGCCGAAGTCGGCGCGCTCCAGCAGTTCCAGCAGCAAGCTGCGGTTGCAGGCACCGCCGTCGATCACCACCGCGGTGCGTTGCAGGGCGCGGCGCAACCGCCCCAGCGCCAGGCGCCGATCCGGGCCGCAGGCGGTGACGACGGCGAGCAGAGGGTCGGCGTCGTCCACGCGGTCGCCGACGCGACGGCTGGCATCGATGCGCACGCCGGCGCCCACCGGGAACGACAGCAGTCCGATCCGGCCGGGTGTGACGGCGCCGCCGGTGTCGGGGTCCCCGGCCAGCAGCCGGGCCTCGAAGGCCACGGCCGTGGCGGCCGGCTCGGTGGCCGGCAGCGCCGCACCCTGATGGATGCGCAGACGCCAGCCGATGATGCTGACGCCGGTGCGTTCTTCGGTGCCGGCATGGACCGGTGCCGCCGCGGTGTCGAAGCCGGTGACGGCGAAGCGCTGCCCGTCGTGCACGAAGCCGACCACGCCGGCCCCGCGGTAGCCGACCCGGCGCGCGATGCCGGTCGCGGCGCGGGCCATGTCGGCGGCCAGTTCTTCTGGCAGGCCCGAGGCCGGCAGCTCGCACAAAAGAGCGGTGCCGCCCCGGCAAGCGCTGACGTCGCGGATGCCTAGCATCCAGACCGTGCCGTGGTCGTCGGCGACGATGTCGACCTCGGCGCGACGGGTGGCCACACCGCTGCCCAGGGGGCCACCCGGCGGCCACAGGCCGGCCAGGCCCTGGACATCGGACAGCTGGCGCACGGTGGCGGCGTCGGGTCCGACGACGGCGATGCCGGCCGCCTCGCAAGCGGCAATCAGGTCGGCGCGCGCGCCCGGCACCCAGGCGCCCAGCCACAGCGTGTCCACCATCGCGCGCTGCAGGGCGGCGACGACATCGGTCTCGCGGCAGGGGCCGGCCCCGCCGGGCAGGCGTTGCACGTCGTCGGCTTCGCGGCCGTACCAGGGCTGCGGATCCGCGTCGCGGTGGATCAGCACGGTGGTGATGGCCGGCGCCAGCCGGGCATGGTTGAGATCGCCGACGGCGTTGAGCACCCGCACGGCGGTCTCGCCATGGTCGAACACGCCCAGGCGGTGGATGGTCTTCACGGGCGGGCCTTTCGCGTCAGCGGCCGAAGACCGCATGCAGGTTGGCGGCCACGGCCGCGGCGATGGGGCTGGGCAGCGGGATCGACCGGTAGCCGTCGACGCGCACGATGACCTGGCCTGCGCTGTCGACGACCAGGCAGTCGAAGCAGCCCGGCGCGCTCGGCCGCGCCAGCGCGTGCAGCGCACCCTTGGCCTTGGCCGGGTCGCGCAGCACGCGTGCACTGTCCACGTGCGCCGGCAGCGCCAGCCGGCCCTCGAGCCCGGCCTCCCACAGTCCGGCGGCCTGGAAGCACAGTTCCACCAGCCGCGGCGCGGTGGCCAGCGGTGCCCCGGGCGGCTGGTGGTTTTCGGGCAGCGACGCGGCCAGCGCGGCCACGGCCTGGTCACCCGCACGCCAGGCCGAGGCCACCACCTGGTAGGCCGGCCCGTGGAAGTAGAACGCGTACACCTGCTGCGGCGTCATCCGCTCACCATCGGCCGGGCCTGGGGTTGCCGACTTTTCGCCCGCGGCCGGCTTGGGTGCCAGCCTGACGCTGCCCGTGTAGTGCACGGTGCGCTGCGCTTGCGACTGCCCGGCCAGCGTACGTTCGGCGACCAGCCGGGCGCGTCCCAACAGGCCATCCTCGTGCGGACCGAGCACCATCTGCACGCTGAGGGTTCGCGGCTCGTCGCGGTAGAACTTCAGCGGCGCCAGGAAGTCGATGTCCTCCACCGCCACCACGTGCATCCCGGGCGCCAGCAACAAGGCCGCCTCGGCAAACGCCTCCATGCCCATCACGCCGGGCAGCACGGCCACGCCGTCGATGCGGTGGTGGTCGAGGAAGGGCTGCCGTGCCGGGTCGAGCGTGGTCGTCGTGACCAGGCCCTCGTGCACGCTCAGCCGCGCGCTGCCGAGCATCGGCCCCGGCGTGCCGGCAGCGATGGCGGCCGACAAGTCCGCGCCGCCGCCGGCATGCAGTTCGGCGGCCATCAAGCCCAGCTCGCCGGCCACGATGACTTCGCCGCGCCAGGCGCTCGAAAGCAGCTCGCGGCGGATCCACGCCACGCCGGCCTCGGGCGGCAGCATCTGCACGCCGGCCATGGCCATGATCTTCGGGATCGAACCCCGCGTGGCCATGCCGATGCCGCCCCAGGCCGTCCAGTCCAGCGCCAGGGCACGGGTCTGCGGCCGGCTGCGGCGCAGGTGGCTGGTGATCTTGCACAGCAGGTCGTTGGCCGCGGCATAGTCGGTCTGCCCCTGGTTGCCGAAGCGCCCGGCCACCGACGAGAACACCACGGTGGCGCCGATCGGCAGGTCGCGCGCGGCGCGCATCAGGTTGAACCAGCCGTCGGCCTTGACGTCGAAGACGAGGTCGAACTCCGCCGGCTCCTTCTCCGGCAGGTTGCGGCTGATCTCCAGGCCGGCGGCGTGCAGCAGCACGTCGATGCGGCCGTGGCGTTGCCGCACGTCGCCGATGGCGGCGTCCACCGCGGCGGCGTCGCGCAGGTCCAGCGCGTGGTAGTGCGCCGTGCCGCCGGCCGCCTCCACGGCCTGCACCGCGGCCAGCGCCGCGTTCAGGCGCTCGATGCGGGCCAGTTCGCGCTCGATGGCCACCGGCGTGGCCCGTTCGCCCGCCGCCTTCAGGCGTGCGGCGAGCGTGGTCTTGAGACCGTCGCGGTCGCTGCGGAAGGCCGTCAGGTCGGGGTCGTCGCGGTCGGGCGCCGGCGTCAGGTCGAGCAGGTGGAAGATGCCGCCCGAGGCCACGGCCAGGTCGGCCGTGATGGCCGAGACGATGCTGCCCGCCGCGCCGCTGACCACGAAGACCGTCTCGCGGTCGAGCGCCAGGCCGGCGCCGGGCACGGGTTGCCCATCGTCGCCCAGCGCCGGGAACGGCGTCTCGACGAAGGCCACGCCGAAGCGGTGCGCGCCGAGGCGGCCGATCTCGACGCAGCCCGGGTCGCGCAGCGTCTCCTCGATCAGTTGCTCGGCTACAGCAGCGGCCTTGGCGGCCACCGCCAAGTCGACTGCCTTCACCAGCGCGTCGGGCCGCTCCTTGCGGTAGGACTTGGCAAAGCCGACCACGGCGCCGCCCAGCGGCTGGGTGGCCCCCGCCGCGTCGTAACCATGGCAGCCGCCCAGCCGCGTGGCCGTCACCAGGAACGGGCTGCCGCCGTAGAGCTGGCGCATCGTGACGTACAGCGACTTGACGCGGCGGCGCAGGGCCTCGTGCCAGGCGGCGGCGTCGAGATCGGCCAGGTCGCCCTCGGCGTCCAGCGCCGGCAGCCAGTACACGCCGGCGATGGGGCCGTCCTGCTGCCACTGCGCCAGGAGGGCCAGCAGTTCGGCGCCGGCCACGCCGGCCGGCAGCCCCAGCACGGTGGCACCGGCCTTGGCCAGCTGCTTGGCCAGTGCCTTGGCCACGCCGCCCTCGTCGGCCATCACCACCACCCGGGCGCCGGACAGCAGCACCCCGGTGGGCAGGCAGGCCGCGGCGGCCGGACGCAGCGAAGGCACCGGCAAGCGCCGGGGCAGGGCGTCGACGGCGCGCAGCTCGCCCTGGACCACGGCCGGCGCCGGCATCGCCGCTGCTGCGGTGCTCGCCTCGGCCACGATGGTGCGGCCCGCCGCCGCTGCACCGGCGCCGATACGCTGGCGCACCCAGCCTGCGACATGGCGCAGCGTCGGAAAGTCACGCAGCTTCAGGTTCGGATCGCGCTCGAGCTGGTAATGGCCACGAACTGCCGCAAACACTTCGGCCTGCTTGACGGTGTCCACGCCGAGATCGGCTTCGAGGTCGAGGTCGGGTTCCAGCAGGTCGGCGGGGTAGCCGGTCATTTCGGCGACGATGGCAGTGACGCGCTGCATCACCTCGTCGGCACTCGTGGCGCCGCTCGGCACGGCGCTCGCTGCGGGTGCCGCCACTGCAACGGTGGCAACGGCCGCAAGCGCTGCAACCGAAGCGGGCGTCGCGGCGGCTGTTGCGGCCGGCGCCGGCGCGGCGGTGCCAAGGCCGGCACGCTGGCGCACCCAGCCGGCGACATGGCGCAGCGTCGGAAAGTCGCGCAGCTTCAGGTTCGGGTCACGTTCGAGCTGGTAATGCCCTCGAACCGCCGCAAACACTTCGGCCTGCTTGACGGTGTCGACGCCCAGGTCGGCTTCCAGGTCGAGGTCTGGTTCCAGCAGGTCGGCGGGGTAGCCGGTCATTTCGGCGACGATGCTCGTCACCCTGGCCATCACGTCGTCGGTGGACTCGACGGCCGGTGCGGGCACGGCCTGCACGGCGGCCGATGCAATGCCGGCGACCGCTGCCGTGCCCGAGACCACCGCCGCCGCGACCGGCGCCGGGGCGGGCGCGGCCGCACCCAGGCCGCCGCGTTCGCGCACCCAGCCCGCGACATGGCGCAGCGTCGGGAAGTCGCGCAGCTTCAGGTTCGGGTCGCGCTCGAGCTGGTAATGCCCGCGCACCGCCGCGAACACCTCGGCCTGCTTGACGGTGTCCACGCCGAGGTCGGCTTCGAGGTCGAGATCGGGCTCCAGCAGGTCGGCCGGATAACCGGTCATCTCGGCGACGATGGCCGTCACCCTGGCCATCACGTTGTCGCCGGACGCGGTGGCCGGCTCGGCCGTGGCTGGTGCGGCGGCCGGCACGGTGGCCGATGCAGCGTCCGCAGCCGGCGCCGCGCCCAGGCCGCCGCGATCGCGCACCCAGCCCGCGACATGGCGCAGCGTAGGGAAGTCGCGCAGTTTCAGGTCTGCATCGCGCTCGAGCTGGTAGTGCCCGCGCACGGCAGCAAACACTTCCGCCTGCTTGACGGTGTCCACGCCGAGATCGGCTTCGAGATCCAGATCGGGGTCCAGCAGGTCGGCCGGGTAGCCGGTCATCTGCGCGACGATGCCAGTCACTTGTGCCAGGACGGTGTCGGCGACCGCACTGGCCGCCGGTTCGACCGGCGTGGCGGCTGACGGCAGCGCGGCGGGGGCTGCCGTGGCGGTGCGGGCGGCGGTGTCCGGCAGGATCGCCGGCCCGGCCGTCGCGGTGGCTGCCGGGGCGGGCAGCGTGGCGGCGGTGGTGGCCGTGGCTGCGGTGAACGCAGGCGCCACCACGCCCATGCGGCCGGCATAGGGCACCGGTACCGACGATGCGTGGTTCGCCGCGGCCGGTGCACCGCGGTCGACGACGCGCAGCCGCCGGTGGTCCACTTCCAGGCGCGCTGCGTCGTGGCCGGCCAGCCCATCGAGCCAACGCTGCCAGGCACCGGCGTCGACGACGCGGTAGGCATGGCCCAGTTGTGCCGGCGCGCGGTGCTGGCCATCGGCCGGCGGCGTCCAGCGCAGCAGCGCCATGGCGATCTGCGAGCCGAAGCCGGCGGCCAGCCGCAAGGCGTGACTCACCGGATAGGCGCCGCCGCGCGACAGGTTGAGCACGCCCAGCTCGGGGTCGGGCTCGCGGTAGTTGGGCACTGGCGGCACCAGGCCGGTCTCCAGCACCTTCACGGCCACCACGTCCTCGATGCCGGCACCCATGGCGTGACCGGTGAAACCCTTGGTGTTGGTGATGACGATGCGGTCGGCCGCCGCACCGAAGACATGGCGCAGCGCGCTGATCTCGGCCGAGGCCGAACCGCCGCGGGCTGGTGTGTAGGTCTCGTGCGAGACGAAGACGGTGGACTCGGCCAGCTCGGCACGCGGCACGCCCCGGGCCTCGGCCTGGCGCACCACGGCTTCCATCACCGCGCCGATATGTTCCAGGTCCAGGCGCGTGCCGTGGAAGGCCGAGTTCGTGGTCACCGCGCCGAGCAACTCGCAGATCGGCCGCAGGCCGCGCTCGCGGGCCGCCGCGGCCGACTCGACCACCAGCGCCGCGGCGCCCATGCCGACGATCATGCCGTGGCGCCGGCGATCGAACGGCGTGGCCGCGTCCTCCACCTTGGCGTCGGTGGCGGCGGCGCCGCTGGCCAGGAAGCCGCTGGTGATCCACGGCAGCAGCGCGTCGCCGGTGGCGTCGTCCGCGGCCACCACGATGACGCGGCTGCAGCGGCCGGCGCGGATCCAGTCTTCGGCCAGCGCCAGCGCCTGCGTGGTGGACGCGCAGGCCGCGTTGACCTGCGTATTCGGGCCGCGCGCGCCGATCAGTTCGGCGAACTGCGAGTGGCCCATGGCCAGCACGCGGAACAGGAAGCGGCGGTCGAACTCGTAGGGCTGCGCCGCCAGCGTGGCGCGCAGTTCGGTGATCAGCCGTTCGATCTCGGCCAGCGCCGGCGTCGCGGCGGGCAGGCGCGCGCGCACGCCTTCCAGGGCCAGCAACTGCTCGCGCCGCGTGCGGTCGGTGGCATAGGCCTCCAGTTCCTCGGCAAAGCGGTTGTAGCCGGGGAAGGCGCTGGCGAAGATCACGCCGGTCTGGTCGCGCAGGGCGTCGGGCAGGCCCCAATGGTCGGGCAGCTGCGTGCCCAGCGTGGTGGTCTTGTAGCGCATCACCAGCGGGATGCCGGCATCGCGCAGCGCGTCGTAGCCGGCGCCGATGGCCAGCCGCGTGGTGATGTCCAGCGCCTCGTCGCGCGCGGTATCCACGGCGAACTGCGCCACCACGTCCAGCGGGGCGTGGCGGCCGGCGAGCTTGATGACCTCCGAGGGATCGTCGATGGCCTCGAACTCGGCCCCGCCGGCCTCCTTCTTCACCAGCCGCGTGATGTGCATGTCGGCCATGCGCCGGCGCACCGCGTCGGGCAGGGCGGTGATCATCTGTTCACCGGCCAGGATGCGGCCGATGTTGCCGTCGTCGAAGACCTGCGCCACGCCGGGCAGGCCGAGCGCGGCGCCGGTGATGACCACCGGTTCGGCGGCCGATCGGTCGGCGCCGGCTGCGGCGGCGGCAGCCGGCGCGGCTGCCGCTGCAGCCGGCGCGCCGCCGTGGAGGTGCAGCGCCTGGTCGAGAAAACCGGCGAACAGGCGGCCGAGCTGCAGCATGCGGTCGTCGGACGCATCGCGGGCGGCCGCGAGTGCGGCCGGGGCCCGGCCCGAGACCGGCGCGGCCGGCGACGGCACCGCGGCGGCAACGGGACCCACGGGTGCTGGCATGGGCACGGGCAGCGTCGGCACGGTGGCGGCTGCCGTCTGCGCGGCCATCGCGGGCGACTCGAAGCCCAGCCCGGCGGCCCACAGGCCGCACAAGGCCTGGTTGAAGGCGCCGATGTCGCCCTGCTTCGGGTGGTTCGTGAACAGCGCCAGCACATCGTCGCGGGCGCCGAGCACGTCTTCCACGAAGCCGTGCAGCGCGCGTTTGGGGCCGACTTCGACGAAAACGCGGGCGCCGGCCTCGTACAGCGTGTTCAGACCCTTCACGAACTGCACGGGCGAGGCCACCTGCTGGCCCAGCACCTCGACCATCGCCTGCGCGCTGGTGTCGGTGGCGTAGAACTCGCCGGTCACGTTGGCCACCATGGGGATGCGTGGCGCCCGCAGGCCCAGCCGTGCCAGCGTGGCCTTCAGGGGCACGGCCGCGGGCGCGACGATGCTGGTGTGGAAGGCGTGGCTGACCGGAATGCGCGTGGCCTGCATGCCGGCCGCGGTGAAGGCCTCGATGGCGGCCGTGACGGCTGCGGTGGCGCCGCCGATGACCGCCTGCGTGGTGGAGTTGATATTGGCCACGACCACGTAGCCGGACGTCTGCGCGACGATGCGCTCGATCTCGGCCAGCGGGCCGGACACGGCGGCCATGGCGCCGTTGTCCTGCACCGTCAGGTGCGACATCTCGCGACCGCGGGCGCTGACCGCCTCGAGCGCCGCCTCGAAGCCGAGCGAGCCGGCCGCGATGAGCGCACCGTATTCGCCCAGGCTGTGGCCCATCACCATGTCCGGCCGCAGGCCGTAGGCGGCCAGCAGCTCATGCATGGCGGCGTCGGTGGCCAGCAGCGCGGGCTGCGTGATCTCGGTCTGCCGCAGCTGCATCTCCAGCTGCGCCACCGCGGCCGGGTCCTGGCCGTCGATGAAGATGTATGAACTGAGCGAGCGCCCGAGCAGGGGGCTCATGGCCGCATCGGCGCGTGCGAAGACGGCGGCCACGATCGGCTCTCGCGCGCGCAATTCGCTCAGCATGTTGACGTACTGCGAGCCCTGGCCGGTGTAGAGGAAGGCCACCTTGGGCGCCGCGCCACGGCCGACGAATGCGCCCTGCTGGCGCAGCATGCGAAACGCCGCCGGGTTGGCGGCGGCAAAGGCCTTGAGCAGCTTGTCGAGCTTGGCCGCCAGGTCGGCGGCATCGACGAAGTCCACCGCCACGCGCACCGCGGCAGCGCCGACAGCGGGATCGGGCGCTGCGGTCGCCGGGGCGCGGCCGGCGCGGGCCTCGGCCAGCACCGGCTGCAGCTGGGCGACGACATCGGCATCGTCGCGGCCGCCCAGGACCAGCGCGCCACGCAGTGGCAGCTTCGCGGCTGCGGTCGCTGCCGCCCGCACGGCAGCGCGGCTGGTGCTGCCGGTCTCGGCCGACGCAAAGCTGCGCCGCGCGGGCTGGTGCCGGCCCGGCACATGCTCTTCGAGCACGACGTGGAAGTTGGTGCCGCCGAAGCCGAAGGCGCTGACGCCGCCGCGGCGCACGCCGCAGGGCGGCGCGGGCCACTCGCGCAGCTCGGTGTTGACACGGAACGGCGAACGGTCCCAGTCGACGTTGGGATTCGGGTCGCGGAAATTCAGGCTGGGCGCGAGCACTTTCTCGTGCAGGCTGCGCACCATCTTGAACATGCCGGCCGCGCCGGCGGCCGCCTTCAGGTGGCCGATATTGGACTTGACCGAACCGAGCGCCACGCTGTGCAACGGCGCACCGGCGGCGCCGAAGATGGCGGTCAGGCTCTCGAGCTCGGTGGCGTCGCCCACGCGGGTGGAGGTGCCATGTGCCTCGATCGCCGACACCGTGGCCGGGTCGACCCCGGCCATGGTCCAGGCGCGCTCCACCGCCAGACGCTGGCCGACCGGGTTGGGCGCGGTGATGCCCTTGCCCTTGCCGTCGCTGGAGCCGCCGATGCCCAGAATGACGGCGTAGACGCGGTCGCCGTCGCGCTCGGCATCTTCCAGGCGCTTGAGCACGAACAGCGCCGCGCCTTCGCCCATCACGAAACCGTCGGCGCCTGCATCGAAGGGGCGCGTGCCGGTGGCCGAGAGCGCGCCGATCTTGCAGAACTTGACGAAGCCGGCCACGCTCATGTTGCGGTCGACCCCGCCGGTGATGACGGCATCGTAGTGGTGGTCGACCAGGCCTTCCACGGCGGCGCTGAGCGCGGCCAGGCCCGACGCGCAGGCCGCGTCGGTGGTGAAGTTGGGGCCGCGCAGGTTGAACAGGTTGGCCACGCGGCCGGCCATCACGTTGGACAGCTCGCCGGGCATCGAGTCCTCGTTGATCTCGGGGCAGCGGGCCAGGAAGGCCGCGCGCGTCTCCTCGACGATGCGCGCACGCTGCGCCTCGGGCAGGCCGGCCAGGCCGGGCGCCCGGGCCAGCCCGAGCAGCACCTCGGGCAGCTCGATGCGCATGCTCGATCGGTAGTGCTTCTCGCCGCCGATGGCGTTGCCCAGGATCACCGCGACGCGGTCGGAGTCGGTCTTCCACTGCGGCCAGCCGGCGTCGAGCAGCGCCGCGCGCGCCGCGCTCACGGCCCAGCGCTGGCCTTCGTCCATCTGCGCCGCCACCTTGGGCGGCACCGGCAGCTTCCAGCGGATCGGGTCCCAGGGGAACTCTCGCACCCAGCCGCCGATCTTCGAGTAGGTCTTGTCGGGCGCGTCGTGGTCGGCGGAGAAGTACAGCGCCGGGTCCCAGCGTTCGGGCGGCACGTCGGTGACCGAATAGCGGCCCTGCTTGATGTTGGACCAGAAGGTCGGGGCATCGGGGGCCTGGGGCATGATCGCGGCGATGCCGACGATGGCCACGGGCGAAACGCGGTCGAACTCGGACATGTTCATTGTCCTCGGTGAAAGCTCAGGGGAGCGGGTTGTGCCGGTCAGGCAGCGCGCTCGTAGAGGATATCCGCCACGCGGTCCATGTCGGCCAGCAGGCCGGCCTGGGCGCTGCGGATCGCGTCGTGCGGAATGGTCCCCAGAAGCGCCGCCACGTCGGGGCTGCCGGCATCCACCGACCCGGCCACCCAGCGCACGCCTTCCTGGCCGACCTTTTGTGCCGCTTCACGGGCGAACACGCGGCTCATCACGGCCAGCGCCTCGCCACTGAAGCGATCGGGGCTCTTGGCGTGCCGCTTCCCGGCCAACGCATCGGCGGCACGCTGCGCGAAGGCCTCGGCGCACTCGGCGTGACAGATCAGCTCACCCAGGCGCAGCAGCACATGCTGGTTGCGCGTCAGGCGCGCCACGCGGCAGGCTTCGAGCACGGCGGCCAGCGCCTGCAGCGCCAGCGCGGCATGGTCGGCGCCCACGCCGGCCCGGTTGCGGTGCAGCGTGGTCATGGCGGCGGCGCGGTCGCGGTAGTAGGCGCCGCTGGTCTTCAGGTGCTGCTGCCAGCGGTCGCGCGCGATGGTCATCTCCATGATCTCGGAGGTGCCTTCGTAGATGGTGGTGATGCGCACGTCGCGCTTGATCTTCTCGACCACGTATTCGCGCGTGTAGCCGTAGCCACCGTGGGCCTGGATGGCGGCGTCGGCAGCGGCGTTGCCGGCCTCGGTGGCCATCAGCTTGGCGATCGCGCCTTCGGTGTTCATCGCTCCGCCGGCACCCAGGCCGCGGTCGAGCTGGTCGGCGGTGGCTTCGATGTGGCTGCGCGCGGCCTCCAGGCGCACGGCGTGCGGCACGATGAGCTTGTGCGTGTAGCCCTGCTTGCCGGCCAGCGGCCCGCCGCCCTGCTGCCGCTCCAGCGAATAGGCGATGGCGCGGTCGAGCGCCGACCAGCCGCCGCCCAGGCCGAAGGCAGCCACCATCACGCGCGTGTACCCGAACACCTGCTGCGCCTGCACCAGGCCCTTGCCTTCCACGCCGCCGATCAGGTGGTCGGCGGGCACCTCGACGTTGTCCAGGTACAGCGCCGCGGTGTTCGACAGCCGCAGGCCGTGTTTGTCTTCCCGGTTGCCGGCTGAAAAGCCCGGTGTGTCCCTGGGCACCACGAACCAGGTGGGTCCGTCGGGCGTGCGCGCCAGGATGGTCGCGAAGTCGGCGATGGAGCCGTTGGAGATCCACTGCTTGCGGCCGTTGATGCGGTAGCCGGTGATCGCGCCGTCGACCTCGATGCGTTCGGCCACGGTCTTCAGCGCACCGAGGTCGCTGCCGGCGTCGGGCTCGGTGGCACCGTAG
>Ga0138256_10001513_pt1 | contig 25073 bp, 20 predicted proteins | sample KNB2016incub_MG_FD_105486 | JGI IMG/M metagenome (GOLD analysis project Ga0138256, IMG submission 105486) | Active sludge microbial communities from wastewater in Klosterneuburg, Austria - KNB2014incub_MG | ecosystem: Engineered > WWTP > Activated sludge > Unclassified | place: Austria...
TCCTCTGGCGTGATCCATGGTGCTTCGTCCAAATAAATCATCATCGCGACCACCATTTCTTTGGCCTTGTTTATTTTGGTCTTCTTTATCTTTTTTGTCTTTTTCAGAATCTCTACTCGAAATAGAATAATTTAAAGTCATATTGGCACTTGTCATTCTAAACAAACTTCCACCATTATTGATGTTATAAACATTAATTCTAGTCCCACCATTATCAATTGCATACGGGTCTAAAGTTGCTCCAAAATTCATATTCAATTTGTCTTTAAACAGTTGAGTTCCGCCGCTTACACGAACTGGAGCCCATGCAAGTGTGGTTTTTCCATCGGCATTGATGTCATAACTTGTAGAAAAATTCAAATTATTAAGAAGCATTATTTTTTTTGGTTCTACTTTTGTACTGTCGGAATCCGTTACTTTAGCTTCGAATGTATTGCTCAAATCAAATCCAAGAATATTAGAATTTGTATTTCCTGGCGCACCAAAAATGCCTCCTTCGAATCGAGTATAATCTTTAGTCATAGTTCCACTGGCATCGGTGGCATAGGTATCGTAATATTTTTCGAAACTGGGTGTGTAACCATAAGAAAGTGAAGGTCGCATCACGTGTCGTATGGATTTTATTTTATTATCGGGTTTGAAATTAAAGGTTCCATAAATAGTAGTTCCCAAACTACTGGAGAAATTGTAAGTTCTGAAAGAATCAAAGCCATTGATGGTTTGATCTACGACTTCACTTTGATCTTTGTCATAAAAACGGTTGATGGTTTTTATAGTCCAAACTTCGTTATAATTCATTGCAGCCGAAGCACTAAAATGTTTGAATAGTTTGAAATTGGTACTTAATGGAATACTATGTTGAACGCCTAACTTAGCATTATCAAACATTTCTTTTGAAAAAAACAAGGAATCAGTGGTGACAAAACTGTTTCTTCCACTCATATTATATTGTAAATTGATATTTTTGAAAAGCCCTTTTTTCATTCCGTCTTTGCCCACAAAAGGGTAAATTCGATCTACACTGTATTGCAAATCAGGCAATGTCATATTGATTTCAGAAGTTTGGGTGTTTTGCGAATGTGTTGCACTCAAAGATAAACGCGAACCAATAGTTGCCGGAAATGTTTTACTATAGGAAACCGAAGAACTCAAAGTATTATTTAAATTGGATCCTACATTCGACTGATTTATAGATTGTTGAAAATATTTACTACTACCCATATTCACCGAAGCAGAAAAACTAGAATTCGGACTTGATTTAGAATCTTTAGAATGAGACCATTGCAGATTGTAAATATTTTGTTTGGAGTAATCGGGATAGCCTCTTTCGCTATTGATTAAATTTTCAAATCTAAAGTTCAAGTTTCCTCTATAACTGTATCGTTTGGCATAACTGGATTCAAATCGCATCGCATAACTCCCGTTGGTGTAATAATCACCCAAAACCGTTAAATCATAATTGTCGCTAAGCGCAAAATAATAACCACCATTTTGCAATGAAAATCCTCTATTGTTCGAATCGTTATAACTTGGTAAAAGAAGTCCCGAAACGCTGGTTTCTTTACTCATCGGGAAAAAAGCAAATGGTAAAGCTATAGGAGTAGGCACATTGGCAATCACCATATTGGTCAATCCGGTAACGACTTTTTTTCCGGGAATGATTTTTACTTTACTAGTTTGGAAGTAATATTCTGGATTGTCGATGTCTTTAGATGTTGTAAAACGCGCTCCTTTTAAGAAATAAACCGAATCATTTTCTTTTTTTGTCAATACAGCTTTGACTTTGAATTCTCCTTGATCGGTTCTGGAATTCCAAATCAATGCTTTTTTCGATTTGAAATTAAAACGAATTGAATCGGGTTCAATAACATTTTCGCCCTGTTTGAAGTTTGGATATTGAGATGGTTTACCTAAAGAATCTTTTATTCTTCCGGCAAGAACTTCGTTTGTTTCATAGTTCAAAACGATGATTCCTGCTTTCAATTCAGTATCCTGATAGTACAATTCAGCATTGTTGTACAAAGTAATGAGCTTTTTCTTTTGCTCAATTTTTACATAATCAGTAGCCATGTATTTTATTTGTCCCTCAAGAAGTGCTTTCGGTTGAATGCTATCTTTTTTGATCGTATCCGTAATGGTTTTTACAATTGTAGTCGATTTATTTTTGCTTTCAGCGGTAGAAACGGTGCTGACTTTTTGATTATTAGCGGGAATTGATTTCGTTTTTTTGGATATATCTTGTGAATATATTTTACAAGTTCCTATTGTTAGGAAAATTGATAATAAAACGATATTAAATAAGTTTGTATTCAAAGGTTTTAATGCTATTTTTGTAAAAATATGGCTTGTTTTTTGATGTGTCAAACTTACATATAAATTTTGGCAAAAATAATCAAATAATACATTATAGCCTTAGTGTTTTAATTAAATTAACTTTATAGATGAAACTCAACCATAAAATATATAATACAATAAATATTTTAATGCTGTTTATTTGTGGGTTAGTATATTCCCAAAAAAATCAACCTTTTACAATTGTTCTTGATGCTGGTCATGGCGGGAAAGATCCAGGTAATTCATATCACGGATTTAGTGAAAAAGAAATTGCACTTAAAACGACCCTAAAAGTGGGAGCTATTTTGCAAAAAGAAAAAGATTTTAAAATAATTTTTACTCGTACTACTGATACATTTATTGAATTAATAAACAGACCCAAAATAGCCAATAAGTCGAATGCAAATTTATATATTTCTATTCATTGTAATTCAGTTAAAAATTTAGCTCCTTATGGAACAGAAACATTTGTGATGGGATTATCCAGAAGCGGAATGAATTTAGAAGTTGCCAAAAATGAAAACTCGGTTATCTTATTAGAAAATAATTACAAAGAAACCTATGAAGGTTTCAATCCTAAAAACCCCGAGTCATTAATTGGCTTGACTTTGTTACAAGAAGAAAATTTAAATAGCAGTATTAATTTAGCAACAAAAATTCAGGATAATTTTACGCATAATTTAGAAAGAAATTCAAGGGGAGTAAAGCAGCAGCCACTTTGGGTTTTAGATGCGGTTTTTATGCCAGGAGTATTAATTGAATTAGGTTTTTTATCCAATAAAGAGGAAGGAACTTTTTTAAATTCAGAGGAAGGTCAGAATAAAATGGCAATGCAAATAGCAAATGCAATTAAGTCCTATAAAACAGAATATTTTGGTGAACAAACAAATAGTAGAATAAAGAATTATGAGACAGAAAACGTTGCTGTAATAAGTGAAACTAATGATGAAGTAAAACCTTTGTCGGTTTCAAACGATACAGTATATAGAGTGCAACTTTTTGCAACTTCTAAAAAAATACAACTGGACTCGAAACAGTTTAAAGGATTACAAAATGTATCAAGTACTTTTAATAATAATATTTATCGATATACTTATGGTAAAACATTGAGTATTAATGAAGCCAATAAAATGAAGATAGAAGCAAAAAAATCAGGATTTGTAGATGCTTATATTGTTGCTATAAAAGACGGTAAAAGTATTATGGTAAATGATGTTGCAAAGCAATAATAACTAAATTTGTAAAAATTTTGAAATTAATGAAAGAATTTAGTAGGTCTTCTATCAAGCTATCATTTATGATATGGTTTGTTTATAGCTCTGTATTTGCTCAATCTGATATTTTCAGAGTCACTTTGGATGCGGGTCACGGAGATCATGATTTTGGTGCGGTGTATAGTGGTCGAGTTGAAAAAAACATCAACTTGGCTTTAGTTCTCAAAGTGGGCAAAATATTAGAAAAAAACCCAAAAATTGATGTGATTTACACCCGAAAAACCGATATTTTTATTGATTTAATTGAAAGAGCCAATATTGCGAATCGGGCCGATGCCAATATTTTTGTTTCAATACATTGCAACGCCAACAAAAACACAGCAGCTTCCGGAACCGAAACTTATGTGATGGGGATGAGCAAAGTAGCTTCTAATCTTGAAGCTGCAAAAAAGGAAAACTCCGTAATTACTTTGGAGAAAGATTATAAAGAGAAATACGAAGGTTTCGATCCTAATTCCCCCGAAACTATGATTGGAATGACTTTGATGCAGGAAGAATATTTAGAATATAGTATTTCCTTAGCCAGCAAAATTGAAGATAGATTTGCCGATTTAGGAAAAGAAATCAGACACGGTGGAGTAAAACAAGCCCCATTTATGGTGCTTCATAAAGCTTATATGCCCAGAGTTTTAGTTGAAACCGGATTTATTTCTAATCCTGTTGAAGGAAATTTATTAAACTCTGAAGAGGGGCAAAACGAAATTGCCCAAGCCATTGCCGATGCTATTGTCAGTTACAAAAGAGAATATTTTGGTGCCGATACTACCGATAATATTAGTGAAAGAACCGTTAAAAAAATAATCGAAAAGCCTGTAAAAGATACTTCATCAACAATTGAAAAAAAACCTGTGCTAAATAAAGACAGTTCAGCAACCATTTTTAAAGTTCAGTTATCAGCAAGTGTAAAGAAAGTGGAATTGGTTTCCAGTAATTTTAAAGGTTTGAAAAATATAACGATGTCTTCAGAAGGTAAATATTACAAATATATGTATGGAGAAGCTTCTAGTTATGAAGACGCTAAGAAATTATTACAGGAAGCAAAATCCAAAGGATATGATTCAGCCTATTTAATAGCTTTTAAAAATGGCGAAATGATTAGCGTACAAGAAGCAATCAAATAAATTATTAACTTCAAGTTTAATTTATTTATATTAAATTTGTCTAAAATTTTACACTTTGAAATTATCACGAGAAATTAAAACTGCCGTCCTTGTCATCTCGACAATTTTATTATTTATTTGGGGGTATAGTTACCTGAAAGGTAGAGACCTTTTAGATAAATACCGTACATTTTATGTGCAATACGACAATGTTGAAGGTTTGTCTCCATCTGCATCAGTCACTATAAATGGTTTGATTGTGGGAAAAGTAACCAAAATTACTTTAGACAAAAATACAGGAAAGTTAATAGTTCAACTGCAACTTAAAACAGATTTTCCAATTTCTAAAACTAGTACAGCAGTCATCTACAAACCGGGTTTTATAGATGGAAAACAAATTGCAATACATCTCAATCTTGCCGACAAAACAGAATGTGCCGATGGACAAATTCTTGTCGGATTATCTGAATTGGATTTGACCGAAGCATTGAAGCAACAATTAGTTCCACTTCAGGCAAAATTTGAGAAAGTGATGCTCAATGCTGACAATTTATTGACAGGAATAAATAATGTTTTAGACAATAAAGGGCAACAAGATTTGAAAACAAGTTTAGCTGAATTGAGCCAAACGATGGAGCAATTTCACAAGGCTTCTTCAAGTATCAATACTATTCTTGACGATAACAAAGGACAAATAAACGGTGTTGTGACCAACTTGAATAAAGTTTCGAGTAATTTTTCTAAAATTTCCGACTCTTTAGACAAAGCCGATTTAGGAAAAACAGTCGTAAATCTCCAAAAAACATTGGAAAAAGTCGATAAAATGATGGCAAATCTTCAAGAAGGTAAAGGCTCTATGGGCAAACTTATCAATGATGAAGCTTTGTATAATAATTTAGAAAAAACTTCAAAAGAACTAGAATTATTATTAGAAGATGTTAGGCTTAACCCAACGCGCTATGTGAATGTATCCGTTTTCGGAAAGAAAAACAAACCTTATGTTGCTCCAGTAAACGATACAGTTTCCAAATAAAAAACGTGTAATTATGGGTTATTTAGATTCTATTTTATTTGCAATTCTATTAATTATAGGATTTGGTTATTTTTTTAATAATATAAAAAAAATCACCAGAAATATAAATTTGGGTACTCCCATAAATCGCAGTGACAATCCCAAAGCCCGTTGGACAAACATGGCGATGATTGCTCTCGGGCAATCTAAAATGATTAAAAGACCAGTGGCAGGAATGCTTCACATCATTGTTTACGCAGGTTTTATCATCATCAACATCGAATTGCTCGAAATAATAATCGACGGATTATTTGGAACTCATAGAATTTTTGCTCCTCTAGGAACTCTCTACAATGTTTTAATTGCTTCTTTTGAAATATTGGCTTTGTTAGTTTTAGTTGCTGTATTTGCTTTTTGGACAAGAAGAAATATCATTAAATTGAATCGGTTTATTCATAAAGACCTAATCGGTTTTCCCAAAAATGACGCCAATTACATACTTTATTTTGAAGTAGTTTTAATGTCATTGTTTCTATTAATGAATGCTTCCGATTTGCATTTGCAAAACATTCCCGGTGGTTTTTCGCATTACATCAAAGCAGGAAGTTTTCCAATAAGTCAATTTATACAACCTTTATTCAATGGCGTTTCCAGCGAATTAGTTATGATTCTCAACGAATTATTTTGGTGGTTGCACATTATTGGAATTTTGATATTTATGAATTATTTGTATTATTCAAAACACCTTCATATTCTGTTGGCTTTCCCAAACACCTATTTTGCAGATTTGAATCCAAAAGGACAACTCTCCAATTTAGAATCCGTAACCAATGAAGTAAAATTGATGATGGATCCCAACGCCGATCCTTACGCGACACCAGTTATAGATGAAAATGCCGTGCCGAGTAAATTTGGAGCAAGCGATATTCAAGATTTGAATTGGGTTCAGTTATTGAATGCCTATACTTGTACCGAATGTGGTCGTTGTACATCGTCTTGTCCTGCTAATCTAACAGGAAAAAAATTGTCGCCTCGCAAAATAATGATGGATACCCGAGACAGAATCGAAGAAGTAGGGAAAAATATCGATGCCAATAAAGGAATTTTCGTTCCCGACAACAAATCATTATTAAACGATTACATCACACCCGAAGAATTATGGGCGTGTACATCCTGTAATGCTTGCGTCGAAGAATGTCCAGTAAACATCAGTCCGCTTTCAATTATTATTGATTTGCGACGTTATCTAGTGATGGAACAAAGTGCTGCGCCAACTTCATTAAATGCAATGATGACCAATATCGAGAACAACGGAGCGCCTTGGCAATACAACCAGCAAGATAGATTGAATTGGAAAAACGAAATATAGTTTAAAGGTTTAAAGTTTAATCGATTAATCGGTTAAACGTTTAACCAATTAACCGATTAAACAAAAAGAAATGCAAGAAGTTTTAGTAGTACCAACAATGGCCGAAATGTTATCTCAAGGCAAACAACCTGAAGTATTGTTTTGGGTAGGTTGTGCAGGAAGTTTTGATGATAGAGCCAAAAAAATCACAAAGGCATTTGTCCGAATTTTGAATCGTGCCAAGGTGCCCTTTGCCGTTCTCGGAACCGAAGAAAGTTGTTCTGGCGATCCAGCAAAACGAGCTGGAAACGAGTTTTTGTTTCAAATGCAAGCGATGACCAATATTGAAGTTTTGAATGGCTACGAAATTAAAAAAATCGTTACCGCTTGTCCGCATTGTTTCAATACTTTGAAAAATGAATACCCGGAATTGGGCGGAAAATATGAAGTGCTGCACCACACAGAATTCCTAAAATCCTTGCTCGACGACGGAAGATTAACCATCGAAGGAGGACAGTTCAAAGGGAAAAGGATCACATTTCACGACCCTTGTTATCTAGGAAGAGCCAATAATGTCTATGAAGCTCCCAGAGATTTAATCAAAAAATTGGATGCCGAATTAGTCGAAATGAAACGTTCTCGTTCCAACGGATTATGCTGTGGAGCAGGTGGAGCACAAATGTTTAAAGATGCAGAACCTGGCAACAAAGAAGTGAATATAGAAAGAACCGAAGATGCTCTTGAAACTAAACCCGATATTATTGCCGCTGGTTGTCCTTTTTGCAATACCATGATGACAGACGGAATCAAAAACAAAGAAAAAGAAGGCGAAGTAAAAGTAATTGACATCGCCGAATTAATTGCAAATGCAATGGATTTGTAATTAAATAGAAATTAAAAATCTGCTCCCGATAGCTATATCGGGACTAAAATCTAAAATCTCATGCTTATACCTTTCGAAAATTTACCATTAGAATCCAAAATCTGGATTTACCAATCCAACAGAAAATTCTCCGATGCCGAATTTTCCGAAATAGAAGCTGATGTGATTTCCTTTCTTGAAAAATGGGAAGCGCACAGTGTTGGTTTGGAATCGTCGTATCAATTGAAATACAATCGATTTATAATTATTGCCGTGAATCAGGAAGTGCAGGCTGCGACTGGCTGTTCTATCGATTCTTCGGTGCAATTTATTCAAAAATTGGAACAAAAATACAATGTCGATTTGCTTGATAAAATGAATGTAACTTTCAAAAATGGCGAACACATTGCCCACAAAACTTTGATTGATTTCAAGAAAATGGCCAAAGAAAAAGCCGTTACCGAAAACACTATCGTTTTCAATAACCTCGTTAACAATATAGAAGAATACAATGAGTCTTGGGAAGTTCCAGCTATGGATAGTTGGCACAGTCGGTTTTTCTAGAATAAATTACAGGAACAAGTTCGGTATTCTTTATATGTATTCATCATTCCAATTCGGGAAATACTAATTTATTAAGTTCTTTTCATCAAAATATACACATGAAAATAGCAATTGTTTGTTATCCAACTTTTGGCGGAAGTGGCGTTGTCGCTACAGAATTAGGGCTAGAATTGGCACGTCGTGGTCACGAGATTCACTTTATTACCTACAGCCAACCCGTTCGTTTAGCGCTATTAAATCCAAATGTTCATTATCACGAAGTGAATGTTCCTGAATATCCATTGTTTCACTTTCAGCCCTATGAATTGGCTTTATCGAGCAAATTGGTCGATATGGTGAAGCTTTATAAAATTGAATTATTGCACGTGCATTATGCCATTCCGCACGCTTATGCAGGTTATATGGCAAAGCAAATGCTCAAAGACGAAGGCATAAATCTCCCAATGATTACGACACTTCACGGAACCGATATTACCTTGGTGGGAAACCATCCTTTCTATAAAACTGCGGTAACTTTTAGTATCAATAAATCCGATTTTGTGACCTCAGTTTCTCAAAGTTTGAAAGAGGATACCCTTAAATTATTCAATATTAAGAATGAAATTCAGGTAATTCCCAATTTTATCGAATTGGATAAAAACACCATTGACCCAAGTATTTCGTGCCGTCGATCGGTTATGGCGACTGAAAATGAGCGAATTATTACGCATATCAGCAATTTCAGAAAGGTGAAACGAATTCCAGATGTGATAAAAATATTTTATAAAATTCAACAAGAAATTCCTGCCAAGTTGATGATGGTAGGCGATGGACCTGAGAAAGAAAAAGCTGAATATTTATGCCAAGAATTAGGCATTCTCGATAGAGTGATTTTCTTTGGAAACAGTAATGAAATAGACAAAATACTAAGTTATACCGATTTATTCTTACTGCCCTCCGAAACCGAAAGTTTTGGACTTGCCGCTCTCGAGGCAATGGCTTGGAGTGTTCCTGTAATTTCCAGCAATTCTGGAGGTTTACCTGAAGTAAATTTTGATGGGATTTCAGGATATTTGAGTGATACCGGCAATACTGATGAAATGGCCGAAAATGCATTAAAAATATTGAAAGACAGCAAGACCTTGAATAAATTCAAAGAAAATGCGTTATCAGTTGCAAAGCAATTTGATATTGAAAAAATTCTGCCTTTATACGAGGAACTTTATCACAAGGCTATAAATAAATTTTTATGAAAAAAGCAGTTCTATTTATTCTAGCTTTAATTTTGGTTTCTTGTGGAGCTTCATCTTCAAAAACTTCGGGAAAGAATGTGTTGTATGAGGTTTTAACACAACAAACAGATGGTGGGGCAAGTATTCGCTTTTTTGAGATTTTATCTGAGGAAAATGAAATCGTCATGTTGCAAAATGACGAGAAATTAAAAGAAAAAATCAAGACTAACGATATTCAAACGTCTAATTTTATAGTTTTGAATATGGGCGAAAAAACTTCTGGAGGTTATAAAATTGGTATTGAATCTGTTGTTGAAACTGATAAAAATATAATAATTACGATTAAAGAAACTTCACCACAATCCAGTTCAATGGTTACACAAGAAATTACAACTCCTTATTGCGTGGTAAAAATAAATTCGAAAAAGGAAATTATCATCAAATAAAATCGGGAGCAGAAATGTATTAAACTCATTTGTATTGGATGTAAATCATATTTTTATACCATATTTCCAACATTAAAACTAAAACCACCTGCTTGAAAAACAGTTGCTTCTACTACCCATAATTTGGTCTCCAATCTAAACTTAAAACAATTGAAAAAGACAGGATTCTAAATTGCTTTTTCAAAACTTCGTACTTTAAACTTTTGAACTTTGAACTAAAATATTATATTTGTTCAAAACTAATTATAATGGCAGGAAATAGCTACGGAACCCTATTTAGAATAACAACATTTGGTGAATCTCACGGAGAAGCTTTAGGCGGAATAATTGATGGATGTCCTTCAGGAATTGCATTAGATTTTGATGCCATTCAAGTTGAAATGTCACGCAGAAAACCAGGGCAATCCGCTATAGTAACCCAACGAAAAGAGCCAGATGATGTACAATTTTTATCAGGAATTTTCGAGGGTAAAACGACAGGAACACCAATTGGATTTATTATTCCAAATACCAATCAAAAATCAGATGATTATTCGCATATAAAAGACAATTACAGACCTAGTCACGCGGATTATGTGTACGAAAAAAAATATGGTGTTCGTGATTATCGTGGCGGCGGAAGGAGTTCTGCTCGAGAAACTGCCAGTAGAGTAGTTGCTGGAGCGGTTGCAAAACAAATGTTGCCGGAAATAAAAATCAATGCTTTTGTTTCTTCTGTTGGACACATATTCCTAGAAAAACCATATCAAGATTTAGATTTTTCAAAAATAGAAAGCAATCCTGTTCGTTGTCCTGATGAAAAAATGGCTGCGGAAATGGAAGAATACATTCGCGTAATTAAGAAACAAGGTGACACCGTTGGTGGAACTGTAACTTGTGTGATTCAAAATGTTCCCATTGGTTTAGGAGAACCCGTATTCGATAAATTACACGCCGAATTAGGTAAAGCCATGCTTTCGATAAATGCTGTAAAAGGTTTCGAATTTGGTAGCGGTTTCTGTGGAGCCAAAATGAAGGGAAGTGAGCATAATGATTTATACAATCCTGATGGAACTACCAGAACGAATCTTTCTGGTGGAATTCAAGGTGGAATCAGCAACGGAATGGATATTTATTTCAGAGTAGCTTTTAAACCGGTAGCAACCATTATGCAAAAACAAGAATCACTTGATAATACTGGAAATATTACAGAAATGCAAGGAAAAGGTCGTCACGATCCTTGTGTTGTTCCACGTGCAGTCCCAATTGTCGAAGCGATGGCTGCCATAGTTCTTGCCGATTTTTATTTGTTAAACAAAACCTATTTTAAATAGTTTTGGTGTTTAGTTTGTAATGTTCAGTACGAACTGCAAACAGAATACTGCAAACTAAACACTGAAAATAATGACCCAAACCGAAACCCAAAAAAAATCCTTTTTAGGAAATCTTACTGTTCAAATTGTCATTGCAATGCTTTTAGGTGCATTCTTAGGCATTTATGTTCATAATAATTATGATGTAACTTTTGCCAAAGAATTTAGCGATAAGATAAAAATATTAGCAACAATTTTTATACGCTTAGTACAAATGATAATTGCCGTATTGGTGTTTAGCACATTAGTACCTGGAATTGCAAAGTTAGGCGATATTAAAACCGTAGGACGTGTGGGAGGAAAAGCATTAGGTTGGTTTTTTAGTGCTTCATTTATTTCATTGTTGATAGGTTTATTTTGGGTCAATGTTTTGAAACCTGGAGTTGGACTGAATTTATCCAATATCGATTTATCTACTGCTGCGGAAGTTACAGGAAATACACAAAGTTTTTCGGCCCAAAATTTTATCGAACACATTATTCCCAAAAGTATCGTTGAAGCTATGGCGAATAATGAAATTATTCAAATAGTAATTTTCTCCATCTTTTTCGGATTAGCAGCTGCTTCCATTGGCAATTATGCAAAACCGGTTACTCATGCCATTGAAGTTTTATCACATATTGTCCTTAAAATGGTAAATTATGTGATGAAATTTGCTCCAATGGGCGTTTTTGGTGCGATTGCAGGTGTTTTTGCTATTAAAGACTTGAACGATTTAGTGTTAACTTATATTAAATTTTTCGCATCATTTTTAGTAGGAATTGGTTCGTTATGGGTTTTTCTTTTAGCCGTAGGGTTTATTTTTCTTGGAAAAAGAATGAAAACTTTATTGAATCACATAGTTGGCCCACTGATTATTGCTTTTAGTACAACCAGTAGCGAAGCGGTTTTTCCAAAATTGACCGAGGAATTGGAACGTTTTGGAATAAAAGATAAAATCGTAGCATTTATGCTGCCTTTGGGATATTCTTTCAATTTAGATGGCAGTATGATGTATATGACTTTTGCCAGTTTATTTATCGCACAAGCCTATGGAATCGAATTGGATATGGGAACACAAATGACGATGCTTTTAGTACTGATGCTCACCAGCAAAGGGATTGCAGGAGTTCCAAGAGCCAGTTTAGTCATTGTTGCAGCTACTTGCGGAATGTTTAAAATACCAATTGAAGGTATTGCTTTAATTCTTCCAATAGACCATTTTTGTGATATGTTTCGAAGCGCAACCAATGTTTTAGGAAATGCTTTAGCAACATCTGTAGTTGGAAAATGGGAAGGCGAAGATTCTCATTCTGAATAAATTTCAAAATATATATTTTAATACCGCTCTAATTTTTGAGCGGTATTTTTTTTGCAATGCTTTTTTAGTTAAATTATATTTTGAATCATTATATATTAAGGAATAACTTATAAAAACCTCTTATTATTGGTTTTTATATAAATTTATAATGTATATTTGGAATGATTTAAATTAGTATGCATCAAATTCGTCTTATTTTATTATTACTTATTTTACTGAATTCTTTCAGTATTATTTCATTTGCACAAACTAAAATCCCTCCAAAATCAGAAATACGAAATACTGCAAAACTTGCAGTAAAATATTTGAATTCAGAAAAATTTGAAAAATCGCTGGAAACAGCAAGATTGAGTTTGAATTATGCTACAATCATTAAGGATGATTATTTGATTGCTGCATCTTATAATATTATCGCGGCTAATTTCGATGCATTATCCGAGTATGACAAAGCAATTTTCTTTTATAAAAAAGGGTTAGCATATGCTAACAAAACGAATAATGATACTATCAAAAATTATTTAAATAATAATTTAGGTAATGTGTATTGCTTTGAAAAAAAAGAGTATCAAAAAGGTATCAATTATTATAAAAAGTCCTTAGAATACAGTCAAAAAGCGTCTGATACTAGCCAAATTGTTTTCACAAAATTAAATATAGCTTGGGCTTATTTTGATATTGGTCAATTTGAAAACGGATTACCCTATTTGAAATATATAAATAAATACCATCCGAAATTTGGAAATGAAACAACAATAGTTGTTTTCAATATGCTAAATGGAATGTATAGCAATCACATTGGCGCTGATAAAACTGCTGAATCCTATTTTTTGAAAGCTATAAGTCTTGGGAAAAAATTTGGCGAAAAGAATGATTTAGCTTTTTCCCACCAAGAATATTCTAAGTTTTTATTGAAAAAAGGTGATTATAAACAAGCTTATGAAAACTTAGTAATTTATGATAAAATTACAGAGCAAATTTATAACGAAGGATTGCTAAAAAAGGTGAATGTCACTGGAGTTAATCTGGAATTGGACGAATATAAAAGAGAAATTGATAGAATTGAAACAGAAATAGATTTACAGGCTCAAAGTCTTAAAAAATCTCGTCTAATAGTGGTTTTATTTATTGTTGTATTCTTGGTATTATTGATGTTATTGTATTCTCTTTACAAAAATTATAATTTCAAGAAGAAGGTAAATCACGACCTCATACTTTCCAATGAAGAATTGTTAATTGCTAAAGATAAAGCCGAAGAAGCATCTCTAGCAAAAACACAATTTGTATCGACTATTAGCCACGAACTAAGAACTCCGTTGTATGGCGTTATTGGAATTACCAATTTGTTATTGGATGAGCATAAAGAATTGGCAAAAAGTCCTCATTTGAACTCGCTAAAATTTTCGGCTCGTTATTTATTGTCACTTGTCAATGATATTTTACAAATCAATAAAATTGAAGAAAACAGAATAATTCTCGAAAATTTAACCTTCAATCTTTCGGATGAAATTAAATTAGTAAAAAATGCCCTTTCCTTTATTTCACAAAGTCATAATAATAAAATTCACGTCAAAGTAGATTCAGAAATTCCAGAATATCTTATTGGCGACAAATTGCGATTGGCTCAAATACTGATGAATTTGGTCAGTAATGCATTGAAATTTACCAAAAACGGGGAAGTAATTATTAGTGCAAATTTAATTAAAGTAGAAAATAATTTGCATCATATTGAGTTTCAAATTTCTGATAATGGAGTTGGAATTGATGCTGCAGACCAAGAGAAAATTTTTGAAAAATTTGTTCAACTAGGAAGAAATGATAGCGATTATCAAGGAACTGGGCTTGGTTTATCTATAGTGAAACGATTGGTAGGACTGTTCAATAGTGAAATTTCGCTTGAAAGCCAAGTAGGAGTAGGGACTACATTTATATTTACAATAGCATTTGAATATGATCCTGAAAAAACAAATGAAATAATCAATAATATTAGGGTTGATTTAAGTTCAGGACAAATATTTAAGGTTTTGGTAGTAGAAGACAACAAAATCAATCAGACCATTACTAAGAAAATTATCGAAAAAAACAATTGCAGTTGCTTTATCGTAGATGATGGATTTCAAGCTTTGGATGTTCTGAATAAGGAGGTTTTTGATGTTATTTTGATGGATATTAATATGCCTCTGATAAGCGGTTTCGAAACCACTAGAAAAATTCGTCTCAAAGGCATTCAAACTCCTATTATTGCTTTGACGGCTTTCGCCAAAGACGAGATTACCGAAGAAGCATTAGATGCTGGAATGAATGATATTATGATAAAACCATTTGAGTCAATAAAGTTATTTCAGGTGATTAATAATCAAATCAAAAAAAACAAAAACGCCGTCTTGTGACAGCGTTTTTGTATTACACAAACAAAATGGGTTTATTTGATAGGTATAGATTTTAAAGCTCTTTTTTTCAAACCTTCTTTTTTACCTACAACAACGTGAAGAATACCATCTTTGTAATTAGCTTCTATTTTGTTTTCATCAATTGTGTCAGGTAGGCTGAAAGTTCTGCTGAAAGATTGATAATTGAACTCTCTGCGGATGTAATTTTCTTTTTTGCTAACTTCTTCTTTTTTTTCTTCTTTTTCTGAAGAAATCATTAGAATATCATTGTCGATTTCTACTTTGAAGTCTTCTCTTTTCATTCCCGGAGCTGCTAATTCTACTTCAATTTTTGTATCAGTTTCTTTCAAATTTACAGATGGTAAATTACTACCCAAAGCTGCAAAGTTTCTATCGGTCCAATCAAATAAATCTTTTGTTATAAAATCATCAAAAAAATTATTGATGGATTTGCTTTCTAATGACGGAAATAAACCGTCTTTTTTAACTAAAGTTTTCATAATATTGAATATTAAATTGTTTTTAATTAAGTCACATAAAGTTAGTGAAAATTAGAGGTAAACATTTTCAAAATAACAAATTTTTAACACTCAAATATCTGATAATAAGAAACATACTAATAATAATTATTAAAAGAAAAACACCTTTTAGTTTGTAGCTAAAAGGTGTTTTTTATAGGTGAAATAGTTAGAAAATAAACAAATTAGTACCAACGTTTTTTATTCTGTTTAGATGCGTCTGATTTTCTTGATTTGTGAGCGCCACCGCTTCGGTTGGAGTTGTTTGGTTTTGTAGATCCTCCTGGAGCAGTTTCTGGATTTCCAGAATGCCAAGGATATGGATGACCGCTTATGATTTTTACATCCACTTTGATTAGTTTTTGAATATCTTTCCAATATTGATGCTCGTCTTTACTACAAAAAGAAATGGCAATTCCCTCATTTCCTGCACGACCGGTTCTTCCAATTCGATGCACATAAGTTTCAGGAATATTAGGCAAATCAAAATTGATCACATAAGGCAATTGGTCTATATCGATGCCACGAGCTGCAATATCAGTAGCTACAAGAACGCCAACTTCTTTATTTTTGAAAGCATCTAAAACGCGTTGTCTGGCATTTTGTGACTTGTCTCCGTGAATGGCTTCGGCAGGTATATCTTTCTTGCGCAAAGCTTTCACTACATTATCGGCTCCGTGTTTGGTTCTCGAAAAAACCAATACATCCGATAAGTTTTGATTTTTTATTAAATGATACAACAAGTTTCTTTTTTCGCCTTTTTCGACAAAATAAACGTGCTGTTCTACATTTTCGGCAGTGGAGGAAACGGGCGAAACTTCTACTTTTTCAGGATCTTTCAAAAACATTTCGGCTAATTCTCGGATAGCCATTGGCATTGTTGCCGAGAATAACAAAGTTTGTCTGTTTTTTGGCGTAAGCTTTACAATTTTCTTGACGTCGTTTATAAATCCCATATCCAGCATTTGGTCGGCTTCGTCAAGGACTAAAGTATGTAAATGGTCTAAATCGATAAAACCTTGTTTGTGTAAATCGAGTAATCTTCCTGGTGTTGCCACCAAAACATCCACTCCTTTGCGAAGTGCATCTACTTGAGGAACTTGTGAAACGCCTCCAAAAATAGTCAGTTGCACTAGATTGGTATATTTGCCATAAGTGTCAAAACTTTGTCCAATTTGAACCGCTAATTCTCTTGTAGGAGTGACAATTAGCGCACGAATCTCTTTGGCTTTTTTTGATGAACCGACAATTCGGTGCAATTGATGTATAATGGGGATGGCAAATGCTGCCGTTTTTCCTGTGCCTGTTTGTGCGCAACCTATCAAATCTCTTCCTGCTAAAACTAGCGGAATGGATTGTTCTTGAATGGGAGTAGGGTTAGTGTAGCCTTCTTCAAATACGGCTCTTTGTATACTTTTTGAAAGTGGTAAATCTTCGAATAACATATTTTTTGTATTAAATATCTAGTAATTAGTACGTAGATAATCTTGCAAAGATAGGTTTATTATTTTTGATGGAAATTAATTGGTGATTTTTGCACGGCATTCGCTTTTAATTTTTTAGCAACGAATTTCACGAATTAGCACAAATTCATAAAGAATAAAAAATAAATGAACACTAATTTTCTCTTGATTAAAATGAATTTGTGTAATTTATAAAGTGTAAAAATTCGTGTTCATTGGTGAAATTCGTGGCTACTTTTTTTAAGTGAATGCCCTATGATTTTTGGCCAATTTCCAGAAGATTCAATACTTATAAAACCTCTATACTATTATTCGATTTTATAAAATCGGTAACCAAATAACCAATGAGTTTACCAATTAAATGATTGTTTTTTTCATAACATAAATCAGGAGCGCCTTCGCAAATATGTAGATAAGCTGCATTTTTATTTTTTCCGAAGAAAGTAACAAACTGACGTAATTCTTCAATAGAAAAACCGCTTAACGTCATTGCACTACTGGCAATATTTGGAATGGCATCTAAATCGACTTCAACTCCGTAAAAATCATTTTGGATGAATTGTGAGGCGTTAATAAGTTCTTGATTGAAGTTCTTTTCCTTTCGAATATTGATACTGTCATAAGTAGTATAACGCACTCGATCTTCAATTTTTTTGATAATATCTAAGACACTTTTGGAGGTATAATTTTCGTGTAAACCAAAAATAAAATACTTTTTAAGAAAGCCTTCTTCAAAAGCATAAGAAAATCCATTTCCGCTATGGCGTCCTTCGAGGATTCTAAAATCAGAATGAGCGTCAAAATTTACAGCATTGATGGGTTTTCCTTTGGCAAGTGCCGTTCCCTTTATATTTCCGTAAGAATTATTATGACCGCCACCAATAACAATTGGAGTTTTTCCTGCTTTGATGATATTAAAAATGATATGCGAAACATCTTTATCAATTTTTTCGACTAGCTGACTCAATTTAGACCGATCATCAATGTCATTAAAATCTAAATGTTCCACTTCTTTCATCTCTTCACAGACATTCAATCGCCCTAAAACTAATATTTGGCTGCCTTTACAGAAACGATTGTGTTGAATGTTTGCAATACTGGCTATGGCACATTCCCAAGCTGATGCTGCTCCGGGTCTTCCAAAATTGGCTCTAACCCCGATATCTTCTGGAATTCCAAACAATACATATTTTGCTTCACAGGTTTTTAAAAATAGAGCAATATCTATTCCTTTAGGAATAGTTAACATTTTTTCCCCAAATTTTATTTCGCCACTGCGGTGGTTTGTAACTTTTGCAAGGTCGTTTATTGTGAACGGTATTAGTTTTTCCATATAAATTTAAATCCCTCCAAATATAATATAAATGTTTAAAATCCGTTATAAAGTCATATTATATTATTAAATTTGTATAATAAATTTTTAATTTCTACCACAAAAAGCAAACAAAATGGAAGATCAACAAAACAATTCGAACTCAAGTCTGAAAATTATTATCGGTGTTTTAGCTGTCCTATTGATAGGAAGTTTATTTTATATCTACAAGATTTCATCCGATGCAAAACAAGTGCAAACTGAATTAAAAACTACTATGACTGAAAAAGAGTCAGTTATGAAAGATTTGCAAGAATTAAAAGCGACTTATGATGCTGCAATTGCCGAAAACACCTCAATGTCCGAAGAATTGGTTAAAGAAAGAGACAAAGTAGTGAATTTGATGAATGATATTGAAAAATCAAAAGGGGATGTGTCAAAATACAGATCTCAATATCAGAAATTAGAAAGCAATATGAAGGCTTTAATGGCTGAAAATGAAAGCTTGAAAAAACAAAATACTACACTAACCACACAACGCGATAGTACTGTTGTAGTTTTGGGAGAAGCTAAGAAATACAATGAGGTTTTAGTAGGTCAAAACGAGGAATTGTCTAAAACTGTCGAAAAAGGTTCTAAACTGTCTGTGTTGAATATGCAAACTGCTGCATACAAAATTAGAAGTTCAGGAAAACAAGTTGCCACTGACAAAGCGGGTAGAGCTGATGTTCTAAAAATTAGCTTCACTATTGCCGAAAATCAAATAGCAAAATCGGGAGACAAAGAATATTATGTTCAAGTTATCGACAGCAAAAATAATGTACTTGGTGACAAACAAACTGTGAATTTTGATGATAAAACATTAACTTACAGTTTTATTTCTAAAGTGAAATATGAAAACAAAACAGTTAATGTTTCTGAAGATTTACCAGGAAAAGATTTTGCAAAAGGAACTTATTTTGTAAATGTTTTCGACAAAAGCGAATTGGTTTCTAAAACAAGTTTTACTTTGAAATAAACGTTCAAGATTACAATTTAAAGAGGAGCATTTTTGTTCCTCTTTTTTTTTATGCAAAAACTTCCCCTTCAATAATTACAAAATCAATGAGGTTACTGCCATAAGCATAAGGCAATTGATAATAAGAGGAAATAGGTTTTGTGATAATAAGATTGGCTTTTTTGCCAATGGCAATGCTTCCGTGGGTTTCTGAAATTCCCATCGCATAAGCTCCGTTTAGGGTTGCGGCGTTTATAGCTTCTTCGGGAGTCATTTTCATTTGGATACAAGCTGTAGAAACCACAAAATTCATATTTCCGGAAGGAGTTGTACCGGGATTAAAATCGGTGGCGAGTGCTAATGGTAAGCCTTTTGCAATCATTTCACGAGCAGGAGTATATGGAATTCTCAAGAAAAAAGAGCAAGAGGGTAAAGCTACTGGCATTGTTTCGCTATTTTTTAAAGCTTCAATATCTTCGGGATTCATAATTTCCAGATGATCTACAGACAGCGCTTTGTATTTAATTCCAGCCTGGATTCCGCCAATGGAGTTGAATTGATTCACATGAATTTTTGGTTTTAAACCAAAACGAATTCCTGCTTCCATAATTTGTTCCGTTTCTTCAACAGTAAAATAACCAGTTTCACAAAATACATCGATGAAGTCTGCTAATTTATTTTTGGCAATTTCAGGAAGCATTTCGTTGATTATTAAATCGATATAACCTTTCCTATTTTCCTTATATTCCAATGGAAAAGCGTGAGCACCAAGAAAAGTGGCTTTTATGGTTATGGGATAATTTTGCGACAATCGATTGATTACTCGCAGCATTTTTAGCTCTCCCTCGACAGTAAGTCCGTATCCCGATTTTATTTCGACTGCACCAGTTCCCAAATGCATAACTTCTTCGAGTCGAAGTTTGGATTGGTTGTAAATTTCTTCTTCGGAAGTTTCGTTGAGTATTTTAGCCGAATTTAATATGCCTCCACCACGCTTGGCGATTTCTTCATAGGAAAGTCCGTTGATTCTATCGACAAATTCTCGCTCCCGATTGCCTGCATAAACAATATGAGTATGTGAATCACACCAACAGGGAAGGACTATTTTTCCATCAACATCGATACATTTTTCAGGATTTATATCTTCTGGTAAATCATCCATAGGACCAAAATCGACAATCAAATCATTTTCAATGACCAAATAGGCATTTTTAATTGCAGGAAGAACCGCCATTTCATCGCCTGAAACCTTCAAAATCAAAGAATCTCGAACTTGAAGTAATTTCTTAATGTTGATGAGTAGCGTTTTCATTTAGCTTGAAAATTATTCCGAAACTTTGATTTCGAACATTTTGTCCCAGTTTTTGCCTGTAACAAAAATGGTTTTGGTTTTTGGGTTGTAAGCGATTCCGTTGAGCACATCAGTATCGGGAAGTTTAGTAATTTTCTTTTCCAAATCGGCAAGATTAATTATTCCTTCCACAGCTCCCGTTTTGGGATTGATGACGGCAATCGCATCTTTTTGATATACATTTCCATAGATTTTTCCATTAATCCATTCCAATTCATTGACTTTTGGTACTTTTAAATCCAAAGAATAAACATTAATATGATTTAATTCTTTGAAAGTTGTTGGATCTAATATGTGGATTGTTTCTGTACTATCGGTCATATACAAAAGGGTACCATCGCTTGTTAATCCCCAACCTTCCATTTGTTTGGGATATTGAAAAGTTTTTTCTTTTTTGAAAGTATCTGCATTATAAACATAACCTTCATTATTTTGCCAAGTCAATTGATAGACTTTGTTATTAAGAATTGTGATTCCTTCTCCAAAAAACTGCTCGGCTAATTCTACTTTTTTATACACTTTTCCAGTTTTATAATCGGTTTTTCTTAAACTTGAAATCCCTTTTTTTCCTGTGGTTCCTTCACCGTTTCCAGTTCCTTCATAAAGTGTGTCGCGGTAAAATTCTAATCCCTGAGTGTAAGCTTCTATGTCGTGCGGATAAGTGTTTACAATAGTATATTTTAATAATTTAGGTGTCACATTCGAAACCAATTCTATTTTCATTGAGGCTTCAGAATTATCTCCATCGAAATAAACGACCGCTTTCAGGTTTTGATTTCCAAATTTTTGGTCTTTTAAATTGAAAACTAATTTGTCAAGACCTTTTTTAGAACCAATTTTTACATCATTGTTAAAGTAAACTACGCTATCCACTTCTTTTGAATTAGCATTTAAAATTCCTAATTCTATCGATTCTTGAGGCTGATATTGTTGTTTTAGTTTCGAATCATCGAAAGTAAATATAGAATTTTCACCTTTTTTTTCACTCCCACAATTAGCCAAAGTGATTCCTAATAAAATGATAAATAGGAAGTTATAATTTTTCATAAATTTTATTTTTGATGATGCAATATACAACGATATTTTATAGGAGCAAAGTCCTTGCAAAAATATAAAAAGAGTGTATATTTGCACCGGCAAGTCCTACACGACCAGCTCCTGCAAAATCCCCCAGGATGGGAACATAGCAAGGGTACGTGGTTGAGCGGTGCGATGTAGGTCGCTTGCCATTTTTTATTTTTCAGCAATCTTTTGCATATTTATCACGCTTTTTGGCGTGATTTTTTTATTTTTGGATGATTCTAATATCCAAAATTGTCACCCTGAGCTTGTCGAAGGGCTAAATCTAAATTCAAAAAATGAATAAAGTAGTTCTAATCACAGGCGGTTCTTCGGGAATAGGGAAATCTATTGGTGAATTTTTGCACCACAAGGGATTTGTGGTTTATGGAACAAGCCGGAATCCAGAACGGGTTTTGAACTCGGTTTTTCCATTAATTGCTTTAGATGTTCGAAATTCAGATTCTATTCAAGTGGCTGTCGCCAAAATTATAGCTACCTCAGGACGACTCGATATTGTTATTAATAACGCTGGTGTTGGAATTACAGGGCCTTTGGAAGAAATTCCGACTTCCGAAATTCGGAATAATTTCGAGACCAATTTCTTTGGACCCATCGAAGTGATGAAAGCGGTTTTGCCACAAATGCGTTCCCAAAAATCAGGACTGATTATCAATATCACTTCCATTGCAGGTTATATGGGTTTGCCGTATAGAAGTGTTTATTCGGCTTCGAAAGGAGCTTTAGAATTAATTACCGAAGCTTTACGAATGGAGGTGAAATCTATGGGAATTCAGATTACAAATGTGGCTCCAGGGGATTTTGCTACTAATATTGCGTCGGGACGTTTTCATGCGCCTTTAATCAAGGATTCGGCTTACGAGATTCCGTACGGAAATACTTTGAAATTGATGGACGAACACGTAGATAGCGGTAGTAATCCGAATGAAATGGCGGAAGCGGTTTATAAAATTATCCAAAATCCAAACCCACGAGTTCATTATAAAGTGGGTGCTTTTATGCAGAAATTCTCGATTGTTTTGAAGCGAATACTTCCTGATAAAGTCTATGAAAAAATGCTGATGAATCATTATAAGTTGTAAATTGGTATCGATTTTTGCGTGAAGGATAGAAGTGAAAAGCCCACAGTAAAGTGGAGCGATAGCGGAACTTTGCGAGGACTTGTAGCGAATAGCCTGACCCTTGGGGCACGCCCAAAATAATTAAATACACAATTAAATAATATAGATATGAAATTTTTTATTGACACAGCAAACTTAGCTCAGATTAAGGAAGCACAAGCATTAGGCGTTTTAGATGGCGTAACGACAAATCCATCCTTGATGGCAAAGGAAGGAATCACAGGAAAAAACAATATTTTGAAACATTATGTTGACATTTGCAACCTTGTAGATGGCGATGTAAGTGCCGAAGTAAACGCTTTGGATTTTGAAGGAATGGTAAGAGAGGGTGAAGAATTGGTTGATTTGCACGAACAAATTGTGGTGAAATTGCCAATGACCAAAGAAGGAGTAATGGCTGCTAAATATTTTTCGGATAAAGGGGTTAGAACAAATGTAACTTTGGTTTTCTCGGCAGGACAAGCTTTATTGGCTGCTAAAGCTGGTGCCACTTATGTTTCGCCTTTTATTGGTCGTTTAGACGATATTTCTACGGATGGATTGGCGCTTATTGAAGAAATACGATTGATTTATGACAATTACGGATATGAAACACAAATTCTTGCCGCTTCGGTTCGTCATACGATGCACATTGTAAACTGTGCCAAAATTGGTGCCGATGTTATCACTGGTCCACTTTCGGCTATTTCAGGGTTATTGAAACATCCATTAACGGATATTGGTTTGGCACAATTTATTACCGATTTTGAAAAAGGAAACAAATAAAACAAAATAAAGATGAGGAAACTTGCATTATCAATAGCATTCTTACTAACAAGCTTAGTTATCAATGCACAAGTCCCAAAAATAATTACAACGGTAAACGACGCCGGAGATGTAGCTAGTTTTGAGTTGGATTGCTCTAAAAAATTCCCGCTTTTGGCAAAGGGCTTGAAATATAATATCACCCGACACGAATTTAAAGGTTCAGAGTTGAAAAACACTTATCATTTAATGTTGGTCATGGATGGTTTTTATACGGCAGCTTTAAATGATAAAATGACTATTTCAGCTGTTTTTAGTGATGGAACAAAAGTTTCTGAAATTGAAACTATTGAAGATGATGGTTATTTTGATGGGGCTTGTACGCTCAAAATGAATAGTCCTCCAGAATTAGCGCTGAGTTTGGATTTGAAGCAAATTATTGTTGCTACTGGAAACAAAGAAGTGATTTACACTGTTTCTGCCCAAAAAAGTGCAGAGTTTAAAAAGAATTTGCAGAATATTGTTAATGCTAAATAAGTATTAGAATTTTAGTTTTTTATAAATTTTACCCACTAGAGATATATTTAGTGGGTTTTTTATTTAGGATTAATTTGAATTTTTACTGAATAAAAAAATATATTTTTAGTTTGATTTAACGACAAAACCAGCAAAATTATAAAGGAGACCAATATGAAAACTGTTTTTGAGATTTGAGCCCTTTGTTTCATAAAAAAGCATTCCAGCATCAATCGAAAAATTTCCGTTTGCAAAGGGATAATTTTCCAATGAATAATTAAAAAACATATAATTAATACCTATATGGCAATATTTTGTAGCACGCATAATTTCAGGACTAGTCGATGAGCCAGAAGTATCACACCATAAAGATCCACCTGCATATAAATTGACCATAGCTGGAATTAAACCTTCTTTTTTATGTTGCTTCTTGGATATATAAATTGGATAATAAGTATAAATAGGAGCTATTGTACTTAATTCAACTATATCTTGTAAATCAAAATATTCTGAAACCTTGGTACCGAATCCCAATCCGCCTAGGCTATAAAAACCGATACTAAAAGGGATAACTGAGGTTTGAACAAAGCCACTATATCGCGTATTGTTATTTTGAAAATCAGATTTTAGGGAAGAACTACCAAATCCAATTTCAAATAATGAAAGTTTTGCCCATAATTTATAATGTAAAGATTTCTGTTGACTACTATCAATTGCAATATCGGAACGAAAATCGATAGTAGTAATTTCGGTTGGAGTGCGGAAAGAATTATCAGCCAAA
>Ga0138256_10001515_pt1 | contig 25055 bp, 17 predicted proteins | sample KNB2016incub_MG_FD_105486 | JGI IMG/M metagenome (GOLD analysis project Ga0138256, IMG submission 105486) | Active sludge microbial communities from wastewater in Klosterneuburg, Austria - KNB2014incub_MG | ecosystem: Engineered > WWTP > Activated sludge > Unclassified | place: Austria...
GCAGAAAAACTTAATTTCTGGTATTCAAAAGATTATATTGGAATCAGTTTAGATGAAACGGTCACTGAAGAAGAATTAACAAGCATCGTTCATTTGTTTTCCAAAACATCTAATAAACAACAATCTGCAATGATTATGCCTCCTACAAAGTTGGGATTTCCTAGCAGTTTGATTCGTACTTCAGAATATCTAACACATCCTGTATTCAATACCCATCATACGGAATCAGCAATGATGCGTTATATTAAAAGATTGGAAAATAAAGACTTATCATTAGTGCACTCCATGATATCTTTAGGCTCATGTACTATGAAGCTGAATGCGGCATCAGAATTAATACCTGTTAGTTGGCCAGGTTTCAGCAATGTACATCCATTCGTACCGGCAGAACAAGTCAAAGGGTATTTAAAAATGATCCATGAATTAGAAGCTTATTTATGTTCAGTGACTGGTTTTACGGCTTGCTCATTACAACCCAATTCAGGTGCACAGGGTGAATTTGCTGGATTATTGACGATAAAGGCATACCATGAGCATCATGGGAATCCTAAGCGAAACATTGCTTTGATACCAGCATCAGCACATGGAACCAATCCTGCGTCTGCAGTGGTTGCAGGAATGCATGTTGTCGTTACGGCATGTGATGACAATGGTAATATCATCGTTCAGGATATACTGGATAAAGCCAATGAATACAAGGACCAATTGGCCTGTTTAATGGTTACTTATCCATCTACACATGGTGTTTTTGAAACCACTATCCAGGAAATTTGTCAAATCATACATGACCACGGGGGATTGGTTTATATGGACGGTGCCAATATGAATGCTCAAGTAGGTTTAACCAGTCCGGCAACTATTGGGGCAGATGTATGTCATCTTAATCTGCATAAGACATTTGCCATTCCACATGGTGGCGGTGGACCTGGTATGGGACCAATCTGTGTAAATGATAAACTTAAACCTTTCTTACCTAACCATCCTTATTTGACCGTTAATGATTCGAAAACAGCAGTCGCTGCTGTTTCTGCGGCCCCATATGGTTCAGCGAGTATTTTGATTATCTCTTATGCTTATATCAGGATGTTGGGTGCAGAAGGTATGACAAAATCTACTAAGCACGCCATTTTGAATGCCAATTATATAGCTGCTAAACTGTCGCCTAAATATAAAGTACTTTATACCGGCGAAAACGGTCGAGTTGCCCATGAATTGATTATTGATTTACGCCCTTATAAAACGGCCGGGGTCATTGCTGAGGATGTAGCTAAGCGATTGATGGATTATGGATTTCATGCACCGACATTGTCTTTTCCTGTTGCAGGTACCATAATGATTGAGCCAACTGAGTCTGAAAATCTGGATGAACTGGATCGATTTTGCGATGCCTTGCTTTCCATCCATGAAGAAATAGATGAAGTGGCTCGTGGAGAATATCCTGTTGAAAACAGTGTATTGCATAATGCGCCTCATACAGCTAATGTAATTACGGCTGATGAATGGACAAAACCTTATTCAAGACAAAAAGCAGCTTATCCATTGCCATATTTGAAACATGGAATGAAATTCTGGCCAGCAATAGGTAGGGTAAACAATGCATTTGGAGATCGTAATTTGGTTTGTACTTGTCCGCCAATGGAATCCTATATGTCGGATTCAAATGACATTTAATTAAGCATATCATTATATGTTTAAAGCTGAACATTGTATACAGATTTTTAATCAAGCCATTGATGATTACCATCGGTTTGATGATGTGGATGCAATGTTGGTTTTACCTGAATTTTATTCAATTCAAGACCAAGAACTGTACAAAAAATGTTGGATCGATACGGTCCAATGGCATCTTGAAGATATTATTCGGATTCCTTCATTACCTGCCGAAAAATTTATCGAAACGAAGAGAAGAATTGATGTCTCTAATCAATGGAGGACAGATATGGTAGAACATATTGACCAATGGTTTGCAGATCAATACATTTCGGTTAGTGTTCTTCCAAATGCCCGAATGAATACAGAAACACCTGCATGGGCGATAGATCGTTTATCCATATTGTGTTTAAAAATATATCACATGCGGGAACAAGTTCAACGAACCGATTCAACAGATGAACTTGTGACGAAGTGTCGAACTAAACTTGAAATATTGTTGATGCAGCAGGAAGATTTGGTAAAAAGTTTAAATGCGCTGATCGAAGAAATTTCTCAAGGGAAAACATTAATGCGGACCTATCAACAGATGAAAATGTATAATGATCCAAAATTGAATCCACAGCTGTACGCGAAGCCAAAAATATGAAAATTCTGGCCATACGATTTTCTGCTATGGGAGATGTAGTATTAACTATGCCCGTATTGAAAAGTGTATTGCAATCCAATCCAGAAATTCAAATGGATGTATTAACTAGAAGATCGTTTCAAGTTTTTTTTAAACATATTGAGCGATTAAATATCAGAGAAGAAAATATTGATTTAGAATTTAAATCTTTGATTGGTCTTGTACATTTATTTAATCAATTAAGAAAGGAAAAGTATGATTTGGTCATAGACCTGCATGGAAGTCTGAGGTCAAAAATATTGTGTTATTTATTTTATTTATCAGGTGTGGCCTTTGCAACCATTGATAAAGGGCGTGCTGAGAAAAAAAAACTGTTGGGAAATATACGCTCCAATACCAAACCCTTAAAGCATACCCTTGAACGGTATGCTGATGTATTTCGAAAATGTAATATTGTCGTCGAAACAGAGCCATTACCTCAGTTTGGTTTTAAATCTTCACAAATTGAAAAAAATAAAATAGAGAAAACGATTAAAGAAAATATTTGGGAGTCACACATTAAAATCGGGATAGCTCCATTCTCACAACACCAACTCAAATCATGGCCCATCGAACGAATTCATAAATTAATTGAATTGTTGGTTCAGGAATATAAGCATCGAATCCAAATCTTTTTATTTGGTGGAGGGCATCATGAAATGAAGATTTTATCTACGCTACAGGAAATGAATTCTGAATGTATTCATATTGCCGGAGATGTATTTAATTTGGCAGAACAAATTGAATTTATGAATCATTTGGATATGATGATTACTATGGATTCTGCAAATTTGCATTTGGCAAATCTTACTCAATGTAAAAATGTTATATCGTTATGGGGACCTACACATACTTATTTGGGTTTTGGTCCATTGATACCTGATAAGAATGTCATTATTGAAATTTCTACTTCGGAATTAAGCTGTCGTCCTTGTTCGGTTTATGGAAATATTCCTTGTTCGCGGGGAGATCATGCATGTATGGAATGGATTTCGGTGGATAAGGTTGTGGAACAAGTAAAATCTGTATTGTCCATATCCATTGAAAAATAAATGATAAATTGAAACATAAAATATCATAATAATAAAAAAAACCACTTGAATTGATCAAGTGGTTTTTTTATTCAATTAAGGGTCAATTATTTTTTTGAGTTGAATCCCAATGATATTCCGATGCGCGGACTATCTTTTTTCAACATGACATATGCGTTAACTGGAAAATTTACATTGCCACTTCTGAAAGATTTTCCTAAAGCAATCAATAGTCCACCTTCGATCCCAAACTCACCACGTCGATCTATTTCTTTTGAGACATTGCCATTATTTTCAAGATCATTTTTGGCAAGTATCCATTTACCATTTTCATCATAGTAACCTAGACTTCGTTTGGTTACGACTAAACTTGGACCTATGGAAAATTCAAAACCGGTTTTATTGGATCGAACACCATGGAGAAAGGTAACACTTGGAATAAACAAACCATGTTCAATCCCTGAAATATTGGGTATAACTTCAAACAAGCCTTGAATATTTCCTTTGTTCATATAGGCTATTTCAAATTGGTATCCAAATTGGGATAATATGGGAATAGCTGCCATTCCACCTTGGTTTTCCGGTCTTCTAATGGATTTTCCATCAGGACCAAGTGTCATACTAAATCCAAATCTGGGACCGCTTAAATTCAACTTTTTTATTTGTGGATTATTCAGATTGTTTTCAATGGTTTGTTCTGTAGTCAGTTGCTTGAATTGAAATTCATTATAAGGGAGATCATACATTTTTTTGATGGTGAGTTCAACCATCAGAGCAATTTGATCTTCTACAGGTAGGAATTCCATGCTAAAATTTTTCTCGATGACATTGGACTTAATATCAAGTACTCGGAATGAAGTATAGATTTTATTTCCGAACATTTCTACACTACCGGACATGATTTTGTCAAGTCCAACTAATACGCCAACTTGTGTAAGACATTGTTTACTTAGACAGGTATTGAGTACGATGTTTTTTTCAGTACAGGCAAATTCAATATCATGTCTGCTTTGTACATCAAAAAGGTTAATTTTTTTAAGTTCATACATACAGATGGTTGCCAGGTTAGAGGGATCTGTCCTGATTCCTTTTGCTTCGACACCGCCTACAGTAATGGATGGAAGTGAAACGGCCATTAATTTTGGATTTAAAAAAAATGTTGCTAAAAGTGTAATTAATACATAATGTAGTGTTTTCATTTTTAAAATTTTTTTGATTAACAATGAAGCAAAGGTATTAGGCCGAGGAGGGGGTATTTTACCTAATTTGTAGAATGACATATATTTTTTTCTATAATATGAAAGAAATTCAAAAAGTGCAAAATTGAAGGATTATAGGAACTAAGACATATGTTGTAAAGCTATTGTGGTAAATGTTTAAGTTGATTACATTGCAGTTGAAAACTGCGACAGTCGAGGTTAGGTTGTAATCGTGTCGGAGTAAATGATTGAGTTGATGGCATCGCAGTTGAGAACTGCGACAATCGGAGAGATATTATTTTATCATTTCGACTAAAAGTCTTTCTGATACCATAGAACTGAATATTTCAGTAGGGTGATTTTTATAACTGACGGTAATACTTTGGTCGAAGGGTTCGATGGTATGTAATTTTAGAGTAGTACCTAATGAAAGCTCTTTGCTATTCAAAAATTTAAGAAAATCTGTGGAGGAATGGGTGAGAGCAACTAATTTTAATTTATTTCCTACCTGACATTCACTTAATTTGACATAAGATTTCCAAATCATTTTTCCATTTTTATCCGGGATAGGAGAACCGTGTGGATCAATGGTAGGATTGTTTAAGAATTCATCCATCCTTTCAAAAAATGCTGGAGAATTGATATGTTCTATTTGTTCTGCGATATCATGAACTTCTTCCCAACCAAAATTCATGACTTCTACGAGAAACATCTCAGTCAAACGGTGTTTTCTAATGATGAGTGCAGCTTCTTTCTTTCCTCTAGAAGTAAGTTGTAAAGGTTTATACTTCTCATACAATAGGAGCCCTTTGTCATGCAGTTTTTTAACCATACTATTGGCTGTAGGGGTGCTAACCTGCAAGGACTTACTTAAATCTGAAAGGTTGATTTCACCTTGATCATTACCAAGTAAGAATAGGGATTTGAGGTAATTCTCTTCAGTAGGAGAGGACATAATGATGAATTATGAAACAAAGATAAAAATAATATTCAAATTATTTTGTTAGATTGATCTAACATTTTATATTTGTGCGTCTAATAATGTCATTTAAAATCAGATAATTTATTTGACTTATATAAATGTCTTTAATCAAAGGAGAAATTATGGATCACATATCAGGAAAATCACTTAGTGAGGTAAATTCAACGGTTGAGACCAACAAACGAAAGGGGTGGCGCAGGTTTTTTGCTTTTATGGGCCCGGCTTATTTAGTTAGTGTTGGATATATGGATCCCGGAAATTGGGCGACGGACATTGCCGGGGGTTCCCAATTCGGTTATAAGCTCATCTGGGTATTATTAATGTCAAATCTAATAGCGTTGCTGCTACAATCCCTAAGCGCCAGACTTGGAATAGTGAGAGGATTGGATTTAGCTCAGGCTTCAAAGAATGCTTATCCGCGATGGGCAAATATTCCACTATGGATACTTGCAGAAATAGCTATTATAGCGTGTGATCTTGCTGAAATAGTAGGTATGGCCATTGGCTTGAATTTATTGTTTGGATTACCATTGATTTGGGGAATACTTATTACCGTTTTTGATACTATAGTGTTGTTGTTTTTGATGAAACGGGGTATGCGATATATGGAGATATTTATTATTTCATTAGTCTTCATTATCGGTCTGTCTTTTCTAATCGAGATGTTTATTGTCAAGCCTGGTTTTATAGATGTCATGGGTGGTTTTATTCCTTCGAGTTTGGATGGCAGTGCGTTATACATTGCGATCGGAATAATTGGTGCAACGGTGATGCCACATAATTTGTATTTGCATTCATCGCTGGTCCAGACCAGAAAATTTGAAGCCAATCCAGAAGGTATGCGTAAGGCGATAAAATTTAATTTTTTTGATACGGTTATTGCATTAAATATTGCTTTTTTGGTAAATGCTTCCATATTAATATTAGCTGCAACTGCATTTTATGTGAATGGTTATTTTAAAGTTGCTGAAATTCAGGATGCATCTCATTTGTTAGACCAGTTATTTGGTCAAGCGGCTCCGACATTATTTGCCATAGCTTTAATTGCAGCTGGACAAAGTTCTACAATCACCGGAACATTAGCAGGTCAGATTGTAATGGAAGGTCACCTTAATCTTAGGATTCAACCCTGGCTCAGAAGAATCATTACTAGACTTTTGGCTATCATTCCTGCATTTTCAACCATATTATTTTTTGGAGAAGATGCATTAGGAGGACTGTTGGTACTGAGTCAGGTGGTATTAAGTTTGCAATTGGGATTTGCTATAATACCATTGATCCATTTGAATTCTGATAAAAAAACGATGCAAGGGTTTGCGATAAAGCCATGGGTAAAAATTCTAGCTTGGGCAAGTGCTATTATAATCATTTCATTAAATATTAATTTGGTCATTAAAACGATATCAGGGTGGATTGCTGATGCGGGGGGACATCAATTATTGATTTACCTGCTTGTGATCCCACTTACTCTTGCTTGTTTTTCTCTATTGGTTTACATATTCGTTCAGCCCTTCTTTAAAAAGGACAAGCAGGATAAAAAACTATTACCACATGGGCATGCTATTCGGTTGTTAACTGAGGATTTAATTCAATACAAAAACATTGGCATTGCTATTGATTTTTCGGGCAATGATCAAAAGTTAATTTCCAGTGCACTACATCAAGGAGGACGCGATGCACATTTTACCTTTATACATATCGTTGAAACAGCGGGTGCCAGCTATCATGGATTGAATGTAAGAGATAAGGAATCCTTGTTAGATGAAGAAAATCTGAATCATTATGTACAAGCATTAGCGGAACTTAATTATGTCGCTGATTACCAAATTGGTTTTGGAAATCCAGCTGGTGCAATAGCTAAAATTGTGCTTGAAACAAAGATTGATTTTTTGATCGTCGGTTCACACGGGCACAAGGGATTTAAGGATATTTTGTTTGGAACTACTATAGATGCATTAAGGCATAAAATTAAGGTTCCAATATTGATTGTGAATTAATATGGACAAATGAATCTTTCCTGTTTAAGAAGTCGTATAAAAGTTGTAAAAAACTCACATCTAAAAATGAAATTAATTATTTATATCATTTAGAATTAATACTTTTTGGACCTAAGGAAAGTTCTAAATGCAAACCAAGGCCGATGTTCTAAATAATTTAAATCATGTTCATGTTCGTAAGCTTCGCGTTCAAAGGAAATGGAATGATAAGCTGCATGTTTTTTGTATCCTTTTAAACGATAAAATAAATATTCTAAAAGATACCAGATATAAAATGGAATGATTAATAATTCAGCTTGTTGTTGGAGATGAATTTTTTCATGATTAAGAAGTATTGCATCATTCTTTTGATACTTGTGTTTTAAAAAAATAAAGGGCCAAATTGAAATTGCAGTTGCAAAATTATTAGTAAATATTCTCAAGAATAATGGACTTACCCAAATCATAATTTTGGGAACGTTTATAAAAACTGATAATGCCAGGAAGATTTTAAGGGAACCAACCATTGTTCCAAAAATTCTTTTTTATTTTTTACCAGGGGATTAAAAAACAACGTATCGTCATCAATTTTTTGATCTGCGTACAGTGATTTTAAATCATTGGCATGAACCTGAAAAATGTTATCATCCTTCAAATAATGAAATATCATTCTATTGAAAAAATCTTTATGATAGGTACTTCCCAGATCTTGTAGGAAATGAACAGATTTATCTATTGAACATCCGCCAGGGGAATTTAATTGATCATCAACAACGAATACTATAAAATAATTATGCAATATGCCACCAGTTGCAAAAAGGGCTGCTTGATGGCTGGTCCATTGTCTTGTAAACTGTTGAATCGAATGATAAATTTCCGGAATCAAGGTATCTTCAATACATTGATCGGATGGATAAATCCATACTTTTGAAGTGTCGGGATATGCTATAAGGTCTAACATTAATCTTGCATTTGAGATAATATCAATTCGGATAAATCATAAACCATAACTTCATCTTGTTTGTCTTTTGATTTTACACCATCCTGAAGCATGGTTAAACAAAAAGGGCAGTTGGCTACAATAGTCTTTACACCTAAATCTAAGGCTTCTTCAATTCTTTCTTCATTGATACGGTTGTTTCCAGGTTCATCTTCTTTAAACATTTGTGCACCACCAGCACCACAGCACAAACCATTTTTACGTGAACGTTTCATTTCTTTAATTTCGAAATGAAGTTGTTCAATCACAGAACGTGGCGCTTCATAGACGTCATTGATTCTACCTAAATAACATGAATCGTGATAGGTGACAGAATCCATGTCTGATGGATTCATTTTTATTTTACCTGTTTTCAAAAGCTCATCTAAAAACTGTGAATGATGCATTACTTCATAAGTTCCGCCTAGTTCAGGATATTCATTTTTGATCGTGTTAAAACAATGCGGGCAGGTACACACTATTTTTTTAATTTGGTATCCATTCAGTGTTTCGATATTCTGAAGCGCCAACATTTGAAACAAAAATTCATTGCCTGCTCTACGCGCTGGATCTCCGGTACATTTTTCCTCATTGCCAAGTATGGCATATTTGATTCCGACTTTGGATAATATTTCAGCGAAAGCTCTGGATACTTTTTGTGCTCTGGCGTCATAAGAACCTGCGCATCCAGTCCAAAAAAGAACGTCTATGTCACGACCTGCGCTAACTTCTTCGCTTAGTATGGGTATATGATTCATATTTATCTATTGTAAATTTGGATAACTTTAGAAATATGTTGAGATTTAAATACTTGGTTAAGTTTACATGTCTCCAGACAATCGATTTTTTCTGGCATCAATAAAACTTCTAATATAGACGATCATTGCAGCGGTACAACTTACGATCATTAAAACGACGCGTAAAATAGCCATATTGTTTCCTGCATTAATACTATTTCGCAATGGTAAAAACAAGACAATTAATATTAGAAAAGTGAGTACAACTACAACGTGTGCCACCGTTTTATTTTCTGCTTTAAATGGTTTATGAAAGAAGGACAATAGGATACCTAAAGCTGGAACGATCAAGGTATGTGTATCTCTGCCTGAAGCACTATAACTCCATAATCCCAAAATTACCAATAAGGTTGCATTAAATAGATTAGCTTGGTATGGTTTCATATTTGAATTAAATTTAGTCTTTAATTAAATAAATAATTTTATGATTAATTTGGTTTTGTATCATTTTTTGGAGCTGGTTCTTCAAATATTTCATCTTCATCAGTGCCTGAATTCTTAGGTAATACAGAATTATCCATGTTTTGATTTTCCATAGTCGCTTTAAAAGTTGCACAATTCAATTCTACACCTAAATCCCCTGGAGGTCTGTAAAAATCTACGTCGGTTTGAAATCCTGATTCTGGTGTTGCTTCAAGTTTTGAAATGAATTTAGTGAAGAAAGGTTTTGCCATCACACTACCTTGTCCATTGGTTAAAGAAAGAAATCTAATCCATGGATCTTCACCGCCTACCCAAGTGCCCACTACTAAATTGGGTGTAATGCCCATAAACCATCCATCAACATAATCATTGGTGGTTCCTGACTTTCCTCCAACCGGGGTTTTAAGTCCATAAACTTGACCTGATTTACGCAAGAGGTCGACCATAACATAATTATAATTAGCAGGAAGTGCTACGTTTTTAACGGGTGTGTTGCGATAAATAACTTTACCATTTTTATCTTCAATTCTTGAAATATAATAAGGTTTAACATATTCTCCATTATTTGAGAATGTAGTATATGCACCTGTCATATCCATTACTGAAAGATCAGCTGAACCTAAGACTATTGAAGGGAACCTTGGAATCACCAGGCCGCCATCTTTGCGTCGGGCCAGACTATCAATTCCCATAGAATTTAGCAATTCCCTAATGGGTTCAACGGTACCAAGAAGGATGACTAATTTAACGGTAATGGAATTTTTTGAATAAGCTAAGGCATTGTATAAATTAAACATTTTTCCGGTAAAACTTTCTCCAGCATTAGCAGGGGACCAAGCTTCCGGTAATCCAAAATTAGGATCGCCTGCAGGGATGGTATATTGTACGTCTTGAAATTCATTACATGGACTTATACCCATTTTTGCAATGGCGGTGGCATATACAAACGGTTTAAATGTAGATCCAACCTGGCGTCTGGAATTCACGTGGTCATATTTAAAATATTTAAAATTAGTTCCGCCAAGCCAGGCTTTGATTTCACCAGTATGTGGGTCGACAGCCATAGATCCGATTTGCATATGTTTGCGATGGTATTTAATGGAATCGAGCGGAGACATTTCTACTATTTTACTTCCTTGAGTAGTATAATCATAAACAGACATCTTTAATGGTGTCGTCATTTGCAATCGCATTTCTTTTTCAAATGAAGTCCATAATTTCGCAATGGATGGCCATTGTTTACTATTATAAATTTTCATTGAAATATCATATTGAGTTTGATTAATTTGTTTCTTTTTTAATTCATCTTTTAGGAATCCTTTTTTTTCCATTTCATTTACGATTCTTTGGATGGTTCGATCATTAATATCGACGTGACCAATTTCATCTTCGAGTTTTGACATGATTTTGCCAAAATATTTATTCCATACCAGGTAAAATCTGTCTGTTTCCCGAATTAAATTATTCAAAGCATCTTTTCGGATTCGCTTCATATTATCATCAGCTTCATAGGTCCAGGGATCTTGCGAAGACCAGACATTAAAATAAGCTTTTTGAATACTCATCATATGTTCTTTACCTGCTTCTTCAGCAAGTTTTTGATAAATAGGATCTATGGTGGTATAAATTTTTAAACCATCTTCATATATATTAAATTTAGAACCATCCGGTTTTTTAAATTTTTCTTCTTCAAACATTTCTTTCAATTTCTTGCCCAATTCTGTTCTGAAATGTGGTGCAAGCCCTTCGAGATGATTTTCTCTTTTAAATTGAGATATGTCGAGGGGTAATTTTTTATAAGCTTCAAATTCTTTCTTTGAAATATGGTCATTTTGTTGGACCAATGCAAGAACAGTATTTCGTCGGTCCAAAGCTAAATCTGGAAATTTTTTGGGATTGAATAAAGTTGGATTTTTGAGCATTCCAATAAGCATTGCACATTCATCTAATCGCAAGGAGCGTTGATCTTTTCCAAAATAAGTTTTAGCAGCAGTTTGAACACCTTGTGCCTCATAAATAAAATCAAATTTATTGAGATACATGGCTATGATTTCTTCTTTGGTATAGGATTTTTCTAATTTTATTGCGGTCAACCATTCTTTCATTTTAACTCTGACCATCATTACGGATTTGACCAATTTATTTTTGCCTTTAAGATTAGGTCGTTCAAATAGGAGTTTTGCCAACTGTTGAGTAATCGTACTGCCACCACCGGACTCATCTTGATTTAATAACACGGTTTTGAAGAATACTCTGATTAATGCTAAAAAATCTATCCCGGAATGACTGTAAAATCTTAAATCTTCTGTAGAAAGCAAGCAGTGAATCAAATGTGGATTTATGCTATCGTATTGGAGGAATTCACGATTTTCATTATAATATTTTCCAAGTACTGAATTATCATTAGCAAAGACCAAACTTGCTTGACTGTAATTTGGGTTCTCCAATTCTTCAAAAGTCGGAAGGTTGTCGAACGAAATAAGAAATAACAAAAGATAGACCAGTAGAAGTCCGACCATTATGAGTTTCCAAATTCCATTTACAGCTGTATTAAACCAGGGACGATCAGATTGTTGTTCACCTGAATGAATATTGGTTAATTTGAATTCCTTTCTAAATATTGACCAGCGTTCTAAAAATTGATTCCACATGCTATGTTAAAAAATATAAATCAAGGTTTAAATAATATTATAATACTCCAAAGATTTAATGATAAGCTCTGGTTTGACATCTATATCCACACGACCCTTGCCGGGAACTTCCAACAAACTAAATCCAATTTTATGATTTGATTTTTTTTTGTCACCATTCATCCAATAGATCAGGTCATCCACTCGATCTAAAGGGACAGTAAAAGTAGGTAAAAAAGGTTTTAAAAGTGTAGTAAATTTAGCTAACCAATGAGATTTCCAATTGAAAAGTTGATCAGAAAGCCATGCTTCATACAACATTCCCAATGCAATGGCCTCACCATGAAGAATGTCTGTACCATCAGCTAAAGCCATACTTTCAATGGCATGACCATAGGTATGTCCAAAATTCAGCATTTTTCTGGGACCTTTTTCATGAAAATCAAGATCTACGATATCCATTTTGGTTCGGATTGATTTTTTGAGGTAGGACTTGAGGGTTTCGGTGTCCAGAGGCCAGGGATAATCACATAATTCCTCCCAATAAGGTGGGTTATCAATAAATGCATGTTTAATCATTTCGACATACCCGTTTTTGAGATGCCTATCCGGTAATGTTTCCAGAAAAGTAGTATCAATTAACACTGCTTTGGGAGCATTAAATAGTCCAATTTGGTTTTTGAAGCCTTTAAAGTTAATCCCATTCTTACCGCCATGAGCAGCATCCGACATGGCCATTAAACTTGTAGGGATATAAATAAAATCAATACCTCTGAGTAGTGAAGAGGCACAAAATCCGGTAATATCGCACACGACTCCCCCACCCAGTGCAATGATTAAACTGTTTCTATCTATTTGGTTATTTAGACAAAATTCCCAAATATGTTCGCAGGTTGATAAATTTTTAGAAGATTCACCTGCCTGGATACTATACTGGGGACAATCGGAAAGTCCTGTTTTTTGATAAAAATAGGGAACACAATGTTGTTTGGTATTGCTATCAGAGATAATAAAAATCTTTGAATAATCGCACATTTGAAGGTAGGAAGTCCAGCGATCCCAGGGATTTTGAAAAAAGAGTTGTGGATTATCCGGTTGTGTTTTTTGGATCATGATGCAAGGTAGGAACTCTTTGAACAAAAATGGAAACAATTGAAATGATATATTATTTTAATTTTAAATATGTTTATATATATAAAATATTATTAATGTATTTGTGATTGTTAACCATCTATAAAGCCAAAAAATCGATGATTTGGATGCAAATTATGTTAAACCCATGTATTTTTTTCGGTTTACAAAGCAAACTGATTTATCCAAAATCCGATTCGAATATCTTAGGTGGTTAGGAATTCATTTAATTCACCCATTTATAAAATTACCTAATTCACTATTCTATCTTTTTTGTAAAATGTTCTTGGTATCTATTGAATAAATTTTTAAGCCAGCATTTAATGAATACTTTATATTAAAAAACATGCGTTCGTTAGCAATTTGAAAATGATTGATGGAATAATCCAATAACTGACCATTAATAATCATACCAGGAATAATCTCATGTTGATTGAGCATATCTGTAATGCTCATTACATTCTCTTGTAATAGATCATTGAGTTGAGATTGAAGCATTTTCTTTATTTTTGATTCTGCAATATTTTTTAAGAGTGCAAGAATGGTTTTTTCAAATCGTTTTCCTTCAATGCTCTTCAATGTAAATTCAGATAATGAAATCATCTTTGTGGCTTGATCATATTGCGGAATAAATCGCATTTCCAAAAGGCCATTAAAAGCTCCAGATGTTTTAAGATTTACAATGACCTGGTCACCTTGACCGCCAAGGTCAATTTTATTAATTTTAATTTTACTAATACCGCTTCCGAATTCCTGATTTTCAATTCCTTCTTTGATCAGTAAGCTCAAGTAATTCATAGGTACTCTGCTTTGAATACTGAAACTGGAACCATCTTCCACATAAGGACGGATTGAAAAAGCCAGTTTGTTTTCTAATTCAATGGGTCTTTGTTCAGCAATAACATTCTCAAGATAAAATAGAATCGGAATGATTAAAGAATCATTTTGAATTTTAAATGGACCTAATGCAATTTCACTTGGACTAGAATACAGATGGATAATATTGTCCTCTGTAGAATAAAATGGATCAATGAAATAAGCGTATAATTTTGATTTTATTTTATTCAAATCTACGCTTGTATGTATGTAATCGTCAATACTTTTTTGTAATTCTAATTTATATTTTTTTACAATTTGATTGGCAATTCCTTCTATGGGAATGGGTACTCCCAGTACTTTAAGCACAGGTTTTTTATTCCATTTATAATTAGTTATTTCGGATTTACTCAGAAATTGATTTTGGAAAATATCAAATTTACTGCAAATTTGGAGTTCAAGTTCACCTATGGCTTTTATGTTGCTAAAATTACCAGTCGGACTAATTTCGAGATCAATAGGCAAGGTCAATTTCAGTTCATTGCCGATCGCTTGTATGTTTAAATCATTTGACATAAAGGCTTTGCATTTGTAACCACCTTCGAGAGTTATGCCTTCACCAATGGAATATTTGACAATTTCGTTGACAACCCTATTTAATTCAATGGATCCGATAGAAATTGGAATCATTAAAGTGGAAATAGGTATTCTGGTATATTCCGTGCTCAGTTGGTTTTCAATTTCGGTTGGACTCATTTTTTTATTGCATTGTGTTAACAACAAAATCCCTAATATTACAGTTAGTATTCCAATTAATTTCATTAATTATTATTTGTGAATTTCTTTTGTATAAAGGTAAATATCACTAAATTGTTTAAACATGCTTCAAAATTAAAATATGTATATCAAGCATCCATGGCACGGTGTAGATCCTGAATGGGATCAACATCATTTATTAGGTTTAATTGAAATTTCAAAGGGACTTAAGTCAAAGTATGAAATTGATAAATTGAGTGGATTGCTCAAATTAGATCGGGTATTGCATACGTCTTTTGAATATCCCATTAACTACGGATTTATTCCAAGGACATTGGGTGAGGATGGCGATCCTTTAGATATATTGGTGCTGTCACAAATTAACATTGTGCCATTATGTTTGGTTCGTTGTTATGTCATAGGTGTAATGCATATGATTGATCGTGGTAAAGGTGATGATAAGATTATTGCTGTTGCCGCATCAGATCCTAGTGTCAATGAAATTAAAACAATGGATCAATTACCCAAATATTTGGAAGCAGAGTTGCGACATTTTTTTCAACAATATACGGTATTAGAAAATAAACAAGTGATTGTAAATGAATTTAAAGGTATAGAAGATGCGAGAAGGATTGTTAATGAGGCAGTGGAAAGATATCAGTCCTCAGGATTTGACGGAAGTGAGCTATAACTAAATTGAAATAATTTCTCCAACAAATTTCATTCATTCTATTTACCTGTTTATTAATAGAAATTAATTGGTTAATAGGCTGCACCTTTTATTAAATCAAATCATCTTGCAAAGCTTATTAAATTGAATCCACAGAAATGATTCTTGAATATATAGAAAAGTAATATTAAAAATCATTTTTATACAGTTGAATCAAATAGACACAAGTCCTTTGTAATTAAATGCCTTATAGACGTTGATCCATGGTAATTAATTGCACCACCATATTGGATCATTGTTTTTAATATACCTTGTTCGCTATGCTACGCTAACCAATTAGGACCTTTAATATTTAGATGAATTGGTTTATCAATAATTATTCTTGGGGGATGGTTAATATTGACCTATGGCCCACAATGTATGGTAGTATTAAAATTTCAGTTAAAAAGTATATTTTTATGCTCTATATTGTGATAACAATTAGTGTAGAAAGTGTACTTAATATACCTGTTTAATTGCTTGAAGAAGCCCGAAGTAGATATGTCCCATCACACAACAGCTATCAAATTATTAGATATTGTTCACTTTAAGGATAACCAATGAAAAACCAGTTTTTAGTCTTCGTACTTATTTATTTTATTGCTGCCCTTACAGCGCATCAGGCTTACCCACAAACTAATTCTCCAAAAGGGGCAACACCGATAAACGCAAACGAAAAGCCGTTAGAAATAAAAAATACCTATGCGGTCGTTGTCGGCATCTCTGATTATCAGGATCCTAGAATCCCTGATCTTCGATTCGCAGATAAAGATGCTGAGGCATTTGCAAATTACCTTAGATCAAGTGCTGGTGGTAAACTGGATGGAGATCACATGAAAGTTTTAATTAACCAGCAAGCTACAATGGCGCAATTTGCAAATACATTGGATTGGTTGTGGGAGGTATGTAAGGAAGGAGATGAAGCTATTATTTATTTTTCAGGGCATGGAGATGTAGAGAAAAAGAGTTTGACCCAACCTGGATTTTTGTTGTGTTGGGATGCACCCGCGAGGGTTTATATGGCTGGTGGAACCTTTGCATTGCCTATGTTGCAGGAAGTCATTTCTACGCTTTCAATTCAGAATAAAGCTAAAGTTATTGTGATTACAGATGCTTGCCGATCCGGTACACTTGCAGGAAGTTCTGTAGGAGGAGCACAGGCAACTGCTGCGAACCTTTCCAAACAATTTGGCAATGAAATTAAGATCATGTCTTGTCAACCCAATGAATACAGTATTGAAGGTGAGCAATGGGGCGGAGGACGAGGTGCATTTTCATACCATCTTCTTGATGCGCTTTATGGAATGGCAGATAACAATAAGGATCAGTTTGTCACATTGCAGGAAGTAGGAAGATATCTAGAAGATCATGTTTCCAATGAAGTGGCACCTGTGAGTCAGGTTCCGATGACTGTTGGTAATCGCAATGAAAGATTAACTAACGTGGATGAGCATGTATTATCATCCATTAAATCGGGAAAAGTAAATCAGACCATGATGTTATCAGCCATTGAGTCTCGAGGTATTGAAGAAGATGTTTTGGCTAAAGTGGATACGAACACAAAAAGAATTTATGCACTTTTTAAAAGTACATTGAAGGAGAAAGTATTTTTGGAACCTGCAAACGCTTGTGCAGAAGCATACTACCAACAATTAATTCAAGAACCAAAACTAGAGCGATTGCATTCTACTATGAAGCGCAATTACGCAACAGCTTTACAAGACGATGCACAACAGGTTTTGAACACCTTGCTCAAAACGGGATTAACTAAAGAAGTACTTCGCAAATCCAGGTCACGCTCCATCTATCGTAATTATCCTATTTATTTGCAACGTGCTGCAGCGATGTTAGGCGAACAACATTATATGTTTAAGACCTTAATGGCGCGTAAATTCTTTTTTGACGGAAAAATCCAAGCTACTCCGGAATTACGTCAATCCTTCTATCATCAAGCTTTGAGTTGGCAGCCTGACTTACCGCATGTGTTGTGCGATATGATCACCGTTTTTAATCGAAGTCAGGAAGATTCTGCCGTTTATTATGCTGCAAAAGCATCTGCATTGATACCTACATGGGTGTTGCCATACATCCTGTTATCTGAATTTTATGAATTTAGAATGGGGAATCCAGAGAAGGTGGAAAAAGTTTTGGATGATGCCATTAAAGTAGATTCCAACTCAGTCTATTTATGGTATGTTATCGCTGGGTTTTATGCCAATTATGGAAGATATGCCGAATCTGAGAAATGGTTTTTAAAAACCATTGATGCAACTGCAAATGATGTTTGTTTTCCATGTGCACATAATGAGTTGGGGGTATTGTATACCGATATGAATCGTTTAAAAGATGCGGAAGAGCAGTTTAAAAAGGCCTTGCAACTCGATTCGAATTTTGGGCATGCGTATAGTGGCATGGGCTTGGTTTATATGAGAACACAAAGACCTGAAGAAGCTGAAAAATACTATATGAAAGCACTTGAATTAGATCCGGAAGATGGACCTACACATTATAATCTTGGTGATTTATATCTCATCACCGGACGATTTGATCTAAGTGAAAAACATTTGAAACAAGCACTTCTCAACAACAGGCAAAATCCATTTATATATGAGGTATTGGGAAGGTTATATACTGAGACTAAAAAGTATTCTGAATCCGAACAAATGTTTCGTAACGCTATTGAACTGGATGCGAATTATGGTAAAGCATATTCCGGACTTGGAATTGTGTTTCTCAGTACCAACAAATTAGATGAAGCAGAAAAAGCATTCAAAAAAGGTATTGTTGCGGATCCAAAAGATATAGATCTGCGATACAATCTTGCCTGTGTGTTCAATTTAGAAAATAAAACGGATCAGGCTTTTGAAGCTTTAGAAAAAGCATTTCAGATGGGCTTTAATGATTACGATTGGATACAAGAAGATGAAGATCTTAGTAATTTGAGAAAACAAACACAAAGATGGAATGCAATGATGAAAAAATATTTTCCGGAAAAAGTCAAATAGTCAATAAGTAAAAATGAAGAAAATAATTTTATTTATACTATTACTAGCCATTGGATTTGATTCATTCGCACAAATAAAAGGTGCCACGCCAATTACAAACCTAAGCGGTCAGTCGTCAGGGGACCGAATTACTTATGCGGTTGTGATTGGTATCTCAGACTACCAAGATAAGGACATCCCGGATCTTCGATTTGCGGATAAGGATGCGGAGGCATTTGCGAACTTCTTGCGCTCGCCAGCTGGGGGAGCATTGGATGCGGATCATCTCAAGGTGCTTCTGAATGAAAAAGCTACTGTTGCTCAATTTGCCATTGCGTTAGATTGGTTGATGGAAGTGGTGAAAGGGAATGATCAAGTTATCATATATTTTTCTGGTCATGGAGATGTAGAAAAAAAGACGATTACACAGCCAGGTTATCTTTTATGTTGGGATGCACCATCGAGAGTTTATTTAGCAGGAGGCGCATTAGCCCTTCCGATGTTTCAAGATATTATTACAACGCTTTCTGCACAGAATAAAGCGAAAGTGGTAGTAATTACCGATGCATGCCGATCCGGAAAACTTGCCGGCAGCAGTGTAGGTGGATCACAAATAACTGGTGCCAATCTTGCAAAACAATATTCCAATGAAATTAAAATTCTATCCTGTCAATCCAATGAATATTCTATAGAAGGCGAACAATGGGGCGGAGGACGTGGAGCTTTTAGTTATTATCTGATTGATGCACTTTATGGGATGGCAGACCAAAATAATGACTTGATTGTAAATCTACAAGAAGTCGGAAGATTTTTAGAAGATCATGTAAGTGCTGAAGTCGCCCCAGTCAGTCAAGTGCCTATTGTCATAGGAAACAGAACAGATGTATTGTCAAAAGTAGATCCGAATTTACTTGCTTCCATTAGATCAGGAAGGTCAAATCAAATGAGTTTTTTATCCTCAATCGATTCTAGAGGAATTGAAGAAGATGTGCTGGCACTGGTAGATACTTCTGTAAGACTAACCTATCGATTATTTAAACAAGCATTAAAAGATAAAGTATTTTTAGAACCAGTTAATGCATGCGCTGAAACTTATTTTAACCAGTTAATTCAAGAGCCAAAATTTGAACGATTGCATTCCACAATCAAACGAAATTATGCTGCTGCTCTAATGGATGAAGGTCAGCAGTTTATTAACTTGCTCTTGAAAAGTGATCCTAAAGTGAACGATTACATGTATTCGCAAGGTCAAATTGATGTCAAAGGAATTCACTTAAAAATCAGACGCGCAGCCGAATTACTAGGTCCAAAGCACTACATTTTCAATACACTAAAAGCCAAAGAAAACTATTTCAAAGCAGGAATTTTTCCGATCGAATACTATTCAGGAATTTTAAAAGATTCACAAGCTAATATACAAAGAAAAATATTGTTGGAGGGATTAAGTTATGAAGCGCATGCACCCTATATAATGAACCGTTTACTTGCATTTTATGAACTAGATAGTTTCCGGATTATGGCAGATCGGCTTGAAGAACTATGTCCAAATTGGGCTATCGCTTTGGGTGATATAGGCTATGGTTACTATTTAAGAGGAGAAGTTTCATCGAGTATTGAATATTACAAGAAGTCCATTGCAGTTGATTCATCAATATTGCCGACATATTATTGGATGGGTGTTTCTTTTGAAACACTAGGGGATCATCAACAAGCGATAAAGTGGTGGAATCTTCATGTTCAAAAGTCGCTTGAAAAGGAGGCGACAACTAAATCAACAACATACATCCGAGAATATTATGACATGGGAGCTTCCTTGAATAATTTAGAGCGCTTTGAAGAAGCAGAAAAAACATTTAGAAGATTTTTAACACTTGATTCTAATGACGTATATGGATGGTATGGTTTGGGGTTTTCATTGTATCGACAAGGTAAATATGATCTTGCTATATCAGCTATGGAAAGAAGCATTTCATTATATCCAAAATTTCTTGAGGGATTAATTATTATAGGAGCAATACTTCGTGATCAAAATCGATTTAGTGAATCAGAGAAATATTGGTTAAAAGTTGTCGAACTAGATTCTGCAAATGTAAATCCATGGAATGAAATCGGTTTGGTAAAACTGAAAATTTTTCAGTATAAAGAAGCAGCTGATATTTCCAGAAAAGTGATTGGAATGGATTCACTGAATACTATAGCATGGAATAATCTTGGTTTAGCATTGCTCCAAATGCATCAATACGATGAGGCAAGATTGGCTTTGGTAAAAGCAATTGCTTTAGACTCAACTGCAGCTAATACACTAAAACACTTGGCCACACTAAATTTACGAACAGGACATTTGGAAGAAGCACGAAAAGGATTTGAACATGCAATTACTGTTAATCAAAACTATAGCGGTGGATATCTTGGTCAAGCCTACATATTAGTTATTCAAGGTGATTTAAATGGAGCAATGTCCAAGGTAGAGTTTGCTATTCAGAAGGGAGCAACTTTTGAAGCACTTTCAAATGATGAAGACCTTATTGGTTTACGTAAAGAAATAAAATGGAACGAATTGATGAACAAATACTTTCAAGAAAAAATTAAAAATTAATTGCAATTACGAATTACTGGGAAGATGAAATTACGAATTACGGGGAGGACAATTAAGAAAAAAAATTACGATAGGACAATTACGAATTAAAAAAAATATGAATATTTTTTACGTCAAATAGAATAAATGAAAAACCAGATTTTAATTTTAGTATTTACTCTACTTGTGACTGCAATTGAAGCACAACAAGATATTCCAAAATCTCAAACTGGAAAAGGTATAGCTCCTTTAAAAGTCGTCAGTAATCAGTCGTCAGTCACCAGTAATATTTATGCTGTAGTTGTTGGCATCTCTGACTATCAAGACCCCGGCATTCCCGATCTTCGAATTGCGGATAAAGATGCAGAGGCATTTGTTAACTATTTAAGGTCTAATGCTGGCGGAAATCTGGACCATGATCATTTAAAAGTGTTGATCAATCAACAAGCGACCATGGCACAATTTGGAATTGCTTTGGATTGGTTGATGGAATCAGCAAAGGAAGGTGATAAGGTTATTATCTATTTTTCTGGCCATGGAGATGTTGAAAAAAAGACACTCACTCAGCCGGGGTTTTTATTGTGTTGGGATGCTCCATCAAGAGTCTATATTTCAGGAGGTGCTTTTGCATTGCCCATGTTGCAAGAGGTAGTATCTACAATTTCTGTACAAAATAAAGCAAAAGTGATCGTAATTACCGATGCATGCCGTTCCGGAAAATTGGCAGGAAGTTCAGTAAATGGTTCTCAAGCAACCGCATCCAATCTGTCTAAGCAATTTGCTAATGAAATAAAAATACTTTCCTGTCAACCGAATGAATATAGCATCGAAGGGGAACAGTGGGGTGGAGGGCGTGGTGCTTTTTCATTTCATCTTCTAGATGCATTATATGGAATGGCAGATACTGATGCGGATCAATGGGTAAACTTATATGAAGTAGGTCGCTATTTGGAAGACCATGTTGCCAAAGAAGTTGCACCAATTAGCCAATTGCCAATGGTCCTTGGAAATCGCAATGAAAGGGTGACGAAAGTCGAAGAATCTTACTTAGCATCTATTAAGTCTGGAAAAAAAAATCAATCAGAATTTTTTTCTTCAATAGAGTCTAGAGGAATAGAAGAAGAAGTATTAGCTGAATTAGATACTTCCATAAATAGTTTGTATAAACTTTTTAAAAAAGCATTGAATGATAAAAAATATATTAAACCGGAGGACGCTTGTGCCAATTTTTATTACGAAAAATTAATTGCAGAACCGAAGTTAACCAAATTGCATTCTACCTTAAAAAGAAATTATGCAGCTGCATTACAAGATGAAGCGCAGCAGGTGATGAATACCATGCTAAAAAACGGATTTACAACAGAAATAACTTCAGGAATACCAGTAACAGAATTATATAAAAATTATCCTGCATATCTTGAACGAGCATCAGAATTATTGGGTGAAAAACATTATCTCTATCGAAGTTTGCAAGCTCGAAAATATTTTTTTAATGGCAAAATTCAAAAAACACGAGAGGCATCAAAAGAAAATTATTTACTAGCATTACAAAAGCAATCAGATCTGCCGCAAGCTTTTGTAGAATTAATTTCAACTTGTTTGCCCAATGAAGAAGATACAGCGGTATATTATAATAGTAAAGCTATGGGACTTGTTCCTAATTGGGTCGTTCCAAACATTAAACTTGCTGGGTTTTATATGAACAAGTTGAAGAACAAATCGAAAGCTGAAGAATTATTAAATGCTGCAGGAATACTAGACTCAAATTCCTTGTTAGTATGGTATCAAAAAGGCCTTTTTTATTTTAAGCAGATGCGAGATTTTCAAAAGTCAGAGTATTGGTTAAAAAAGGCAGTAGCCAGCAATGAGGAAGGAATCTGTTTTCCATGTGCGTATAATTTAATGGGAAACATTTACATTGAAACAAGTCAATTTGAAAAGGCTGAAACACACTTTCTTAAAGCTATTCAATTGGATTCAAATTACTCAGGTGCCTTAAACCGGCTTGGTAAAATCTATTACCGTACAGGCAGATTTAATGAAGCTGAAGAAATTTTCAAGAGAGAACTTAAGGCAGCACGTGAGGAAAGAGATAAGACTTCACCGCTTAATGAATTAGGTAATTTATATTGCGAATCTAAAAGGATCAAAGAAGGTGCCGAGTATTATAAAAAATCAATGCAAGCTGATACAACTTATGAAGATCCAATATTTAATTTATTGAACTGTTATCCTATTGGAATTACTATTGAGGAGGGAAATGAACTCTGTAAGAAGTTGTTGTATCTTGATTCAATGAGTACAAATAATATTGAAAATGTAGCTTACTTCTATGCAAAATCTAATAGACCAGATCTTGCGGAATATTACATTAATAAATCTGCAGCAATGGGAAAGAGTGGTGAATATTACTATTTATTAATTAGTATTATGAGTATTATTGGTGAATTGGATCAAGCATTTGAAGCTTTAGAACAAGCTGCCAAGATGGGGCATGATTATAATTGGATGCAAACAGATCAAGACCTCGCCCCCCTTCGTGCACAAACCGATCGCTGGACTGCCCTCATGAAAAAATACTTTCCGGAAAAATTCAAAGACTAAAAAAGTAGAGCTATGAAATACTTTATTACTGTTTCATTTTTATTTGGTGTACTGCTTGCTTTTGCGCAGCAAACTATCCGAGGGATACAGCCTTCGAACGTTGATGCTCAAAGTCACCAACACACCAACGTGACCTACGCCGTCGTGGTCGGTATCTCCGATTACCAAGATCCCGGCATTCCCGATCTGCGTTTTGCAGATAAAGATGCGGAAGCATTCGCTGCTTTTTTGAGTTCTAAAGCGGGAGGTTCATTAGATCAAGATCATTTAAAACTCTTACTGAATAAGCAAGCAACCATGGCTCAATTCGCTAATGCATTAGATTGGTTGATGGAAAATGCAAAAGAAGGAGATCAAGCCATTATTTATTTTTCAGGGCATGGCGATGTGGAGAAGAAAACAATCACCCAACCAGGATTTCTTTTATGTTGGGATGCACCTGCAAGAGTTTACATGGCCGGTGGTGCTTTTAATTTGCGAGATGTGCAGGAAGTAGTATCAACTTTATCAATCCAAACAAAAGCAATTGTAATAACCGATGCATGTCGTTCCGGCAATCTGGCCGGAAATTCAGTTGGAGGATCTCAGGCCACAAGTTCTAATCTGGCAAAACAATATGCAAATGAAATTAAGATATTATCATGTCAACCGAACGAATATTCTATTGAAGGAGAACAATGGGGTGGTGGGCGTGGTGCATTTTCATACAATCTTGTGAATGCATTATATGGTTTTGCAGATAATAACAAAGATCTATCCATTACCTTGCAGGAAGCAGGTAGATACTTAGAAGATCATGTTACTGCAGAAGTTGCACCAGTAAGTCAAGTGCCTATGATTATAGGCAATCGAATGGAAAAAATTGCAACAGTTGATGCTACAACTTTGGCCTCAATTAAATTGGGAAACTCCAATCAAATAGCTCTATTGTCTAATATTGATACAAGGGGATTCGAAGATGATGTGTTAACAAAAGCAGATTCGTCAATTAAAAAACTTTACCAACTATTTAATAGATCGTTGAATAACAAAATATTTTTAGAACCTTCAAATGCTTGTGCAAATGATTACTATGAGAAGTTGATTAATGAACCTAAGCTAATACAATTGCATTCTACAATGAAGCGCAATTATGCTGCAGCATTA
>Ga0138256_10001516_pt1 | contig 25049 bp, 21 predicted proteins | sample KNB2016incub_MG_FD_105486 | JGI IMG/M metagenome (GOLD analysis project Ga0138256, IMG submission 105486) | Active sludge microbial communities from wastewater in Klosterneuburg, Austria - KNB2014incub_MG | ecosystem: Engineered > WWTP > Activated sludge > Unclassified | place: Austria...
AAGGCTTCGCTCATGTTCAGCCTGTCGCGGCAAAAGTTCTTGCAAAGGTCGAGGAATATTCGCGGCGTGAATCACATGCATTGACGGGCCTTGCAACCGGTTTTCGAGAACTGGACGAGATGACATCGGGCCTGCAGCCAAGCGATCTGATCATCGTCGCGGCCCGTCCGTCGATGGGTAAGACCGCATTGTGCCTTACAATTGCCCAGAACGCGGCGATCGACGAAAAGGCCGTCGTGGGCTTCTTCTCACTTGAAATGTCGAAGGAGCAGTTGGTAATGCGAATGATGGCGTCGGAAGCAAAGGTTGACGCATCCCGATTCCGCCGCGGCATACTCTCGCGGGAGGAATGGGAACGCCTTGCCCGCGCAATTGGAACGCTTGCTGAAGCACGATTGTTTATAGACGACACACCGGGCATTTCGGTGTTGGAAATGCGGGCAAAGGCTCGCCGTCTCGCGGCTGAGCAAAAACGGCTTGACCTGATCGTGGTCGATTACCTTCAACTAATGTCCGGCGGACGCTCTGAATCGCGCCAGCAGGAAGTGTCGCAGATCTCGCGTGAACTAAAGGGTTTGGCAAAAGAGCTGAACGTTCCGGTAATCGCCCTTTCGCAACTTTCGCGTGCGCCCGAGGCCAGAAATCCGCCAAAACCGATGATGTCCGATCTACGCGAGTCAGGGTCGATCGAACAGGACGCCGATGTGGTTGCATTCATTTATCGTGAGGATTACTATAAGCCGTCTGATGAGAACGCCGGAATGGCCGAGCTGATCATGTCAAAACAAAGAAACGGCCCGATCGGTACGATAAAACTTGCATTCCTGAAGGAATTCACCAGGTTCGAAAACTATTACGGCGGCTAAGACGAGTTAAGGTTTTGGATCTTAGATTATTGATTTTCGTGATAAAGGATTACAACGAGATCTAAAATCTGAGATCTAGAATTCGAAATTTGAGATCCAAAACTAATATGATCCAAGCAACCCAAGAACAAGACCCGCGTTTTCCGATCGGCAAATTCGATGCGGCGGCTTATGCTTCACGCGAAGAGAACATTATGACTATCGCTGACCTGCCGGCAAATATACGGGCCGCGGTCGACGGATTGACCGATGAGCAGCTTGATACGCCATACCGGCCTGAAGGCTGGACGCTTCGACAAACGGTGCATCATATAGCGGACAGCCATATCAATTCGCTTTGCCGGTTCAAACTGGCGTTGACCGAGGACGAAGCCCCGACTATCCGGCCATATTATGAGGACCGCTGGGCGGAACTGGCGGACAGCAAACTGCCGGTCGATGTTTCGCTGGCGATCATCGACGGCGTTCATGCCCGTTGGGCCGAGCTTCTGCAAAATATGGCCGATGCCGATTTTGAGAGCGAGTTCATCCATCCCGAAACAGGCAATTGGAAATTAGAAAAGGTTCTCGGACTTTACGCCTGGCATTCGCTTCACCACACGGCACATATCGTTCAAACACGCGAGCGGAATGGCTGGTAGGGAAGATCTTGCCCGCGAATTACGCGAATGTACGCGAATAAAGACATAGAACATCGGTTCAACATATTAGGCGAGCCCGGTTCCTAAAATTCTCCTGATTCCTATTCGCGAAGATTCGTGTTATTCGCGGGCAAAAGTTTCTTTAGATGACACCTGCTTCACCTCAACGTCTGGTATCGCTTGATGTCTTTCGCGGGATGACGATCGCGGGAATGGTGCTTGTCAATAATCCGGGCACATGGTCGGCGATCTACGGGCCGCTCAAACATGCGGAATGGCACGGCATCACCCCAACGGATTACATCTTTCCGTTCTTCCTTTTTATCGTTGGCGTCGCGATACCGATAGCGTTGAGCAAGCGACTTGAGGCCGGTATCACGCGGGACGTTTACTTCAAGATCGTCTCCCGTTCATTTCTCATTTTCGCGCTCGGTATTTTGATCTCGGCGATCCCGTTCTTTAATTTTGCGGAAACGCAGATACCGTTTCTGGTGAAGGCCCTGATATTTTTAGGTTACGCGGCCGCTCTCTTTCTTTATCTTTGGGACAAACAGTTTACCGCGTTGATCATAGCCGCGGCAGCAGCCACGACAGTCTCAATTTTCTTGCTGGCCGGATACTCCATTGTGCCGTATCACGTTTCAACAATGCGGATCCCTGGCGTGCTCCAGCGTATCGCGGTTTGCTATCTCATCGTCTCGCTTATTTTTCTTCACACCAACTGGAAACAGCAGACCGTCATCGGCATCGCGTTGCTTCTCATCTATTGGGCACTGATGACATTGGTCGCCGTTCCGGGCTGCGAGATCACGACGATCGACGACAAAGCATGCAATCTCGCCGCATGGCTCGACCGCACGATCCTGACCGAAAGCCACATGTGGCGGCAGGCAAAAGTATTTGACCCGGAAGGAATTCTGTCAACGATCCCGGCACTAGTGACGACGATCTCCGGCGTGCTGACGGGAACGTGGCTCTTGTCAGAACCGGGAGCGGTAGCGACTGGGTTCCGCAATGATTGCGACAAGAACCCAGTCGCTATCGCTCCCGGTTCTGACAAGGCAGTCGGCCTTTTCTTTTTCGGCACCGTGCTTCTCGCCGTCGGCTGGTCGTGGAGCCTTCTATTTCCGCTAAACAAATCGCTATGGACAAGCTCCTATGTTCTTTATACATCCGGCCTCGCGCTTTTGACGCTCGGCTTTTGCTATTGGCTGATCGATGTCAAAGGCTATAAGCGTTGGTCAAAACCATTTGTCATTTTCGGCGTCAACGCCCTCGCCCTTTTCGCCTTTTCCGGGCTGATGGCAAGGCTGATGGGAATGATCCGCATCACCGCCGACGGAAAAGAGACCACCCTACAAGGCTGGATATTCAAGAACCTATTCCTATCCTGGGCATCGCCAATAAACGCATCGCTCGCCTACGCCATCTGCTTCATCCTCCTCTGGCTCTTCCTCATGTGGCTGCTCTATCGGAGAAGAATTTTCATAAAGGTCTGATAGAACAACAAACTCAAGTTTTACGATCTTGCAAGCACGGGCCTTCCCACCTATTTTATCTCAAACGTCCTTATCGCCAGTGCTAGATCGGCTTCGAGTTTTTCTTTCTCGGCAGTTATCGTTTTGCGTTCTTTTTCCATTTCCTCAAGCCTCGTTTCCTGTTCGCCGGCCTTTGCAATGTAGCGGGCAATAAGCGATTTGGCCTCGGGCGTTTTGGCGAGTGATTCGATATTTTCGCGCAGTCGGGCTTGGTCGGTTGAAATTGCCTGCACCTCTTTGTCGAGTTCCGCGATTTGCTGCCCTACGCGATTGATCTGCTGACGCATGTCGATCAACTTCTCTAATCTTGCTCGAGTTGCGTCATCAATATAGCCGCGTTTGACGAACAGTTCCAATTGGTCACGGCTTACGGCGCGCAGGCCGTAAGAATCCATCAATCCCTGTATTTCCACGACGGGAAGAGAGACTTTCTCGAACGGTTTAAGAACCACACGGAACCGATAAACTGATTCATTCACCGTTTCGGGCCGTTGCGTTCCTTCGTCCAATTTCCAATCCTTTCTTAGAGGGTGTTCTATATAGATCACTTTTTCGCGGTCGGTTTGATTTGTCAGGTGGTAGATCTTGCGTTCGGTTTTAAAATAGTGAACTTGGAAAACACCGTCAACGACCTTTATGATCTGGGCAGGCCGTGTGTCGCCCTTTTGTTCGGTCGAAATTCGCGTGCCCAGATCGAGTGCGAACGAGATCAGGCGATTTTCCTTTGGCTTAAGCCGTTCCATCAGAGCTTCGCCGGCATAGGCATCGCGGTCGAGCACGGTCAGGCTGCCGCCTTCAAATGTAAGCGGGGAAGTGTTTGTCAAAAGCATGCCGCCCATAGGCCGGTCGGAACGGACAGATTCGTTATAGATCGAAACGCGCTCACCGTCCATCTTGGTCTGGATGATCGGGATCAACGCTGACCTGTTGCGGGGCACCGTGACCGCGTTGTCGATCCTGTATTCGAACAGATCGCCAAGCTCGCTCCCAGTCGCCGCGGCCGTGACCCCCGACTGGAGGTTCATCAGTGCATCGCTGATCTCGGTCTTGACCGTTTCGCCAGCGGTTACATCAACAACAGAGCTACTGCCGTAGCCTCCGCCTCCGCCGGCTCCCCTACCAGACCCCATCCCATCGCCGGACCCAGAACCGTATCCGTAGCCTACACCGTCGCCGCTTCCGGCGTCGTAAATCTGAGGTTCAAGATTGAGATCGGCCGGTATCGGAATGATCGGGCGGTAACGATACAGCGGTTTCTGCAGGTTTTGAATGAACGAGACCGGCGAGCCGGAAACCAGCGATAACTTAACATTGCTCCAATCTTCTTCGCTCACGTTGTCCACTATCGCCCAGCCTTGAAAAAACGGCTTCCCGGCTTCGTCCAGCACAACGCGGTAGGTAGTTTTCCAGATCGGCGCGGCGATAGTGTAGCTGACAACCATCTCACGCGGGCCGATGCCTTCGGATGTGATGGTTATCGTTTTTGCGTCCCGGCGCCGCGTTGAGGCGGTCGCGTTTGCAAATTCATTCAGGTCACGCCGCGTCGTATCTTCCAACAGCTTGACCGTTCTTATTTCGGACAGTTCAAATGAAGTTATTTCGCCGGATTCCGAAGCCACAACGAGCGAGTAACCTTTTTCGAGTGTTTGCGGCGTTTCGCTGTCTTTCTGCTTTAGGTTCAGCTTTCGCTTCTCGACGGTTAGAATTGAACCTGTTGCAGTTCCTTTTGTCGATGTCACAAAAACCTTAGCTCCCTGAAGCTGCGAGAGAACCCCGGCCAGCCCGCCGTTCGCATTCTCGTCCTGCTCAGATTCGGCATCGATGCTAAAAGGGATCTCGGCTGTCCTGGCCGATGCCGGCGCGGATGAGTTGTAGCTGACGGCGCCGATCTTGCCTTTGCCGAGGTCGAGGACGACCATTGATTTTAGGACGTCATCGACTTGCGACTGTTTGAATGAGAGGTTTACTTCCGCATTGCCGGTTACGATGCCGCGGCGTTCGATGTAGGCGACGCCGTTCGAATACAGTATGACGCGGCGTATCGGCAGCGTGTTTGTATTGGCAACGGGTGCGGCGTTTTGCATGGTTTGTGTCGCATTGGGTCTCGGTCTTCTATTTGTTTGCGAAAACCCCGAAAATGCGCACACCAATAGCGTAAGGAGCGTGAGAATTCGTTTCATTGTTTTTATTTCCTCTGAACAGAGTTGGCGATCTGGCCTAATGGATGAGGTGAGTCGCAGGATTGGTTGCTTTGTCAGCTTTAGATTGCAGAAGCCCGCGCGTGAGCAAGGGCTTAATGCGGGCGTCGGACGTTCAGCCCTTGCTTACGAAGCCGTGTCAAAACTGCGTATTTGTCCCACAGGGACAGCCGAAAATAGCCCACCGATTCATCGGTGGGGAAAAGTTCAATGCGGTGCGAGTCCCGTAGGGACGACAGAAAATGGCGATGTTTACTGGATTTCAGCCGTCCCTGCGGGACTACCGGGAAACCTGCGATCCGTTCCCACCGATAAATCGGTGGGCTATTTTCACAAGATCCCTACGGGATTTTACACTTTTGACACAACCTCTCACGCGCAGGCTTCCGCATAATTTCACCCGATCGAGGCATTCCTCGAATCTTCGGACGCGATCTAGAGCAACAAACTAAAGTTTGTTGGACAATCTAAAACTCCGCGTTGGCGGCGGAGACTACTTTTTCGGCGGCGTCGTTCATTCCTTCAGCGGGGATGATGCCGATGCCGGAATCGCGGAGGACGCGGCGGCCTTCTTCTACGTTTGTGCCTTCGAGCCGGGCGACGATCGGGACCGAGACGCCGAGGTTTTTGGCGGCGGCGACCACACCGTTTGCCACCATATCGCAGCGGACAATGCCGCCGAAGATGTTTATCAAAACTGCCTTTACGTTGTCATCGGCGAGTAGAATTTTGAACGCCTGTTCGACGCGTTCCTGCGATGCACCGCCGCCTACATCGAGAAAGTTTGCCGGTTCGCCGCCGGCTAATTTGATGATGTCCATCGTCGCCATCGCAAGTCCGGCACCGTTTACCATACAGCCGATGTTGCCGTCGAGCTTTATGTAATTGAGGTCGTATTTCGAAGCCTCGATCTCGAGCGGCTCTTCCTCGTTCAGATCGCGAAGTTCTGCATAATCCTTATGCCGGAACATCGCGTTGTCGTCAAAATTCACCTTTGCATCAAGCGCGATCAGGCGGTTGTCTTTCGTCAGCAGAAACGGATTGATCTCAAGCAGCGATGCGTCCATTTTCTCGTAAGCGTCGTATAGAGTCAGCATAAACTTCGCCGCCTGGTTGATGAGATCGTTTGGAATGCCGAGGCCAAATGCGAGCTTACGCGCCTGAAAAGGACGCAGGCCGACCGAAGGATCGATCGTTTCTTTCAGGATCAATTCCGGCGTTTCCTCAGCCACCTTTTCAATGTCCATTCCGCCGGCTTTCGAAGCCATGAACACGTTGCGGCCGGTCACGCGGTCGAGCGTGACCGCCAAATAAAACTCGCGGTCGATCGGCAATCCTTCTTCGATGAGCAGCGTTTTGACCTCGCGGCCTTCAGGGCCGGTTTGATGTGTTACAAGCATCATCCCAAGCATCTGGCCCGCGATCTCTTTCGCCTCGGCGGGAGATTTGGCAAGCTTTACGCCGCCGCCTTTTCCCCGGCCTCCTGCGTGGATCTGTGCTTTTACAACTACGACATCCGTGCCAAGTTCGCGGGCAGCCGCTTCGGCCTCTTCCGCTGTCCGGGCAACAATTCCGCGCGGCACCGGAACGCCATACTCTTTAAGAAGTGCCTTGCCTTGATACTCGTGAATTTTCATATACTTTGCGGCGAAAAATGCTGCCTTTGCCAATGCGGCTTGCCCCATTTTTCTTGATCCGAATGAGCGTTTAATAAAACGTCAAGTTTATAGACAGATATGCAAAAAGGCAAAGGCAGCCGTCGCGGCCGCCTTTGCCTTTTAAGAATTTCATTTCGGTCGAACTACATATTAACGATAAGCTTCAGCAGTTTCCATTGTCCGGCACGCTTTACATACTCGTATTCAAACTTAACATTTAGCGGTTTGGTTGGGAACTTGCCATTCAAGACCAGAATGTCCAAACCCTGTTCCTGCCGGATGCGAGGTGCAGGCGAGAAACTAGCTGTTGAATCCTCGGCTTTTTCAAGGCTCGGAAGAATAAGCTTCCTTTTCTCGACAAAGGTTTTGAAAACATCCTTCATCTGGTCTTCGGTATATGTGTTTTGGAAATCGGTCGATGATTTCGAGTAAAGGTCGCTGAAGTCGTTAGTATCGATCGCCTGTGCAAAATCAGCGGTCGTTTCCTTAACCATTGACTGAAGTGTTGAGTCAGACGGAATGCCGTTATCATCGGTCGTTGTCGTTTCTTTATCGTTCGTTGAGTTTGATGTTGTTGAGCTGTTCGTGTTGCTCGATTTGCCGAGATCACCAAACTCTTTGTTGCAAGTGCAGCCAAGTGCGATCGCACCCACGATTACAAATGCAATTAGACCGCTGAAACGGGCATCCTTTCCAAACAGCAACGCATGCATGACAGTTTTCATAGAAGTTTCTCCAGGGATAGTAATGTTTTCAGATCAGTTCTTACGCCACGGCCCAAGCAGGCTGACCCAGCTATCTACGGTTCTTTGATATTCGATCTGGCACTTGGCAGCACGTTCCTTGGGCAAATAGCCGCCGCTCACGACCTTTGAGTGCTTTTCCGGATTGGACCCATAGATCATACAAAGAGAATTATAAAATCTTTGCTCGCGGAGAAGGTGCTCATCCGCAAGATTGCGCCTAGAATTGTCGCCTTGTTTCGACTCAATAGCAAATGCGTCCGCGGCCGCAAATACCGCCCTAACTCCCTCTTCGCCTAACTCCTTTAGATTGATAAATGCCGAACACCGATCGGCGGCGTCCTCTTCGTTGCCGGCAACTGGAAGTTTGTATTGATCGATCAACGCATGCCCAATCTCATGAAGGAAAACGAAACGGACAGCATCATTCATTTTTTCATACGCCTTTTCGTCGGGCAATCCCGTTGATTTGAAGGTGCGGAAGAAATGTTCCATTAATTCGTAACACATTGTCACCGAACGGTCATTCGGGTCGTAATATGCATTGACGTCCTTGCAATCCTTCGTTCGTAGAAAGATGTCGCGAGGCAGCATGAGGGCCTGATTCAATTTTTCCGCGGCGTCCTCAAGCAGTTTTTCTTCGCGAACTTGACGGTCTATCTCCATAAGCCCCGGCGCGGTTACGCCGACATGTTCAACGATAAAATCGCCCCCATCCTTTTGCAGGGATGCCTTGCCCGGAGCCGAGTGTGAATTCGATTCCGTGTTTTCGGATTCATCGATTTGCTCAAGCTGCTGTTCATTCCCTGATGTTCGGCTTTCGCTCCAGAAACATCCCGTGACGGCGAAAAGGATCGACAAGACGGCCAGCAGGTTCAGCAGATTTCGTTCAGGGAATCCGTGCATTTGATAAATCGAAAAATTGAACGGTCGAATTGCGGCGCGTTTCGCCAAATTTTAGACGCGTCGTTCGGCGTGGTTTTGCATTGGACATGAGGCTGCCTGAAAAATGCTTTGAAACTCTCCCTGAGGACGCCGATTCTCGTACATCCGTTTCCGTGGAAAAGAGTTTTAAACCACAAATGTAGATGAACTATGTCCGCTTTTCGGGACAGGACTTCAAATCTTACGATCCAAAGTCCTTTTCAGGCGTCAGTTTCACGGCGGGCCGTCCAAAAACCGATTATTGGGCAGATTCGACCAGCGAAACGAGGGTTCGGATGGCCACGCCGGTCGGGCCCTTTGCTTGATGAGGCTTGACGGAATCGCACCAGGCGGTACCGGCAATATCCAGGTGGGCCCATTTCGCTTTATCGACGAACTCCTGAATGAATACAGCTCCCATTATTGTTCCTGCTTTTCCGCGCGGCCCGATATTCTTGATATCCGCAATATCGGATTTGATCTGTTTACTGTATTCCTTGCTTAGCGGCAGCTGCCAAAATCCTTCTCCGCTTTCTTTTCCGAGCGATATGATCTGGTCAACAAGTTGTTGGTCGTTGCCCATGATCCCTGTGTTTTGGTCGCCAAGGGCAACAATTACCGCACCCGTCAGCGTGGCCATATCAACTATCCGGGTTGCTCCCTGTTTTTCGGCGTAGGCAACCGCGTCCGCCAGAATCAAACGTCCCTCTGCGTCTGTATTCAGGATCTCAATTGTCTTGCCGTTTGAAGCTGTTACAACATCACTGGGACGCGATGCACGGCCGTCCGGCATGTTCTCGACCGCCGCTACCACGCCTAAAACGGGAACGGCCGGCTTGAGCAGCGCAATCGCGCGCATTGTTCCGATCACGGTCGCACCGCCAGACATGTCATACTTCATCGCGTCCATGCCCTCGCCGGGTTTTAAGGAGATGCCTCCGGTATCGAACGTAATGCCTTTGCCGACAAGGGCAAGCAGGTCACCTTTTTTTCCGGTGTTCTTTGATGGAGTGTAACGCAGGACGATGAGCTTTGCCGGTTGCTCCGAACCCTTTGAAACACTGAGCAGAGAACCCATTCCAAGTTTCTCCATTTTCGCTTCATCGAGTACCTCAAACTTTAGGCCGGTCTCTTTTGCCGCCTTCTGAGCTCGGGTTGCCATTTCAGTCGGTGTAAGAATATTTGGCGGTTCGTTCGCCAGATCTCGGGCAAAATTCATTGATTCGCCGATAACGCGGCCTCGAAAAAGACCGTTCTCCAGTTCGTCCTTTTTCGCTCCGTCAATACAAACGACAAGACGGTTGACCGACTGGTCCTTCTTATCCTTGGTACGGTACTTATGCATTTCAAACTGGCTGGTCACGAAACCCTGTGCCGCAGCCTGTGCCGCAATTGCCGCGTTTCCTTCATAACGGGGAAGAAAAGCGAAATTCTTGTTATTTCGAGTTCGAAGATAGCGTGTTGCCGTCCCGGACGCGACTGCAACCTCTGCCATCGAATATTCTGTCTTTTCTCCGACTCCAAGGACCATCAGCGAACGAGCCTTTACTTTGCCGTTTGGTACAAATCTGAGCAGCGCGGTTTGTCCCTTGTCGCCCTTAAACTCTTCGGACTTGAAAATGGAGGCAATGCCGCCTCCGGTGAGCTTGTCCAAATCCTTCAAAGGGCCTGAATTGGCTTTCTCACCTTTAAAGACGACAACAACCAGCGCATCGGCGTTGGCTTCCGAAAAAATACCCGCGAATCCCTGAAACTCCATCGATAACCTCAATTATAAAATGTACTTATGGGAACCAAATTCGTTATGATACCTTAACTTATCTAACCCTCTCTTTCAACTGCTGACGCGTCTCGCGCTCGACGGTCTTGCGCATTTCCGTCTCGCGCTTGTCGAAGAGCTTCTTGCCTTTAGCGACGCCGATCTCAAACTTGATACGCCCATTTTTCCAATAGATCGATGTTACGACAAGAGTCATGCCTTTTTGTACTGTTTCGCGTTCGAGTTTTTCGATCTCTTTCCTGTGAAGAAGCAGTTTCCGGCTGCGGAGCGGTTCATGATTTTGCCGGTTGCCGTGTGAATAGGGAGAAATGTGGGCGTTCAAAAGCCAGACCTCGCCATCCTTTATAGAAACATAGGAGTCCTTCAATTGAATTCGCCCGGCCATAATGCTTTTAACCTCAGTGCCGACGAGTACTGCGCCGGCCTCATATCGATCAAGAACATGAAATTCATGAAATGCCTGGCGAATGGTCAATATCTCTTTGTCGGCGGCCATAGGGTTAGAAATTAGAAAGTATAGGTCCAAAAGTCAAAATTGAAATCAATCTTGGTCCACGAAGCGGCATTTTTATCTCTTAAAAGCTGCGGCCTTATGACGTCCATACCGAAGCGAAAGTGGCGGTTGACAATCCAGGCCCTGGATTCGTAAATTATTAGGAGTGCTGGGAGATCGTCTAATGGTAGGACTGCAGTCTCTGGATCTGCCTATCGGGGTTCGAATCCCTGTCTCCCAGCCATTCATTAATTCGGCAGTTGGCAGGAGCAGTGGGCAGGCACCTCGATACCGCCTCCTGCCAACCACTCAATACGGACTGTTATGGACGGCTGGCACGAAACTGAGATTCGCGTCCGATACGCCGAAACAGACAAAATGGGGATAGTTCACCACTCGAACTATCTCATTTGGTTTGAAGCGGGACGCAGCGATCTTTGCCGCGGGCGAGGCTTCTCTTACAAGGAAATGGAAGAGAATGACAACGCTCTTATGGTCGTTGCCGAAAGCTATGTCCGATATAAATCCCCTGCTTATTATGAAGATATTTTGAATGTGCGAACGCGCGTTGCCGAGATCCGCAGCCGTTCGATCCGATTTATATATGAGGTCTTTCGGCCTGCTGATGATACGCTTGTCGCCGAAGGCGAGACACTTCATCTCGTAACGGACCAATCAAGGAAAGTTCGGCATATTCCTGAGATCTATAGAAGCAGGCTCACTGCAGCAGATGTGGAATCAGCCGAAGCGTTTCCCGCAAATCAAGCTCCGTCCTGATCTTTACGTATTGGTGCAATGAAACCAATATTGCCGCATAACTTTTGAACTTCCGATCTTTTTCGTTTACCTGGTTAATCTGAATTTGTTTCGGGATCATGTATCCCGCTTACGAAGTGCGCCAACTTGAATCCGCACTGCTGTGACCCTAAACTAGATAAATGCCCTCTGCACAAGCGGAAATCTACTTCATCGCCGCGATGATGTTTTTGATCCTGGTGATCTGCACTGTCGCTGTATATGTTTTCTTCCGGCAATATCGAAAGGAAATGCGCGAACGTGCCGAGAATGCAAAGCGAAAAGCCGACGAAAAGGCTCGTGATTCGGCCAAAAAGGCCTAATTCCCTATGCCGCACGCAAATCTTTTGAATGGTGATTCGATACTCCTGGTCGTAGATGTACAGGAAGCGTTTCGCGACATTATCGGCAACTTTGCTCTCATCGCGTCAAATATTTCGCGTGCTGTCACCGCGTTCGAGATTCTGGGATTGCCTGTATTGGCCACCGAACAATATCCAAAAGGCCTTGGCCCGACGGCGGAGGAGATCAGATACGCAATGCCGGACAAATTCGAACCGTTTGTAAAATCTGCATTTAGTGCTTTTGGCTCGGCAGGCCTAAGGATCAGACTGGAAGATCTTGGGACAAAGAATATAGTTCTTTGCGGTGTGGAAACACATGTTTGTGTCAACCAAACTGCTCACGACCTGCTTCATGCGGGTTATCGGGTCCATCTTCTGACCGATTGTGTCGGCTCTCGTTTCGAACATGACAAGAATGCCGGTCTCGAAAAGATGAAATTGGCCGGCGTCATTCCATCGTCGGTCGAAATGGCATTATTCGAGTTGATGATTGATTCGAATCACAACAAATTTAAGGAAGTTCAAGCGTTGATCAAATAATGGACCTACTATCCTCACTCAATCCGCAGCAGGCTGAAGCCGTTAAAGCAACCGAAGGGCCGCTTCTTATTCTCGCTGGAGCAGGATCGGGCAAAACGCGGGTTATCACCGTTCGCATCGCTTATCTTATTGCCGAAAAGCAAGTTTCGCCGCACAACATACTTGCCGTCACTTTTACGAATAAGGCGGCGGGCGAGATGAGGTCAAGGGTCGAGAGTCTGCTCAAGGGCGAAAAGTTGAATTCCTTCCCGTTGATCGCGACCTTCCACAGCCTTTGTGTGCGGATTCTGAGACAAGATATCGATAAGCTGGAGGCCGGCTATACACGGTCGTTTACTATCTATGACACCGACGACTCGCAGAAAGTTATCAAGGCATGTATCAAGGACCTTGGGCTTGACGAAAAGCAGATCGTGCCTCGAGTCGTTAGGAATACGATAAGTGCCGCAAAAAACCGCGGCGAGGATGTTGGTCTGTACGCGGCTTCTGTCGAAAGAACGGATGAAAAACGAGCCGCCTACGCGAATGTGTTTCAGCACTATGACGAACGGCTTCGCCGGGCTAACGCGTTGGATTTTGACGATCTTCTGATCAAGACAGTCGAGCTGCTCAGAACATCGCCCGAGGTACGAGAAAAATATAACGAACGATACAAGTACATTCTCGTTGACGAATATCAGGACACAAATTCGCTTCAGTTGGCCCTCGTCACATTTTTGACGGAAAGGCAGCAGAATATTTGTGTCGTCGGCGACGATGCGCAGAGCATTTACGGTTTTCGACAGGCGGATATCCGCAACATTCTTGGCTTCGAACAGCAATTTCCGGAAGCAAAGGCGATTTTGCTTGAACAGAACTACCGTTCTACCCAAACGATACTTGACGCCGCGCACGCGATCATCGGGAATAACGTCAACCAAAAGAAAAAGAAGCTGTGGACGGATAAGTCAGGCGGTGAACGCATTCTGTATTTTCAGGCTCCCGATCCCGAAAGTGAGGGCAGATTTGTTTCATCCAGGATCGAAGACCATCTTCGCCGCGACGCGAGCAAACGGATCGCGGTCTTATATCGCACAAATGCCCAATCGCGTGTGTTTGAAGAGGCCCTCCGACGTTTACGGATCGATTACAACATCGTCGGCGGATTCTCATTCTATGATCGGGCGGAGATCAAAGACATTGTGGCTTACTTAAAATTGGCCTTAAATCCGGCTGACGATATTGCGCTTATGCGTGCGGTTAATACGCCCGCTCGCGGAATAGGGAAATCGTCGATGGATTTTCTTTTCTCGATCGCTCGTTCAACTTCAGGCTCGCTTTGGGATGCCGTAAAGGCCGTGGCGGATGGCGAGGCGTCGGGCTTGACGCCGCGCGCAAAGAACGCGATCGCAGGATTTAGAAAGATTATTGACAGATTACAGACAAAGGCAGGATCGGCCGCAAATACGGAAAGATCAGTTTCGGACGTTGTGATCGCAGCCATTGACGATAGCGGCTATTCGCTGATGCTTCGCACGGAAAATACCGATGAATCCCAGGCAAGGCTCGAAAATCTGGAGGAATTGGTCAACGCCGCGGCTGAATATGACCATACACCTGACGGCGGGCTTCGAGACTTTATTGACCATGCAGCCCTAACCGCGGACACGGACCGATATGACAACAATGCAAGTGTAACATTGATGACCGTACACTCTGCCAAAGGGCTGGAATTCCCGATCGTTTTTATTGTCGGGCTTGAAGACGGAATTTTCCCTCATTCCAGAAGCATAAACGATGAAAAGGAATTGGAAGAGGAACGCCGACTGGCTTATGTGGCGATTACCAGGGCCGAAGAATTGCTATACGTTACTCACGCGATGCGCCGCCGGGTTTACGGTGACGAAATGGCCGCGGAACCATCCCAATTCCTCAATGAGCTGCCGCTCGAACTTATCGAGGATTTGAGCCGCGGACCGTCATGGCTTTCGTATGCACGAAGTTCGACCGCTGAACAAAGTAAGTATGCGATGGCAGCACTACGCGGTGAATCGCAGACGAACGACAAGCCGAAAAACGTTTACTCCGGAAAGACCTACAATAGTGCCGATGCCATAGCGGAATTCTTCAAACGTAAGGACGTATCCGCCGGTCCCGGCCCTGCCGGCGAGCGGCCGAAGGCTTTACCGGAAAATGACAGGCCGCTCAAAGGCTTTGATAAGCTTCGGGCCGCTGCCTCGGAAAATTCTCGCGAACGCCGGTACGAAATGGATGAAGAAACCGCGATCGTTCCCGGTTCACATGTCAGCCACGCGAAGTATGGAAAAGGTTTGGTCCTGAGAAGGGAAGGAACCGGCGACAACATTAAGCTGACCATCAGTTTTCCGGGATTTGGCCAGAAAAAATTGATTCAAAAATTCGCTAACCTCGAAAAGGCATAGTACTTGCACCTTCTGATCTCACAGCCGATCGCTGTACGATTTTCGTTCAGATCAGGTTGAAGGAGATCAGATCATGACAAGGCTATGCATTTTGGTATTGGTTTTTTCGTGTGCCGCATTTGTTGCGGCATGCGGCGTACCCGCGGGAAACACCGGCCCCAACGCGTCGAACGCGAATTTCAGGGCCGTGAATGAGAATACATCAAATACAAATAACACAAATACAAGCGGGCCAACCGCGGGCACCACGGGCGTTGACGCGAGTGAGCCTGACGAGTATCAGGCCCTGGTAAAACTGAGTTTTGCTGCGGTCGGTGATCAGCAAAGGTCGTCGTTTCCGGCGTTGTCAGCCGTCGTTTCGCGGAGCGGTGGTGACCGTCGTATGGAATTTGCCCTTGCGAATGGCGAGAAGGTTGTGTATCTCGACACAGCCGGAGCGAATTATGTGATACTTCCAAACCGGAAGCAGTATGCTGAGCTGAGCAAAGAGACCATCGGTTTTGATATTCGCCGAATGCTTATGCCCGAGCAGATCGTTGACAGAGTGAAAATGCTGAACGGCATGGAAAAGGCCGGCGGGGAAATTGTGAACGGACGAAAGGCGATCAAGTACCGCTATGCGGCCTTAGCGAATACGCAAACGCGGGCTGGCGAAGTTGATACGGAGACAACCGTGCTTGTCGATGAAGAGACCGGTTTGCCGCTGAGATCAGAAACGCTCTCACAATCAAAAACCGGCGGTAATGTCCAAGGATACAACGGCATACGGATCGTTACCGAAATGTCCGATATCAATCTAAAGCCTGATCCGGCACAATTCGCTGTTCCCGAGGGCTTTGCCAAGATCGATGCCGAACAGGTAAAGGCGCAAGCAGCCCTGGTCTTTAACGCCGTCGCCGCGATCATTGGCCAGGCCATACAGCAACCGCCGCCTGCACCGGCTTCATCGCCGGCCCGCTGAATGTCATGGCAAAATTCATAATTGGTATTTTGATCGGACTTCTGCTTGGCGGAGCGATAGTATTTTATTTATTCAATGTTGCACCCGGGGCCGCCCATGCTCCGGGTGTTCCGATCGCGGCGCCTGATCCTGCCGGGCCGCCGCCCGGGACCGCCGAGATCGTTCTCAGACAGGCATTTTTCAATAGTGTGCTCGACACTATCTTCCGTGATATGTCGGCCCCAACCTTTCCCCTGACCTTAAGCGGTCAGCCCGATCAGGATCAGCAGTGCCCGAGCCAAATAACGTTATTGCGCGAAGGAAGCGGCGTTCAAACCTCGGTAAGATTGGACGGCAATGCGTTGACCGCACCTTTAGCCTTCTCAGGCAGCTACAATTCCATATTCGGATGCCTTCAATTCACCGGACGGGCTCAGGCCGGCATGATCTTGAGGTATGAAGTGTCTCAACAGTCCGTGTTCGGACAGCTTAATATAGAGACCGTCAGCCTTGATGGCATAGATCCGGTCCTCAACGGATTTGTAACGCCCTTGGTCCAGTCAACATTGAACAGCCGTGTGAATCCGATCCTTATTCTCGACGGCCGTCAGTTGACGGTAAATGTTCCTGTTGCCGCGACGCAAAGCAGCCTCCAAGCCGCTGTAAAAGGTGTCCGTGCGGAAGTGCGTGACAATGCTCTAAACTTGTATCTAACTTACGATTTTCGCGGCGTTCCTATCTTGCCGCAGCAATGAATACGCATGGATGTGACAGGTGTTTGAAATTGAACTATATTTGCTAGGAGGCAGGGAACCCATCATTGATGAAAAATTATTCAAATTTGATATTGACGGCCATTTTCGTGTTCGCCACAGCGCTTGGCTGCGGTCTGATCGGAGACTCGGGCAGCGCGCCAGTCGCAAACTCAAACAAGACGCTAAGTGATAGGGCGATCGATTCAACCGTTGGCCGCTCTAAGGTCGGCGTGCCCGAGTGTGACCAGGTACTCGAAGCTATCGAGGCCGAAGCGAACGATCCGGACGATAATTTTGTGGTTAAGGCGGCAAAGGCCGCGGTCTTGAACCAGATCAAGGAAGGCATTCGCCAGGCGATCGAAGAAAATGCGAACAAGGGCGATCTAGTCAGCACATGCAGGGAATTTAAGGATCAGTTCGACAAATACAAAGCGGAACAGCAGACCGCAAAAGATAAACCGCGGCAACCAAATCTTTGACCACCGTCATTTAGACTTTCGAGCCCTAAATTAACAAGGCCCCGCACTATTTTCAGCACGGGGCTCTTTATTTGACCTAAGCGAAACTCTACACGCTCATTACTTCGTGCTCCTTGTTTTTTGCAAGCTCGTCGATCTTGGCAATATGAGTATTCGTCAGCTTTTGAACTTCTTCCAGGCCGGAGCGTTCATCGTCTTCGGAAACTTCCTTGTCTTTGAGCATTTTTTTCAAGGCGTCGTTTGAACTGTGGCGGATATTTCTAACGGCAACACGATGTTCCTCGGCGATCTCGTGTATCTGTTTAGCGAATTGCTTGCGCCTTTCTTCATTTAGTGCGGGAACGGAAAGGCGGATAATTTTGCCGTCATTCGACGGATTCATCCCAAGATTGGCTGCCGTGATAGCCTTTTCGATCGCCGCAAGCTGTGTGGCATCCCACGGCTGAACGGTCAATAACTGCGGCTCGGGCACGGCGACCGAGGCCATTTGGTTCAGCGGCGTCGGCGTGCCGTAATAATCGACCATCACCGCGTCGAGAATTCCTACAGTGGCCCGTCCGGTGCGAACATTTCCCAGCTTACGCTTGAAATCCTCGATCACCGCTTCCATCTTCGGTTTTGCCGCTCCTGTTACGATTTGTACACTCATAAATTTGTGCAAATAAATGAATTACGATCCGGCTGTTGTAGCATTTCCGCCAACCGTGACGAGCGTTCCAATACTAAGGTCACCCTCTACCGCTTTCAAAATATTCCCGGATTGTGTCATGTTGAATACCATTATCGGCAGGTTATTGTCCATGCACAGGGAAATGGCCGACGCATCCATCACCTTTAACTGCTTTTCCAGTACCTCTTGATATGAGATCTTCTGAAACCGGGTCGCGGTCGGATCTTTCATCGGATCGGCCGAGTATATACCGTCCACTTTCGTAGCCTTAAATATAACTTGCGCTCCGATCTCACAGGCACGGAGAGCTGCCGCCGAGTCAGTCGTGAAATAAGGGTTTCCGGTACCGGCCGCAAAAATTACGACACGGTCTTTTTCAAGGTGGCGAATCGCCCGGCGCCGGATAAATGGTTCCGCCAGCTGAGGAATATCGATCGCCGACATTACCCTCGTGAACACATTCTGCTTTTCAAGAGCATCCTGCAAGACAACCGCGTTCATCACGGTGGCGAGCATTCCGATATAATCAGCCGAACCGCGGTCCATGTTTCCAGCGGACTTTGAAACGCCTCGAAAAATGTTACCGCCGCCGACAACGATCGCTATCTCAATGCCCAGATCGTGGACAGCCTTTATTTCACGGGCTACCGATTCCGCAACAGCGGTATCGATACCGTAGTTCTGGCCTCCCATCAAGGCTTCGCCCGAAAGTTTTATCAGGATGCGTTCGTATGTCATTTTACGCCCATAGTCCCAAGTCCAACGCAAGAATCCACTGAAACACTTATGGTTTTAGAAACTAGACATTGGACTTTGGACCAACTATCCGACCATCGAAGCTACTTCAGCGGCAAAGTCGTCCGACTTTTTCTCGATACCTTCGCCCATCTTATAGCGGGTGAATCGGCGGATCGTGATGTTTTCCTTGATGGACGCCACTTTTTCCGTAACGAGTTCGCCAATCGTCTTGCTCGGATCTTTTACGAACGGCTGATCGACAAGAACGTTGTCCTCATAAAACTTGTTCAGACGGCCTTCAATGATCTTGTTCAGAACGTCATCGGGCTTACCGGCATTCTTCGGATCGTTCTTGAGCTGCTCCATCAGAATCTCGCGTTCCTTGTCCAATTCTTCCGCCGGAACTTCCTCGCGGCGTGCAAAACGCGGATCGGTCGCAGCAATGTGCATTGCCACATCTTTCACAAGCTGCTGAAATTCATCGCCGCGGGCGACGAAATCACTTTCGCAGTTGATCTCTACCATTACGCCGACCTTGCCGCCCATGTGAATGTACGATCCGACAACGCCTTCAGCGGTTACACGGCCGGCCTTTTTACCGGCTGTAGCCATGCCTTTTTTCCTCAAGATCTCGACGGCCGCGTTCTCATCGCCGTTTGCTTCGACCAAGGCGTTTTTGCAATCACTCATTCCTGCGCCGGTCTTCTCGCGCAGAGCTTTAACCATTCCTGCTGTAATATCTGCCATTTCGTTGCTCCAAATTCGTCCGGCAAACTTTTGTTTGACGGTTTAGTAAATATTGCGGTAAACAAACTAAAGTTTGTTCTGCGCTTATTAAAAAGCGTAGCCTATTCGTTATAAACGGAAGGGGCTACGCTATCAACACTATAAAATCGATCTAGCTTGCGGATGCTTCCGTAGCGTCTTCTGTTTTCTGGGCCGCGACCTCCGCGGGTGTTTCTGCGGCCAGCGGAGCTTCGGTAGCTGCCGGTGACTCAACTTCGGCCGCCGCTTCGGGTTCCGTATGTGTTGCCTCTGCGGTCGCGAATGATTGGTCGGCTACGACAATATCAGGATCGGCCGGCGGAGGAAGGGCTCCCTCTGAGCCTTCTTCTGCGGCTTCCGGCACTGCCGAACGGCCCTCGGTACCTACCTGTTTGCCTTCAATAATTGCATCCGCAATGCGCGACGCAAAAAGTCGGATCGCTCTCAGTGCGTCGTCGTTGCCGGGAATAACCTGGTCGATTCCCTCTGGCGAGCAATTGGTGTCAACTACCGCGACGATCGGAATGCCAAGCCGATTTGCCTCTTTCACCGCGATGTCCTCCTTCCGGACGTCGATAATGAAAAGCATGTCTGGATGGCCGCCCATGTCTTTGATCCCGGACAGGTTACGCATCAGGCCTTCATGTTCCCGGTCAAGCTTCAGCCGCTCCTTTTTGGTCAACTTTTCGAAGCGGCCGTCTTCACGCATTGCTTCGATATCTTTCAATTTATTGATCGACCTTTTGACCGTTTCGTAGTTGGTGAGCAGTCCGCCAAGCCAGCGGTTATTGATGTAATACTGGCCGCAGCGTTCCGCCTCTTCCTTGATCGCGTCCTGTGCCTGACGCTTGGTGCCGACGAACAGGACCTTTTGGTTGGGCCGCTCAGTAAGCGATTCAGTAACGTAATTCAAGGCGTCGCGGAAAAGTTTCTGCGTCTTCTGAAGATCGATAATATAAATGCCGTTACGCTCGCCAAAGATGTATTCCTTCATCTTTGGGTTCCAACGGCGAACCTGGTGACCAAAATGAACTCCGGCTTCGAGGAGTTCTTTCATCGTAACTGTAGCCAAAACTTATCTCCTTTAACTGTCAGGTTTATGTGCTCGCCGGAATCTTATTGATAAACCAAGGAGTTCCGGCAATGGATTAAAAGTCCAACAAACTTTAGTTTGTTGCTAACTAGTCCAACAAACTTTAGTTTGTTGCTCTTCAGCGTTCGTTAAACTAAAGATTGCCGGACACGACACTTTATCGTTTCGAGAACTGGAATCTCGCACGGGCACCCTTTTGGCCGTACTTTTTGCGTTCCTTTTGTCGAGGGTCGCGTGTGACCAGTCCCGCCTTTTTCAACGCCGGGCGAAGGTCCGCATTGTATTCCATCAAGGCACGCGTGATGCCGTGGCGAACCGCACCAGCCTGGCCCGCCTGGCCGCCGCCGTCAACATTAACAAGAATGTCGAATTTTGCGGCAGTATCCGTTAAGCGAAGCGGCTGGCGAATGATCATCTGCAGTGCTTCATTAGGGAAGTACGAGTTAAATTCACGTTTGTTGACGACGATGTTGCCCGTACCCGGGCGAAGATAAACGCGTGCTGTCGAGGTCTTTCTGCGGCCTGTGCCGTAATATTGAATGTCTGCCATATTCGATTTTCGATTTTAGATTTGCGATTTTCGATTGCGAACCCCTGCGGGATCACAAATCGCAAATCGGCGATCGCAAATTACAAACTAACTGCCTCCGGTTTCTGTGCCGTGTGACGGTGGTCCGCATCGGCATAAACCTTTAATTTCTTTGCCATTGCCTTACCGAGCTTTGATTTCGGCAGCATTCCCTTGACCGCGAGTTCGATAACCTTTTCAGGTTTTTTCTCGAACATTTCCTTAACGGTCGTTTCGCGAAGGCCGCCCGGATAAAGAGTGTGGCGGTAATAGATCTTCTGGTCGTCCTTGGATCCCGTAAACTTTGCGTGACGGGCATTTATCACGATGACGTGGTCGCCCATGTCCATAAACGGGGTCCACGCCGGATTGTTTTTGCCGGACAGCATCCGCGCCACTTCCGTGGCAAGACGGCCCACCGTTTTATCCTTTGCATCGACCACAAGCCACTTGCGCCCATCGGCCAATCCTTTTCCACTCGGAAAATAAGTACTCATATTCAACTCACACTAATAGCTATATTCGCAAGAAAGCGAACTCACAGAGTATCGAAATCCATGAGTGAGGTCAAGTCCATTCCGTCCGAAATTAAAGACCAACGCCAAATTACTATTGTTCCTTACGATCGGCATTAAGCGAAAAAGAGTGATCTTGTTTTGGCGAGAACACAATGCTTATGGGATTTTGAGGGATAGAGAGGAACAAGGCCCTAAATGGGGCCGAGGGCTATCTCGCAGGAATTTAGACGCGGGTAAGCCATTTGGGCCTCAATGTGCCGGATATAGTCTCGGCCGGCCAGCGACGAAGGCATATTAGTATTACTTCAAATAATTGATCGAAATTCAGCCGTATTTCCAGAAAAAAAATGAAATAAGCAGTCCTAACCAAAGATATAAGTTGACTTTAGGCGAAAACTGAAATATTGTTTTCGCACCAGATTTACCCGAAGACTTCCGCGCAGGAGAATTTGATGCCCACTCGAATTGATCTCTGGGAAAGCTATGTTCGCTCCCTCCCAGCAGTTTCGCCCATATCCACTAAGTTTGACCCGATCAAACGTATTGCTGTTGCCGTTGTTATCTATGCCGTTTTGTTGGTGAATTCGGCCGCGCCCGCACTTGCTTCAGGCGGTATGTCGGCGGCTGCACCGGCATTTCAATACAGCGGTGTCATTCCGATCGCGGAATGCGTTTTCATTACCGGGCAAAACAGTTGGATAGCCCATTTTGGTTATGAGAACAACACGTCGTCCACAATCACGATTCCTATTGGATGGCGCAACTATTTTCGTTCCACGGGCCAGAATCAAGGGCAGCCAACAGTTTTCTCGCCCGGACGGGTAAATGATGCGTTTCAGGTGCCTTTCAGCGGCACACATCTTTCATGGGTGGTGATTAATTCGAATGGCGGCGGCCGAACGGCAACGGCAAGCGCGGGAACACCATTATGCGCCGGCTCGCCAACGCCTACGCCAACACCGATACCGAGTCCAACGGCTACGCCAACTCCGACTCCCGAGCCTACGCCGACGCCGACGCCGACGCCAACGCCAACGGCAACTCCGACGCCGACTCCGACTCCGACTCCGACTCCGACCGCAACCCCGACACCGGTCCCGGTCCAGTTGTTGTTAAATGAGGTCGAGTTTGATCCGCCCAGCAGTGTCGGATCAGTTTGCAGTTATGTTGAGATGCGCGGAGCACCGGGTTATGTGGTGCCCGCGGGAACCTATTTTCTTTCTATTGATGGCGAAGCGGGTGAATTTGGGACCGTAAACCTAAGTGTTCCGCTGGGCGGAACGGTTGTCGGGGAAAACGGAACTATTACCATTGTGTCCGATCCGACGCTTGGGTTCTGTTCGGCACGGACATATCCCGAAGATACGACATTACTTTTTGTCACCGGGGCCAATTCGGTTGCCGGCGACGGGACCGAGTCTTATTTGATCGTAAATTCCGGGCTGCAGATAATTGACGGCGACGACCTTGATTCGGATGACGACAAATCGATCGATCCGACTAGAGGTGTGCTTGCGGCCGATGGTTTTGCCGTTGCGGTCGATGCGGCGGCCGAAGCTGCCTATGCTCCCGTGATCTATGACGCTGCCCAAAACGAAGGCGGCGGCGAAGAATTGCCTGATGCGGCATCGAGATGTCCGGGAAACTCGGGTCCGATGAATGCTGCGGCATGGTTTTATGGGGCCCTGGAAGAGATCAACTCATTTGGAAGCAGTGATCTGCTGGCATTTACGCCGCCGACAAATGCATATGCCGGATTTGCACTTACGCCGGGAGAAGTAAATCAGTCTTGCGTTGAGCCAACTCCAACACCGACCCCGACTCCAACTCCAACTCCGACGCCAACGCCTGAACCGACGCCAACGCCGACGCCGACGGCTACGCCAACTCCGACGCCGACGCCGACGCCGACACCGACGGCTACGCCAACTCCAACTCCTACGCCGACGCCGCCGGCGATAAATCTGCTTCCGGTTTCTGTTGGCAAGAATCTTCGCGAGTCAACATCGGGAACGCTTGAGGCACCTGCACCGGCCGGAAATCTGCCGGTCACTATTACCAGTTCGGATGCGACAAAGGTACTGCTTTCGGCCGCGCCTGGTGACGCAGGCACTTCGAGCATCAATATTCAAGCGGCAGCCGGATCGAGCCTTGTTCCGGTATTTTATGTCCATGCGCTTACTGATAGCGGTTCGGTAAATCTGATCGCATCGGCGCCGGGTTATTTATCGGGAACGACGATCGTGACACTGACACCCTCAGGATTTTATTGGGTCACAAACAATTTTTCGACAACCGCACTGGCGCCGGATACGGTCGTGACGGTCGGCGCCGCGCGGCTTGAGCCGGGAACGCTGGCGATCGCCGAAATGGACCAGCCTCTAAGGCCGGGCGCCGATCCGGCGAATGTACCGCTTGGAATTTCAGACGGAACGATCGGCGCGTTTGTTCCAGCGCAGGCCGCATTTGGGCCGGGTGATCTGACAAAAGACGTCAATTTTGACCCGATCGGCGGCGGCGTTGCCACGCTTTCGGTCACACAGCCGGCCGGTTTCAGCATTCCGGCGGTAAAAACATCGATAACGGCGACGGTCAGCGCCCCGAATATGAATCTCGGCAACGCAACTGTCGGCAAGGACCTTCAGTCAAATGTCAGCGGTTCGCTGACGGCCGCCGCGCCTCCGGGAAATACCCAGGTGACGATCAGCGTACTCGCCGCCGACATCGGCAAGATCAAACTGGCCCCTGACGCAACTACGGCCGGACAGGACTCGATCACGCTTCAGGTAAATGCGGGATCGACTAATTTCGGCGGCTTTTATGTCCACGGACTGGCCGATACGGGCACGGCACAGATAAGAGCGGCCGCGCCCGGTTATACGGCACAGACATCAACGGTCACCCTAACGCCGTCCGGATTCGGGATAGTCACGAATGTTGGCAGCAGCTCAACGCTGAGTACAACCTCATTCTCACAGAACACGGTGCTAAGGGTGGACTCCGTCCGAATTGCCGCGAACGGTTCTGTTTCCACGCAGCAGCCGCTGCGGCCGGGAGCAACCGCTTCGGTGGTTGTAACGAGCAGCGACACTAACGTCGGGACCATTACGACGAGCCCTGTGGTTTTTGGCACCAACGAGTCTAGTAAAACGACCGAATTCGATCCGGCAAACGGCGGAACAAGTGCGGTCAGCATAACTCAGCCTGCCGGATGGACAGCCCCGACCAACCAGCAATCGGTTGCCGCTACAGTGACGGCCCCGGATATTAACTTGAGCAATGCCACGGTCGGAAAGGACCTCCAACAGTCAGTCTCTGCCTCGCTCGGAACCGCGGCACCGGCAGGCAACATTACCGTAACCGTAACGGTGGCCGACCCGACAAAGGCATTGCTTGGCGACACGGCGACTTCTGCGGGCGTTGCCTCGTTGAGCCGAATGATAACAGCGGGATCAACCAATTTTGGCACGTTCTATGTCCAGGCACTTACTGATACCGGAACCGTACAGTTCACGGCATCGGCCCCTGGATACAACAGCGTCACGAGAACGATAACGCTGATGAGGTCGGGGTTTACAGTGAG
>Ga0138256_10001517_pt1 | contig 25045 bp, 21 predicted proteins | sample KNB2016incub_MG_FD_105486 | JGI IMG/M metagenome (GOLD analysis project Ga0138256, IMG submission 105486) | Active sludge microbial communities from wastewater in Klosterneuburg, Austria - KNB2014incub_MG | ecosystem: Engineered > WWTP > Activated sludge > Unclassified | place: Austria...
CAATTGAGTTCGGTTTTTTGATGCCCGGGATGTATCGTTTGAAAATTATCTTTGATTCAAATTCAAATGGACGCTGGGATACAGGAAGTTATTTGTCAAAGCGTCAGCCGGAATTGGTGAAGTATTATCCTGATCCAATTCAAATCAGATCTAATTGGGATGTTGAAATTAAGTGGCAATTACCCTAGGCTCATGCACAATTTTCCGGATTTCAATAATATAAATTTCGGCGTATAAACATTTCAATCCCTATCAATGAGAGTTAAGTTTGGAGTAATCGGTATTCTTGCATTGTTTTTTCTTTTGTTGTTGTTTTCCGGTTGTAAGGTTGGCCGTTTTGTTTGGTATAATTATTCAAATATTACCGACTATTCTATTTTCCCCTCTCGCCCGTTGCATAAATCAGATAATCCCTTTCTGTTTACAGAGGCTAATATGAACGGAGCGCTCGATCAGCGAATTCAAATAATGAATTACAAGAGAAAGGCGTTTTCATTGAAATCATATTTGGAGGAATCTCCCACCGTTGCTTTTCTGATTATTCGTAATGACAGTCTTTTGTATGAAAGGTATTTTGAAGGCTATTCAAAGGAATCAGATGTGGCCTCATTCTCAGTTGCTAAATCATATATTTCAGCCTTGATAGGCATTGCCATTGATGAGGGAAAAATAAAGTCGGAGAACGACAGAGTCATTAACTATGTAGCCGAATTAAAAGGGGTGGAAGGCTGGGATAAAGTCAGCATACACCACTTATTGCAAATGGCATCGGGAGTCAATTTTACTGAAAAGTATAATACACCGTTTAGCGGGGCAGCAAAAATTTATTACGGAAGAACATTACGTAAAGCACTTTCAAAATTGAAGATAGAAAAAGATCCTATGTCCGGCTTTGAGTATAAAAGCATCAATAGCCAATTACTTGGATTAATTCTGGAGAGGGCGACCGGAAAAAGAGTTACTGAATATCTTGATGAAAAAATATGGAAGCCTTTAGGAATGGAATATGATGGAAGCTGGAGTTTGGACAAAAAGAAGGATGGCCTTGAAAAAACTTTTTGCTGTATTAATGCAAAGGCACGTGATTTTGCAAAATTCGGAAGGCTGTTTTTGAACGACGGTAACTGGAATGGAACTCAAATTGTTTCAAAATCCTGGGTTGAAAAAAGTACAGAAGTAAATACTGAACAAGGGGCCGCCTGGTTTTATAACCGTCAGTGGTGGATAGGCTCTGAGCTTAATGGTGACTTTTCTGCCATCGGACATCTGGGTCAGTATATTTACGTTCAGCCAAAAAAGAACCTGATAATGGTGAGGCTGGGAACAGGTCGTGCTAATGAGGATTGGATTAATGTATTGCGTCAGGTAGCGGAACAATTGTGATTTAGATTATTTATTTGGGAGAAGATTTGTAAATTAGTAGAATGAATAAGCCAATTAAACGACATTCTGCTTTAGTAAGTCTTTCACGTGATCATTATTCGGGATTACTACTCTCTTCTGTATTAAAAAAAGACACGCCGGATTTCAAAAACATGCCAGTAGCAGCTGTTGATAAATTGCTTTATGTTCAGGATAAATACAAAGATGAACTGCAGAAACATTTCCGTGCAGAAGAAGAAGTTTTATTTCCATTTGTGGCCGGACGATTGCCTGAAATCGACAAGCTTATTCAGGAATTGATCAGTGAGCACAGGGAGCTTGAGACGAAAATAAATTCACTGAACACTGTCAGCGATCTCGTGAATGCTTTGAATGAAACCGGGTATCTTCTCGAGTCACATATCAGGAAAGAAGAGCGCCAGCTGTTTCAACTCATACAGGAAAATCTTACAGAAAATGAGTTGTCAGATTTAGAGAAGAAGCTGGGCGTCAGTTGAATTTAATAGACAATTAATTTTTGTTGAAGAGTGCTGTTATTTGTATTCAAATGAATGAAATAAACTCCGGACGAAAAATTCACTGTATTCACAAATAGATTTTTTCTTCCTGAAATTTGTCCTGAGTAGATTTTTTGAACCAGCTGACCGAGAGAATTTCTGATTTCCAATTCTACATATTGTTCTGTATTTGAAGAAAGGGGAATGCAGGTTATTCCTTTTGATGGATTAGGAAAAGCTTTATGCAATTCTAAAGCTGAACTGAGCGACTTTTCATCTAAGCCGGTGTTCAATAATACATTGAAACTCCAGTAAGCGGCAGGTGCCGGAAGCGGCCGTACCTGTTGCTTGCCACTAACTGATTCTGCTCCGACATAATAATAGATTTTGGTTCCTGCCGCTTGCGGAGGAATATAGCCGGTCCATAAATCATTCGCAGAAGATGTTAATGTCATAACCGAACTTTGAAATGGATTGATGGTGTCCGTGCGATAATAAATTGTTGCATTTGAAATTCCGGAGCGATGTAAAATCCGTGCATTTACTTCGTAAGGAGAAGCCGTATTATAAGTATCGTGTAAAGCCTGATGCGAAATTAAAAGTGGATCGGATGCTGAAACTTCCTTAGTGATGCAATGAATTGCGCCAAGTGCCGGAATAATAGAGTTGCAGTCAATTCCGGTAATCGTATAGCCTGGCAGTGCTTCTCGCCAGATTCTTATTGCAGTAGTATCGTATTGCTCTTGATAGGTTGGAAGTATTACAGTTTTGTTAACGAAGACGGCATTTGCATAGGTGCGATAATCACCTCCAGAATTAGGATATGAACCAGAATTATCAGGTGGCATTGGTATGCGGATTACTTTGTATGGAGTACCATAAACAGAATTAAAATTTGAAAGAACGTACTGAAGATTTGCTTCTATCTGAGGGCCGTCGGCTACGCCAGGCGGGTATTCTCCCATAAGAATTGTTTCTTCGTCCAGCAATTTCATATGCATATCAATATGATGAATCTGATCATAAGGCAAGGTTGACATTTTAATGTATCTCGAAATTCCCATAAATGCATCCATGATAGAGTCAACTTGCGCTTCACTCTTCGTAGGATTTTCCTGTAAAATAAGATTGGAAGAAAAGCCAGTTCCAAAACCATCGGTCATAAAATTGCCACCGGTATGAATAAGATCATAGGGACTTTGAGTCGTTTGATACATCGGGAAGCTGGTATGTCTTTGTATCGCAGAAGGAACTGAATCGTCTTTCGCACGGGGTCTGTTGTATATCCAGTCAACAAGAGCAAGAGAGTCTACATCATTTGTGTAAATGTTCCATGGTCCATAGTCACGGCACCATATTGAGTTAAAGGGTTCGATGAGGTAATCAATGTTTGTTAAGGGAACTGAATTTGATGTCAGGTAATTTTTTACCGTCGTAGAATCAGAGCAAATAATAAAAACCTTGGTTTCAGTTTGTGCTGCCCTTACAATTTCTTTGAGGATTGATGTGTAGCTTGTCCAGGTGATCATCAGTGCATCGATCTCTTCCCATTCGGCACTGGCACGAACCGGTGATTGCGGAGGGGTCGGAATTCCATTCGAAGAATTTGTTTGTATGCGTCGAAGGTAATCCGGCATCAAAAGTTTTTCGGAGGGATTCAGTTTGTGATCCGAGCTGATTGATTGCCCATAACCTAAATTCATCAGAAATAGCAAAAATGGGAGTAGGAGTTTTTTCATTGAGATTCATGCAAAGCTATTGGAGGAGCTAAAGCCAAATTTAGCAATAATTCCAACCCCTACTCCAGAAAAGAATCGTTAAATATTTGGGACAACTTATTCAATATAAAATTCAAGCAACGTACACAGAAAGCCAGATCCATCCGAAGCTTGGCCTCTAATGCCTTCAAAATATAACAACGAACCCGATTTCATGTTTTCAAGCATATTTTTTTGTTCACCGTTCAAGAATTCTGATTTACTGATAAGGCTATTTTTTTCTCCACCATCCTTTACTGTCATTTGAAATTCTGTTATTGTCAAGCGTTTTGGTGATCCGTCCTTATCGATATGAAATGAATTAATCGCAAAAATGCTTTTGGCTATATCAGCAGAAATTGTGTCAGGCACAGCGTTTCTGGTGTCCGGCGTAACTTTAAATTTACCCAAAAGAATTCCATTTTGAGATACAGCTAGAGCATAAGGATATTGAGCCATTGTTTTAGCGATACAAAAAACAACAAACAGTAAAATGAAAACGAGTGTTTTTTTCATGACAGAATAATTTAAAAAAGGAGAACGAAAATTTTCAATAAATATTTTTATGCCGGCTAATGGCTTTTCGGTCGATTTATATCAATTTGAAATCATCGGCATCTTTCCAAAATGCATATTGTTCTCTGAAGTCGAGCAAAGATTCTTTATTTAATGAAATAGTTTCATGGTTTTCTTCATAAGGCTTGAAAGAAGAAAGTAAGTCGCCTTTATAGTCGATAAGAGCCGATTCGCCTTTGTAGACAATATTTTTTCCATCCTCACCAACTCTGTTGACTCCCGCCACATAACTTTGATTTTCTATGGCACGGGCTATAAGTAATTGATTCCAGGCTGTACTTCTTCTTTCAGGCCAGTTAGCTACATAGATGAGCAAATCATAATCGAGTGATTTATTCCTTCGGCTCCATACCGGAAATCTGAGATCATAGCAAATGAGAGGAAAAATATTCCAACCTTTTAATGGCATAATCCATTGATGGTTTCCGTTGCTGTAAGTTTTTTCTTCTTCAGCAAGTGAAAACAAATGCCTTTTATCATAATGACTAAAGGATCCATTCGGGTGCATCCATATTAAGCGGTTATAGTATTTTTTATCCTCCTCGATGATGAGACTTCCGGTAATTACTGCTTTCTTCTCAGCAGCTTTTTTGTGCATCCATTCCAGGGTCTCGCCATTCATAGTCTCGGCCAATTCTTTAGCGTTCATAGAAAAACCGCTGTTAAACATTTCAGGGAGTACAATCAAATCTGTTTCTTGGTTTATTCCCTGAAGTTTTTCCGACAATTTATTTCTGTTTTTTGTTGGGGCTTCCCAATATATATCTGATTGAATTAAAGTCACCTTTAGGTTTGACATGATGGTATTTTTTAAATCGAAACTTATTAGTTAAAAAGATGCCCAAATCATGAATTTTCGACTCTTATGCGGAGTAGGTGATGTATATCATGGACTAATTAGTCTCAGGTCACTGCAAGATAAATTTAATATCAGCAATTTTGCAGTATAATTTTAAAAATAAACAGAAATGAAAAAGCTCGTATTATTAATTTATGCCTTTGTTGCATTTGTAATTTCAGCTCCGGCTCAAGAAAAGGTGCAGGATCAAGACAGAACCAGACTTCAGGAACATGTTGTTTTAATTGATGGTGTTGTATATCATATACATGATCAAGAGCGTGTTCAATTGAAGGATCAGTTAAAGTTGCATGATGGGACAGTGGTAAATAAAGATGGAACCTATCGATTAAAGGATCAGAAGCAGATGAAGCTCAGAGATGGGGAATGTTTAGATATGGATGGCCGTCATTTCAAAACGCAGAAAGAATTTAATGAACGAAGCAGAGCTCTAAATCAAGCAATGTCACAGGATCATTATTTAGTTAAAGGAGGCGGCATTTATCGCGTTCAAAATCAAGATCAGTCACAGATTAAGGAAAAGGTAACGTTGAAAAACGGAAGTGTTCTCCAACCTGATGGAAACATTGAATTAAAAAATGGGGAAAAATTGAGATTGAAAGATGGTGAGTGCTTAGATATGCAAGGGAACAGATATGAATCTCAGGCGCGTTTTATGGAAAGGATGGAGAATAGAAAAGATATTAAGGATAAAAACAAGGAAAAGGACCATGATAAGAACCGTGAGAGAGACAGGATTGATCATGATCATTCAGATATGAAAGATAAAAAACATTGATTAATTTTTTGTAATCATCATTGCGAAGGACGAGTAGTTCTTCGCAATGATTTAATTGCTTTTGTCCTCAAATACACCTGATAAATATGAAGCTGATTTTGTTTTGGCTGAAATTTAGTATTGGATTGTTAATTGGTTTTTATACAGAATTTAGTTTTGGCCAAACTGAAAATAAAATATTGGAAGATAGTCTGACAGACAAGTCAGAGTTTCGAGTTGGAATACGTTATAAGAGCGACTATCTTTATATGGGTAGATCAGATTCCTTAAAGTCTCCATATTTTTCTCCTTCCTTAGCATATTTTCACAAATCCGGATTTTTTATTCAGGGCTCATTGTCATATATGGTAGGCGGGGCCAACAGTGAAAAGGTTGATTTGTACCTTTTGTCGGCAGGTTATGATTATTATGCGAATAAGTACCTATTGGGAGTTTCTTTGTCGCAATATTTGTTCAATGACAATAGTTATTCAGTGCAGTCTGAACTAAAAACCTATATCGATGCAACAGCAGGGTATGATTTTAGTGTTTTTGCTTTGTATCTCGATGCCAGTTTAGGCTTTTCAAACGGGATAGACGCCTTTCTAGGCGGGGAAATTAGTCGTCCATTTTATATGGCAAATAATAGATTGAAAATTGAACCTTCGGTTAATTTTAATCTGGGTTCTCAAAAATACTACGAAGCATACTATCTAACACGTAATAATCATTCGGCACAAAATTCAGCCGGTGGAAGTCATCACGCTACTGCGTCACAAGATGTGCAAATCCAGGAGTCTGAAAAATTCAAGTTCCTGGATATTGAGGCAGGTGTTGAATTGGCATACAAGATTAATAAGGTTCGTCTCTTTGCCTCAAGTGTTTGGACGTTTCCTTTCAACCCTTCAACATTAATTGTTGATGGAAATAAATTTGAAGAGAAACTAAAGAATGATTTTTACTGGGTGGCAGGAGTTCGATTGATAATTAAATAACCTTATCAAACGTTTTCAAGAGCCTGAGCTATATCCCAGATAATATCATCTGAATTTTCAACTCCTATGGAAAGACGAATCAATTTTTCTGTAATGGACATTTCTTTTTTATGTTCAGGATCTACTCCCGCATGAGTCATGGTAGCCGGATGCTCAACAAGAGACTCCGTACCGCCCAAACTCACAGCCAGTTTAATTAATTTCAAATTATTGATGAATCGAAAGGCTTCAGCTTCACCTCCTTTTATATCGAAAGAAATCATAGCACCGGGTGAGGAATACTGCTTTTGATAAATTTCGTATTCACTTGTGCCCTTTTTGATCAAGCCCAGATAGTACACTTTTTCAACTTTGGGATGTGTGTTCAGGAAATTGGCAACTTTGATGGCATTTAATGCTTGCTGTTCCATTCGCACTTTCAAAGTCTCCAAACTCCGGAGTAACAACCAGCCTGTCCAGGGGCCGGGCATGTTTCCCAGAAATGTTCTTAATGTTTTAATTCTTGTGATCACTTCGTTGCTTCCACAGCAAGCACCTGCTACTACATCGCTGTGTCCGCCAATGTATTTTGTTGCAGAATATAATGAGAAGTCTGCCCCATGTTTCAATGGATGCTGCCAGAGTGGCCCCATATAAGTATTGTCAACTGCAACATATACCCTTTTGTCCTTCGCGCTGAATTTATCGGCCAGCTCCTTGCAACATTCAATATCAATCAAGGTGTTTGTTGGGTTGGCCGGAGTTTCAATGTAAATGAGAGCCAGACGATCTGCATGACCTGTACTTCGGATTATTTTTTCAACGTCTCCTTTTTCTTGTCCGGGTTTAAAGGCGACGGAGTGAACTCCTATTTTACTCAGGAAACTATGGATAAAATGATCTGTTCCTCCATACAGTGGTGTGCTATATAGAAGAAGATCGCCGGGTTTTAGAAATTCGAGTAGGGTAGTCGTTATTGCAGACATTCCACTCTCAAAGACTGCGCAAGCTTCTGACTCATCCCAAAGTGTCAGGCGGTTTTCAAGAATTTCCAAATCCGGATTGTTAATCCTGCTGTATATCAGTCCCAGCTCTTCGTTGATGCCTTTTTCTCTTAATCCATAAGCTACTTCAAAAAAGGCTTTTCCTTCTTCAGCGTTTTTGAATACAAAAGTCGAAGTTTGGAATATGGGTGATTTAATTGCGCCTTCTGATAATTCGGGTTTGTACCCATAAGACATCATCAAACTCTCCGGTTTGAAATTGTGTTCATCTGCCATTTTATAATTTTTTATTGTGGTAAAAAGCCGCTTAGTTTTCCGCGACTCATGGAGAACATTCTCGTATTATTTCTGCCTAAATGACTATACCTTATTTAGCAACTCAGCTGCCTTTTCCAGAGTTTCATTCTTTTTTGCAAAACAAAACCGAAGAAGTTTCGTGTCAGGTGATTTTTGGTAGAAGACTGATATTGGAATTGATGCAACACCAAATTCTTTAGTAAGCCTTTTCGCAAAGTTCGTGTCTTTTTCTTTTGTTATTGCACTGTAATCCAAAAGCTGAAAGTATGTTCCTTTTGATGGACTGAATGTGAAGCGTGATCCGGAGATGAGGCTTAGGAAATAGTCTCTTTTCTGTTGAAAGAATGCAGGAAGTTCAAGATAGCTTTTATTTTTGAGATAATCAGCGAGTGCATATTGAATCGGTGTATTGGATGTGAAAACGACAAATTGATGAACTTTTCTGAATTCCGCCATAAGATTAGTCGGAGCGAGGCAATAACCCATTTTCCATCCGGTGGTATGATAGGTTTTTCCAAAACTAAATACCACGAAGCTCCGCTCTCTTAATCCTTCATAGTTCATGACGCTTTCATGTTTAAGGCCATCGAAGATTATATGTTCGTACACCTCATCGCTCAGCACGATGATTTCTGTTCCCTTTGTGATTCTTTCCAATTCCAGAAAATCTTCTTTAGAAAAAACTGTACCGGCCGGATTATGCGGTGTGTTTATCATGATCATTCTTGTCCGGAACGTCATTGCTTTTCTCACAACACTCCAGTCAATTTTAAAATCAGGGCCAATCAAAGGAATGCAAACCGGAACACCTCCCGCTAATTGAATGGCCGGTATATAACAATCGTAAGCAGGTTCGAGTACTATAACCTCATCGCCCTCTCGCACCATAGAAGTGATTGCAGTATAAATGGCCTGAGTACCTCCCGAGGTGATATTTATTTCAGTTTCCGGATCATAATTGACTGAGTAAAGTGCTTTGGTCTTTTCTGCAAGTTGAATTCTCAAGGCCAGCAATCCTTGCATTGGAGCATATTGGTTCATGCCTTTTTTCATATAGTCATGGACCAGCTCTATTAAATCAGGCGGAGAGTCGAAGTCGGGGAAGCCTTGTGAGAGGTTTATGGCATTACATTCATTCGCCAATGCTGACATTATGGTGAAGATGGTTGTTCCAACCCCGGGTAATTTTGATTTTATCGTATTCGGATATAAAGTCATAAGCCAAAATAATAAAGCTATTCGTGAAGATAAGAAAAACCCTGCATCCCGTGCCTATAAAGAAAAACAGGAGCTCTTTGGGGGAGCTCCTGTTTATTAAAATCAATTGGAATAACTTATATCCAACCCGGATTATCAGAAATCTTTCCGGTTTGGTACAGCCAGATTGCGATTATAATCATCATTAATAATGCTATACCCAATGAATAAGTAAGTTTTTTATACATCGAAGCTTCACCCTGAAGTTTCATTCTCTTAATAATGTTGAATATAACATTTTCGCTCCGGTGAAATGCACTTTCGCTTTTAACGATATAATCAAAGGCTCCATACTTCATGGTATTGACTGCAACCTCTATTCGGTCCTGACCACTGAACATAACCACTTCAGTGAGTGGTATCTGTTGCTTTAATTCTTTGAGGATTTCAACGCCATCCATTGCATTAGCACCGGCTTTGTCAAAGTTATAGTCCAGAAAAATAATTTGCGGATTGATGTCAAGGTGTTTTAAAGCCTCTTCACCGGAATTATAAACATGAATCGCAAATGTTGAATATTTACTAAGATAGTCTTGTAGCATCATCGACTGCATCGGGTCGTCGTCAATGATGAATATATCCTTTACCTGTTTCATAAGAGAGAATTAATGGGTAAAAATAGGAAATAATTATTTATATTTATTTTCAATCTGAACTTAAGCTACATGCTGTTTGAGTTCATCAACTGCAAGGTTACAAATGGAGCTGAACTCATTCAGCATTTCAGGTAGTTTTTCCACATCTCTTTTTTCTGCTGCCATGTGTTCTATCTCTTTTACCAGAGATTCACCACGTTTGATACCCATATAGGTAATCTGAGGTTTCAAAGAATGGGCAGCTGCTCTTAACTGATCGTAATTTTGATTCTTCAGGTGATCCGACATGAGAGTCAATTGACCTGGACACATTTGAATAAACATATTCATATACTTTTTCATTTTATCCGGGTTGCCGCCGGTGAAGGACTCCAAAAAAGTCAGATCTGTTTCTTTAGCCATAAAATAAATGTTAATGAATTATTACAATAAGCCATATTTCAATTCCGAAAGTAACGAAATCCGTTTAGACGAATAACATTCTTAATCAGTACTTTTCAGAACCAATTGGCCAAGTTTGTTCAAAAGTACCTGTGGGTCAAAAGGTTTTGAAATGTGGGCAGTCATACCTGAAACGAAGCACTTTTCCACCTCTTCTTGAGTGACGTTGGCCGTCATTGCCATAATTGGAATGTCCCTTTTGGGAGCGTCGAAGTCCTTCCTTATGCGTTCACTAGCCTCTAATCCATCCATCTCAGGCATCTGGATATCCATTAGAATTATATCGTAGTCCGCATCCTTTAATTTTTCAAGAGACTCAAGTCCGTTTTCGGCGACATCTATAATCAAGTCCGGAATTAGGTCATTCAGTGTATCTACTGCCACCATTTGGTTGAATCCATTGTCTTCAACAAGTAAAATGCGTAAGCCCTTCAGGTCTTCTCCCTTCACATCATCAATTCCGCTGTCAGATTTATTGAGGTCATCAACGCTTCCAACCGGGTAAGGAATTTTGAATGAAAAGGTGGTGCCTTTTCCAACCTGGCTCTGGACATAAATGCTTCCTTGTTGAAGTTCGACGAGCTGTTTGGAAATGGTCAGCCCTAATCCGGTACCTCCAAATTTTCTGGTTGTATCACTGCTTGCCTGACTGAAACTTTCGAAGATCTTATCCAGTTGTGATTGTGCGATTCCAATACCGGAGTCAGTGATTGAGAATTCCAAAATTGAAATATTGTCGCGTCGGCTTAATTCCTTGATATGAATCGTAACAGTTCCCTTCTCCGTAAATTTTATGGCGTTGCCAGAAAGGTTGATTAAAATCTGATTCAGTCGAACAGGGTCGCCGATTACTACTTCAGGAACTGCAGCGTCAATAATATGTTTAAGCTCCAGATTTTTTTCTTCTGATTTGAAAACCATCGTATGATAAACAGTATCCATACAATCATTCAGGGAGAATGGAATTTTCTCAAAATCCATTTTACCGGCTTCGATTTTAGAAAGATCTAATATATCATTGATGATGACGAGTAAGTTTTCAGAACTTTTCTTGATCACATTGAGGTATTTCTCCTGCTGTTGATCCATATTGGATTTCATAAGGAGATTGGTCAGACCAATTACTGAATTCATCGGAGTCCGAATTTCATGACTCATGTTTGCGAGAAATTGTTGTTTAAATTTTTCGCTCTGTTCAGCTTTTAATTTTTCGAGTTCAGCCAGATCTTTCTGACGGATGGTAATATCGAGTTGCTCTTTTGCAACTTGTCCCTGACGAATAATTTTATATTCGTCAATTGTTTTGTTTATTGTTGTCTCCAGATCTGCAAAATCGATTGGTTTGGTAACAAAATCAAAAGCTCCGCGATTCATTGCAGTCCGGATGTTTTCCAGGTCACCGTAAGCGCTCACAACAACTGCTTTGTAATGTTTAAATTGCTCTTTGATCCGAATCAATAGCGTGAGCCCATCCATCTCCGGCATATTGATATCGGTGAGTATCATGTCAAATTTGTCGGGGTCATCGGTTAACAATTTCATTGCTTCCACGCCATTGCCCGCGAATTCGAAGTAGAGTTCGTTATTCCGAATTCGATGACGGAATCGTTGCCGGATCAGTAACTCCAGATCCGGTTCGTCATCTACAACTAATATTTTTGCAACATTATCCATGTAAAAAGGAAATCATGGTTCTGATTCTGTAAAGTTATCAGAATTCCGGATTAATTGCCTTGTGCAAGCTTGAAAATTTTCTCTTTCAATAGTACAAAATCAACAGGTTTGGTAACAAAATCAGATGCTCCGTATGAAACGGCTGTGCGGTGATTGTTTTCATCACCATAAGCTGTAACCATCATAACTTTGAGCATTGGGAACTCGACGCGAATGGTTCGAAGTAATTCAAGGCCTGTCATACCCGGCATATTTATATCACTCAAAACCAGAATAAGGTCAAAGGGATCAAGGTTACGTAAATAGTGCAGGGCGTCCTTTCCGCTAAAAGCAAAATCAATTCGGACCTCAGCATCTCGAAGCTCTTTTCTGAATCTTTGTTTGAACAGGACTTCAACATCCTGCTCATCATCCACTACCAACATCTTTATCATATGCATTATTTATCAAGTTAAAATGGGTAGTAAAATTGTGAACTCGGTGAACTCTCCTGGTTTTGACTGTACTTTCAAATCTCCTCCATGACCCTTGACAATGATGTCATAACTGATGGATAGACCTAATCCGGTTCCCATGCCTGTAGGTTTTGTAGTGAAAAAGGGATTGAAAATTTTATCGCGAATATCTTCTGGAATTCCCTTGCCATTATCTCGCACGGTAATCATTACCTGGCTATTCAATTTCTTTGTAGTAATCGAAACAACGGGCTGGTAATTGCCATCGGCACTTACTTTCTTTTTTTCATCGACTGCGTAGAATGAATTATTGAAAATGTTTAGTATAACCCTGCTAATATCCTGAGGGATTATTTTGATTGGTGGCACATCGGGGGCTAAGTCTTTCTGCATTGTACAGTTAAAGGCCGGATCCTTCGCGCGCATACCATGATAAGCCAGATTAAAAAATTCTTCAACAAGTTTGTTTATGTCGGTGATTTGTTTTTCTGCAGTCGAAGCGCGACTATGTTGTAGCATTCCTTTTACGATGCTGTCTGCACGCTTCCCGTGAAAAACTATTTTACCCAGGTTCTGCTTGAGGTCTCCAACAATTTCTTTCTGCTCTTCCTCGGGCGCCGAACCCAATTCGTCTAACAATTCAACAGACAATTCAGAAAAATTATTTACAAAATTCAATGGATTTTGAATTTCGTGTGCTATGCCTGCAGTTAGTTGACCAAGAGAAGCCATTTTTTCTGACTGTATCAATTGATTTTGTGTTGACTTCAAATTGTCCATGGTCATGGTGAGCTCAACGTTCTTTTCTTGAAGTTCATGTGTTCTGACATGCACTTTTTCTTCAAGCAAAACATTTTGCTTCACCAGTGTGTTGGTTCGGACACGGATATAGGTAAAAATCAGAAGCGTTATCGCCAGTGCACTCAAGCCTGTGAACCACCAGGTTTTCCAAAATGGCGGGGTAATTGTAATGTCGATTGCTATTCCTTCCTCATTCCAGACTCCGTCATTATTACAGGCTTTAACCTTAAAGATATAATGATCAGGGTCCACATTTGTAAATGTTACATAGCGTCGGTTACCAAATTCAATCCATTCGTCATTCAGGCCTTCCATTTTGTAGGCGTAACGGTTTTTTTCAGGAAGTAAAAAGTTCAGGCCGGCAAATTCGAAGGTGAAAAAATTTTGTTTGTAATTGAGTTTGAGCGTTCGCTCATTGGTAATTAAGGTGTCCATCCGTGCAGGCTTTTCAAATAGGTAGAAGCGTGTAATCACAACAGGTGGGACAACCTTGTTATCGGTGATGCTGTCCGGATGAAAGGCATTCAAGCCCTGGTTTCCTCCAAAATACAGCCAGCCATTGGCACCGGCATAACAAGCATTCTCATTAAATTTATTTTGCAATCCATCTTCCTGATTATATATACGGGTGGAAGCGATAATTTTTGATTCAAGACTCCGCGGACTTAATTTGCATACTCCTGAATTCGTGCTTATCCATATACTGCCTTTTTGGTCCGGACAAAAGCCATTCACAATATTGTTAGGAAGGCCATCGTTTTCGGTATAGTGTAGAAAGCTATTGCTTCCTGGTTTTAAAATATTAACACCTCCACCATAGGTTCCAACCCACAGGAAGCCCTTTTCATCCTCATAAACAGAGTGAATGAAATTGCTGTTGATGCTTCCGGGATCCTTGATGTCATTCTTCTAGGTTGTGCACTTACCGGTTTTTTTATCCATTCGATTAAGACCACCGCCATAGGTTGCTATCCATAAGGTTCCTTGTCGATCCTCAAATACATTCATCACGACGTCATTACTAAGACTGGTCGGGTCAGATGCAATATGTCTGAAAGTTGAGAATTTTTCACTTTGCGGATTATAAATATTTAACCCGCCACCATGAGTTCCAATCCAGATCAAACCATCGCGGTCTATATAAATGCTGCGTGTATAATCATTGCTTAATGAAGATCGATTTGATGGATCATGTTTGAATTGCTTGACCGTTCCTTTGTTCTTATCATAAGAAAGCAAGCCTTCAGTGGTCCCAAGCCAGAGGATTCCATTCTTGTCTCCGCTTATTGTGAAAATATTATTGAAACGCAGTAGCGGATTTGAGAGGGAGGAAAATTTTTCATTCACAAATCTTTCTTCTTTTCTACTAAAAACATTCAATCCTCCGCCCAGAACTCCGGTCCAGACATTCCCTTCTTTGTCCTCGTATACAGAGAACACACTGTTATTGCCACCTGACACAGGATTTGGTTGATAAGTATTAAATTTAGCCAGAGTCCGATTGTAAAAACTTAAGCCCTCCGAAGTGGAGATCCAGATTGTTCCGGCATTATCTTCAAACAAATGCCAGATTTTATTATTTGAAAGGGATTCGGAATTTTGCGGATTGTTTACATAGATATACTTACGACCGGTGAATATGTCGATGCCATTAAGTCCACCACCCAAAGTACCAATCCAGGTATTCCCATTGTTGTCGAGTAGTATAGAGAATACACTATTACTGTTCAAGCCATTTTCCTGTGTGATATGATTTATTTTTCCGGTTTTTGGATTAATAATATTAATACCTCCGTTCACTGTTCCTGCCCAGATGCTACCGGATTTATCTTCCGTAAGACATGTGATTTCATTTTCACTGAGTGTATTTGGATTGTTTTGCGTATGAAAATAACGGGTTGACTTCTTAGTTGATACATCAAAAGCGTTTAATCCATCAGCAACTGTACCTACCCAAAGCGTTCCATTTTTATCCATAAGCAAGGACGAAATGGCAAGACTGCTAAGGCTTGATGGATCTGAGGCCTGACTTGAGAAAAGAGAGAATTTCTCCTTGGCAACATCAAATGAATTTAACCCTTTGCTGGTTCCTATCCAGATAATACCATTTTTATCTTCGCAAATGGAAGAAATGATATCATTGCTAATGGAGTTTTTATCATCCGGATGATTTTGATATCGTTTAAAAGAGCCGTTTGATCTTATGTATATATTAAGTCCGTTATCTGTTCCAATAAGCAGGTTATTCTTACTGTCCTCAAAAATGCATCTTATGATATTATTTGAGAGCGCTTTATCGTCGGTCGGATTGTATTTGTAGATCTCGAAATTGTACCCATCATACTTATTCAATCCGTCTTCAGTCCCAAACCACATAAATCCCTGACTGTCCTGATAGCTACAGTAAACTTTTGACTGCGAAAGTCCTTTGTCAACAGAAATTCTTCCAAAACGCAAATTAGAGTTCAAGCTTTGACTGAAGGCGCCCGACAATAACAGGAGTATGGACACAAGGAGTAGAAGTTGTTTTTTCATAGGAAATTCCGAAACTGGATTTTATACTAATCAACTTGCACCTGTCCTGTGCCATCACATCTTCCACATCCTACAAAACCTGCAGGCCTTACAATTTCATTTACAGAGTAGGTGACAAAATTCCTGGGACCCATTCCGTTCGATATATCTTTTGTAATCATTTTATTTTTTCGAACTTCTGACTGATAAACTTTCCCTTTCCCTTTGCAAACAGGGCAAATGCTACGTGCTTCGGCGATACTGGCAATTGGCTCTTCGGTTTTAACGGAAGTGCTGTTATGGCCAGAGGTCTGATTGACCGGAGGGGCAATATTTTCTGCAGGACTTGCAGGCTGTGGTTCTGAAAGTTCTTTTGGCTTGATGGAAGATTCAGTTTTTTTAGGAGAATTCTCTTTCAATGTCACATTTGAATAATGTGCCAGTTGTGCACCTTCCCCAACGATTTCTCCCTTGAGGTAATGATATCGGGTTGCTTCACCTTCAGCTTCAAAATAAGTTCCGGTGCCATGCGAAAGATTATTCTGATAGTCTCCTTCATAACGATCGCCATTTGCATAATAGTATGTGCCACATCCTTCATAACTGCCATTTTCAAAGGTGCCTGCATAGACATCTCCGCTGGCATAGTAGAAAATTCCGAAACCATTCAAATTGTCGGCCTTGAATTCACCTTCATAATAACTGCCATCTTTAAGGCTGAGCACCCCTTTCCCATGAAAATTTCCGCTGATGAAATTACCTTCGTATTTGTTACCGTCCAGGTAGTAGTACGCGCCCTTTCCATTTTGTTTGCCTTTGAGAAAATCACCAACGTAGCGATCTCCATTTGTATAGTACCATGTTCCATGGCCATCCATCTTATCATAAGCAAAAGAACCTTCATACCTGCTGCTATCATTGAACCAAAAGGTTCCGGCTCCCGATTTCATGTTATTCAGGAAAGTTCCGCTATACCGGTTTCCTGAGTTATATATCAATTCTCCTACACCCTGCATTTTCCCATAATCGAAACTGCCTTCATAAGTCTTTCCGTCGGAATACGTGTATTTTCCTTCACCATGCATTTTACCATTTTTAAATTCACCTTCGTAAATGTCCCCATCGCTGTAGGTCATTTTTCCTGCTCCCTGAAATTTACCTTGTTCAAAGTTGCCTTCATAAAGGCTGCCGGAGCTATTCCGAAACACACCGAGGCCATTCTGGCAATTACCACTCACACATCCAACCAGGTTTCTTTCCTGTGAGGTTGGACTTGTTTGTGCATACATTTTGGCGTCCCCATAGGGAATCAAGAGACTCAGTAAGATGAAGGCGATATAATATTTCAATTCAAAAGCGTATTTACCCCGGGTGTGCTCCTACAAGTATATAAAACTTCCTGAGAACCGACAAACACAACGAATGCTGTCTCTCGGAATACGCTGTCTCACTATGGGAAAGGGTGTCAAATGACGCCGGGTTACGGTCTGATGGGAGGAATATTTATTTTCCACCATGGTAATGAGCATAATTTTTCAAGTCGGATGAGTAATTATTAACAATGCTTTTTCCCCGATATCCCTAGTCCGAACTTTTCTCCATTGCATGGCATATATTCGAAAACTAGCCACCATGGCTCGTTTTCAAGGTTTTTTAGAATGGTTTATTTTATACTCTACAAGGAATAAGACGTTCTCCCATGGGGAAAAGTGATTTCTCCTATGGGGAATTGACAAGGGTTGTGGAAAACTTCTTTGGGGAGACATACTTACATAGTGATTTCCTTCGTTGATTTGCCTATAATTTAAAACACTAACCCCTAATTAAAGAATCATGGCAACAAAAAAAGCGAAGAAGAAGTCGCCTGCAAAAGCGAAGTCTAAATCGAAAGCTAAAGTAAAAGCAAAGTCAAAAGCGAAGCCTAAGGCAGCAGCGAAAGCAAAACCAAAAGCAAAGGCGAAAGCAAAACCAAAAGCAAAGGCTAAGCCTGCAAAAGCTAAAGTAAAACGTAAGCCAAATGCTGCGTTTATGAAGCCAATGACAATCAGCGCTACATTGCAGCCGGTTGTTGGTAGCAAGCCGCTTCCACGTACAGAAGTTACTAAGCGTCTTTGGGATTATATCAAGAAGAACAAACTTCAGGATCCTAAAGAAAGACGTAACATCAATGCTGACGAGAATTTGAAAAAAGTTTTCGGTGGTAAGAAGACAGTAAGCATGTTTGAAATGACTAAATTAGTCAGCAAGCACCTTTCTTAGTCTAAATTTTCAGGTAATAAAAAGCGGGACATTTTGTTCCGCTTTTTTTTTGCTCTTGAGTCTGATTAAATGCGGCCAGGAATGCGGATAGTAAATTTAGTGCCACTTCCGCTTTTGCTTTTCACAGACATGGTTCCGCCGTGTTCCTTCGTGATGATATCATGACTCAAGGACAAACCCAAGCCGGTACCTTCACCTGTAGGTTTGGTGGTGAAAAAAGGCTGAAATATTTTTTCCATTTCTTCTTCAGGAATTCCTTCTCCATTGTCTTCAATCTCTATCTTAACCATATCAGCATCCTGCTGGCTGCTTATTCTGACAAAAGGAGAGTACCCTGGTTCAGCCAACTTGCTTCTTTTACTTACAGTGTAAAAAGCATTGCCAAGGAGATTCAGGATTACACGGCTTATATTTTGCTGATGCAGCTCTACGGACTGAATGTTTTTGTCCAGAACTATTTCAGTTTTACAATCGAAACCTGGGTCTTTAACTTGAACACCATGGTATGCAAGCTCCATATAATCACTTATTAGCTTGTTAATATCGGTTTTCGTTTTTTCTATGATTTGTGACCTGCTGTGCAGCATCATGTTTTTCACGATACTATCTGCACGAAATCCATGGTCATAAATCTTTTGGATGTTGCTGCTAAGATCCGCCAATAATTCAAGTCTTTCATTTTCATCCTTCGATTGATTGAACTCCTCAATGAGTTCAATAGACAGGGAAGAAAAATTGGTGATAAAGTTTAAGGGATTCTGAATTTCATGAGCAATACCGGCTGTGAGGTGACCAAGAGTTGCGAGTTTTTCCTGCGTAATAAGTTGCTCCTGTGTTCTTCTCAATTCGAGGAGTAAAGCTGAAAGTTCTCTGTTTTTATCACTTAAATCTTTGGTTTTTTCATTTACCAGTTTCTCAAGTTCTGCGCCACGTTCTTTTAATTGAGCAACTATTGTCTGGTTTTGGTTCCTCAAACGATGACTTAACACACTTATAATATCACGCACTGCATCCGGATGATCCTTTAGTACCTGATACACATCAGCCTGATGAATGACGCCGAGAGTAGTACTTTCCAGAGCTGTAACAGACATGGATCTGGGCTCTGAATCCAATATGCTCAGCTCCCCGAAAAATTGCCTGGCAGCCATCTCCGCGAGCATATGTTCCCCTTCATGAATTTTTACTTTCCCTTCAAGGATGACGAACATGGAATTTCCGGCGTCTCCTTTTTTTATTATGGTTGAATCTGCAGGATAGCTTGCTAAAATCATTTTTCGGGCCAGAGCATCGATCACATTACCCGGGACATGCCTGAACAATTCAACCTGTTGGAGGAGTTGTATACACTGTTTGAGAGAAATGTGGGAATGGATCATAGGTATTCTTCGTTCACTTACAGTAAAGATACAATACCTTCCGGATAATCAAATAAAGGGAAGAGTACCAGTCACGTCAACCAATTGATAGGGTTTACAAAATCAATTGTTTTGATTCAATCCTACTCAGGATTGTCTTCAGAAACTCCGGATAATTTTTGTCTTTAGAAGCAATTATTTCCAGGTTTTTGTTAAAATGAAAATTTTTAGGCCTTCTAATAATTGTCTTCCGCTGAGGAAGAATGCGTGACCGGTCCGGAAATTATTAGCAGGAGTATCCTCTAAAATATTAGTGCGGCCAGGCTTTGAATTTTATTGAGCCACATTTGTTTTCCTTGAAAAACAATCGATTGACGGATAATGAATCATGAAAGGATGCCAGGTACGTCCCATTTCTTCTCCTGATATTTGAATATCCTCACCTTTAAAGTTTACATTTACGCGAAATATTGCCTCTTAATATGCTGAAAGCTACGGCACGTATTATTTTAAGATACCGCTTCATCACCTTATTTACTTTGTTGGCCTTAACAGGGCTCATGGCTTACTTTGCAAGCAAGGTGCAGCTGAGCTATGAAGGAGCCAAAATTCTCCCTCCTTCTGATTCAACCTATGCCGAATACCTGAAATTTAAAGCAAAGTTTGGAGAGGACGGTACGGTAATGGTTATCGGCTTCCAGAGTGATAAGATCTGGGAGCAAAAGACTTTTTCAGATTGGTATGATCTTACTAATTCCATCAAGTCTATTGAAGGGATTCAGGAGGTTGTTTCTATCGCCCGTGCCTTTAGAGTAGAAAGAAATGATTCTTCGCATAAGCTTGACTTTAAACCCTTGCTCGTCGAAAGGCCGGCAAGTCAAACGCAGGTGGATGAGCTCCAAAAGGAGTTTTCTGATTTGCCTTTCTATGAGGGGCTATTATTCAACCCTGAATCAAAAGCCACCTTGATGGCTATAACCTTCGATCAGCAAACGCTAAATTCCAAGAGCCGGATTGGGATGGTTAAAAAAATCAGGGGCATGTCAGATAAATTTGCCGCTGACAATGGAATTGAATTACATTATTCCGGATTGCCATATATCCGCACCGCAGTTTCTGAAAAGATTGTTGGAGAGATGAAAATGTTCGTGATATTGGCTCTGCTTATCACAGCGTTAATTTTACTGGCCTTCTTCCGCAGTTTTAATGCTGTGTTGTTTCCCATGATCGTCGTGGTTTTCGGAGTAATATGGTCATTCGGTACTCTTGTTTTGTTTGGTTATAAGATCACGATTCTTACAAGCCTCATTCCTCCTTTGATCATAGTTATCGGTATTCCTAATTGTATCCTTTTACTGAATAAGTACCAACAGGAATATGCGAATCATGGTAATAAAATTAAGTCGCTTGCACGATCCATTCACAGGATTGGTGCAAGCACGTTCATGGCGAATGTGACTACGGCTCTGGGTTTTTTAGTGTTCGCCTTCACGCATAGCAGTGTACTTATTGAATTTGGAATCATCACCTCCATAAATGTCATGGTGACTTTCCTTATATCACTTATCTTCATTCCAATTGTATATAGTTTTCTTCCGCCTCCGTCTGCAAAGCAGGTGAAACATTTGGAGAGAAAAACTTTGCAGTTTTTTCTGGATAAGATTGATCATTGGGTACATCACTACCGTACACGAATTTATACAGTTGTCTTCGTACTATTGGCGGTGTGCGCTTACGGAATAAGTAAAATAACTACAGTAGGATTCGTTGTTGATGACCTTCCAAAGAAAGACGTCATTTATACTGACCTTAAATTTTTCGAGAAACATTTTCGGGGTGTCTTACCCTTCGAAATAACTGTAGATACGAAAAAAGAGGGTGGGGCATTGGAACTTAAGACCTTGTACAAAATACACAGGCTTCAAAAAGTGCTCGCGAATTACAAAGAATTTTCTGAGCCGGTTTCAATTGCCGAAGGGATCAAATTTTCCTATCAAGGCTTGAATGATAACCAGCCAAGGTTTTATGTAATACCGAATGTCGAAGAAATGGCTAGGTTATCAGGCTACTCTTCGGGGGCAAAAGATAATCAAAGGATGTTCAGGTCGATTATCGATAGTTCAAAACAAGAAACCAGGATCAGTTTTCAGGTGGCTGATATTGGCTCCATAAAAATGAAAATTCTTTTGGATGAGATCAGACCAAGGCTTGACAGTATTTTCAGTCCGGAAGATTACAATATCAAACTCACCGGGAACTCAATCATTTTCTTAAAGAACAATGACTATTTGCTTCTAAATCTGAAGGAGAGTGTGATGCTTGCTATTTTACTCATTGGAAGTGTGATGTTCTTTCTCTTCATGTCATTTCGCATGGTGATCATCGCCCTCATACCAAGTATGAGTCCGCTCTTGCTTACTGCTGCGATTATGGGTTTCTTCAGTATTCCTCTCAAGCCTTCCACGATTTTGATTTTCAGCATAGCATTTGGTATTGCCAGTGATGGAACTATGTATTTTTTAACGAAGTACAGACAAGAGCTCCGAAAGTATGGTGGAAGTATTTCAAAAACAGTTTCACTATCAATTCAGGAAACTGGAGTAAGTATGATTTACTCAGCGATTATCCTGTTTGCCGGATTTTTTATTTTTGCAGCTTCCAGTTTTGGCGGAACTTCTGCCTTGGGTGTGCTGATCTCTGTCACCCTGCTCATTGCCATGTTTAGTAATTTGTTTTTACTGCCTTCATTACTCCTGTCATTGGAGAAAAGAATTATTACCAAAGCCTTCCTCAAGGAACCGCTCTTTCAGGTATTTGATGAAGAAGAGGATGTTGAATTGGACGACCTTCAGGTTCGTCTGGACAATCCGGAAGATGACAAGGCTGTAGATGTAGAATTGAGAAAATTGTAAAAGAATCATTATGACAAAAGGCATTATCCTTGCCGGAGGTTCCGGTACCCGGCTCCATCCTCTTACTTTAGCAATGAGTAAACAGCTTATGCCCGTTTACGATAAGCCGATGATCTATTATCCTCTGTCAGTTTTGATGATGGCCGGGATAAACGAAATATTGATCATTTCTACTCCCCATGATCTCCCGCACTTTCAACGGTTACTCGGCGATGGTTCTGCTATCGGATGCAAATTTTCATTCATCGAACAGGCCGTACCAAACGGACTGGCTCAGGCATTTGTATTGGGAGAAAAATTTATCGGCAAAGATAAAGTAGCTCTGATTTTGGGCGACAATATATTTTACGGAACAGGCTTGCAGCAATTGTTGCAGAATAATCTTGATCCGGAAGGCGGTGTTGTATTCGCGTATCATGTTCGGGATCCGGAACGCTATGGTGTTGTCGAATTTGATAAGCAAAACAAGGCTATCTCTATTGAAGAAAAACCAAAGCAACCAAAGTCGAATTTTGCCGTACCGGGACTATATTTCTATGACAACTCGGTTATTCAGGTTGCAAAGGACCTCAAGCCAAGTGCCAGAGGGGAATATGAGATTACAGACATTAACAAAATATACCTCCAACAGGGAAAACTCAAAGTTGGGATACTTGATAAAGGTACCGCCTGGCTTGATACAGGTACATTTGCCTCTCTCATGCAAGCCGCTCAATATGTGCAGGTCATCGAGGAACGGCAGGGCTATAAGATTGGTTGCATTGAAGAAATTGCCTACTCAATGGGGTATATCAATGCAGAACAGTTGCGTAAAATTGCCGATCCATTTGTAAAGAGTGGATATGGAAAGTATCTTTTATCTTTACTTGATGATTAATTCACCGATTAAATATGTGCATTAGCCACCATTTGTCTGATATTGGTGGAATCCTTAACTTGTGTGTGAAGAAAATTACAAACTTTAGGGATTAGTTCCTCAAATTCTAATCCTTTACAACCATGATGCGAAAAATACTTATTACAGGCGGAGCCGGTTTTATTGCCAGCAGTCTTGCTGAAAGACTAGCCAAAGACCCTGAAAATTATGTGGTAATCGTTGACAACCTGCTAACCGGATCGATGTCAAAGGTTCCTAAATCTGTACATCAGAACGTTAAGTTTATCAAAGCGGATGCCAATGAACTTAAAGATATCTCGAGTATTTTTCTCGCTTATCGTTTTGATTATGTTTTTCATTATGCCGCAGTAGTCGGAGTGAAAAGAACTCTTGCTCATCCGGTCATGGTATTACATGATATAAGCGGTATCAATAATATTTTAAACTTATCTAAGAACACCGGAGTAAAAAGAGTGTTTTATACTTCCAGTTCTGAAGTGTACGGGGAGCCTGTTGAGTTTCCGCAGAATGAACATACCACGCCTTTAAATTCCCGCTTGCCTTATGCGATCGTGAAAAATGTCGGTGAAGCCTACCTGCGTTCATTTAAACATGAGTATGATCTGGACTATACAATTTTCCGCCTGTTTAATACGTATGGACCTAAACAGAGCGCTGATTTTGTGATCACAAAGTTCCTTTTAGCCGCTTTGAAAGATAAGGATATCACAATTTATGGAGATGGAAGTCAGACCCGTACTTTCTGTTATATCGACGATCATCTGGAGGCTACATGCAATGCATTTTATAATAATCTTGTGTTGAATGACGTTGCGAATATTGGCACTGATCAGGAAATTTCTGTCTTACAACTGGCACAAACAATTATTAAGGTCACTAATAGCCGTTCAAACATTATCCATTTGCCATCTCTGAAAGAAGGTGATATGACTCGCAGAAAACCGGATGTAGCTGTAATGAAATCTCTTCTTCAGCGTGAATTTACTCCCCTTGAGGCCGGCTTGAGAGAATTGGTGAATAGCGACAGATTTGTCACACATTAATATTTTCCATCTGAGATAGTTTTGTTCCGACCGAATATTTCTAAGTTTACATATGCATTCTCCGAAATATTTTCAGGAACGTATTGGTGAAGAACTGGCGGGACTCTCATTTCCGTCAACACCCTCTGAGCTTTATGAGCCGATTCGATACATGATGTCGCTCGGCGGAAAAAGAATCCGGCCTGCCTTGGTTTTAATGTCCAACGAATTATTCGGATCTGACCCGGAGAAAATTATTAAAGTTGCATTGGGGCTTGAGGTCTTTCACAATTTTACACTCATGCACGATGATATCATGGATCGTGCTCCATTAAGGCGGAACAAAAGCACAGTTCATACTAAATGGAACCCCAATATCGCCATACTTTCCGGTGACACGATGTTTGTGATGTCATGTCAGTTGGTGATGAATACTGATCCAAAATACAGTCAGGAAGTGCTTAGTCTTTTTTTTAAAACAGCAACACAGGTTTGCGAAGGCCAGCAGCTGGATATGAATTTTGAAAGCCGTGGCGAGGTTAGCATCAATGAATATATTGAAATGATATCCCTGAAGACTGCTGTTTTGCTTGGATGTTCTTTAAAAATCGGTGCTATACTAGCCGGCGCAAAATCGGATGATACTGAGCTGATGTATTCGTTTGGCAAAAATTTGGGTATTGCCTTTCAACTGCATGATGATATCCTTGACCTCTATGGTGAAGCTGAAAAATTTGGCAAACAGGTAGGTGGA
>Ga0138256_10001519_pt1 | contig 25029 bp, 21 predicted proteins | sample KNB2016incub_MG_FD_105486 | JGI IMG/M metagenome (GOLD analysis project Ga0138256, IMG submission 105486) | Active sludge microbial communities from wastewater in Klosterneuburg, Austria - KNB2014incub_MG | ecosystem: Engineered > WWTP > Activated sludge > Unclassified | place: Austria...
CCTGGTGCAGCAACGCATCGCCAACGAGCAATGGGCCAACCCCCTGCTCAACTGGCGAACCATATACTTGAGCATCGAGATACTCTTCAAAGACCGCTTGACACACTTAGATTAACAGACCCGGGGTGATCGGTCGGGACATCCCGGAACAGGGCGGAACACTTCCTGCGAGCCTCGGATAGGTGCGCGTGGTCCATGGTTTTCCACACGTGGTCAGCGCTTTTCCTTCCGCGCCTTTTGCTTTTCCACGCGTGGTTCGCGCAGGACGGCACGTGCTTTCCGGAGAACCGCACGCGAACCGCCGCTGTGCGCCCGTCCTTTTCCAAAAGGTGCCCGTGGTATTCGGCGATCCTCGCGTGCTCTTCGGAAAACCTCCCGTGGTTCTAAGAAAACCTCCCGTGGTTCCGTCCAACCTGTCCGTGGTTTTCGCAGGACCACACGTGGTCCTGGGCATTCCTCCCGTCCTTTTCCCGGAACCACGGGAGGGTAGCGCGGAAGTGCGCGTGGTTCTTCCAAGACCGCACGCGGTCAGCGGCGGGGTGCGTGAGGAAAGGCGGGGATCGGGCGTGTTCGTGCTCAAATGCCATGCTTCCATAGCCACGTCGTGTTCACGGGTCCTGAAAGTTGCAGGGGTGGAAAGCGTTCGTTCCATTTGTAGGGAAGCGAACGACGACATGAGCGAAGCGACATCAGCGAAGAAACGCAGCCGACCGGCGAAGGAGAAGGGTGAGGAAAGCACCAAGCCTTCGACACCGCTCGGGGCTGGCGCCAACGGCCGCAAGCCAAAGGCCTTGAAGCCCGAAAAAGACAAATCCCTCGAAACCTGGATCTGGGATGCCGCCTGCTCCATCCGTGGGGCCAAGGATGCGCCCAAGTACAAGGACTACATCCTGCCGCTCATCTTCACCAAGCGGCTGTGCGATGTGTTCGATGACGAGCTGGACCGCATTGCCGCCGAGGTAGGCTCGCGCGAAAAAGCGTTCCGCTTGGTGAAGGCCGATAAGAAGCTCGTGCGCTTCTACCTGCCGCTGGAACCGAAGGAGCCCAATGATCCTGTGTGGTCCGTCATCCGCACGCTCAGCGACAAGATCGGCGAGGAACTCACCACGCACCTGCGCGGCATCGCCAAGGCCAACCCGCTGCTGCAAGGCATCATCGACCGCGTGGACTTCAACGCCACCACCCACGGCCAGCGCGACCTGGCGGACGACCGCCTCAGCAACCTCATCGAGGCCGTGAGCACCAAGCGCCTTGGGCTCAAGGATGTGGAGGCCGACATCATCGGCAAGAGCTACGAATACCTCATCCGCAAATTCGCCGAGGGCGGCGGGCAGAGCGCGGGCGAGTTCTACACTCCCGGCGAAGTGGCCGAGATCATGGCCCGCGCGCTGGAGTGCGAGCCCGGCATGGAGGTGTACGACCCCTGCTGCGGCAGCGGCGGGCTTCTCATCAAATGCGAGCTGGCGCTGAATGAACGGATGAAGGAAGGCGGCACCGTATCGACGGAAGGCGGACTTTCCAGTCCGCCACATACACCCGGGCGGACAGGAATGTCCGCCATCCCATCGAAGTATGCGCCCCTCCAGCTCCACGGACAGGAGTACGTGCCCGAGACCTGGGCCATGGCCAACATGAACATGATCATCCATGACATCTGGCCGATCGAGATCGGCGACACCTTCAAGAACCCCAAGTTCAAGGAAGGCGGCCGCCTGCAGACCTTCGATCGCGTGGTGGCCAACCCCATGTGGAACCAGGACTGGTTCACCGAGGCGGACTATGCCAACGACGAGTGGGACCGCTTCCCCTCCGGCGCGGGCTTCCCCGGCAAGGCCAGTGCGGTGGTTGTTGGGGCGTGCCCCTCCTCAAATGCATACGGTGCCGACTTAATTCTGCGATCACCCAAACGAATGCCGATATAATCGGAGCCATGGAACCGATTCTCCTCATCGCGATACTCCTTCTTCTCATCGTCGCCGTATTGCTCCTGATCCTCCGTCGGCAGAAGCCCGATGACCGAATGGACGGCTTGCTTCAAAGGGTCAACTCCTTCAACCAGACGCTTGGTTCATTTCAATCGAGCCTGAAAGAGGACTTCCGCTTAGGCCGTGATGAACACTCTAACCAAGCAAAAGAAACCAGAGCTGAGTCAGCCACGGCGTTCAAGGAATTTCGACTTGAGGTTGCTACTGCACTCGACAAGTTAAGTACTGACAACACTGCCGCACTCGACCGAATCAATAAGACATTGACCGATAAAGTAGCCGCTCTCATTGAGGCTTCGGAAAAGAGCGACGCGACTCGCAAGGAGGATTTGGGTATTCGGTTCAAGCAACTGTCAGAGCAGGCCAAGAAAGACTCCGACCAACTACGTGAGAATCTCACAACCTCACTGAAGTCGTTCAATGATCTCCTCCGGGAGAAGTTTGGCCAACTGGAAACGAAGCAAGGTGAGCTGATTCTGAGCACGGAGAAGAAGCTTGAAGAAATGAGAGCCACAGTGGATGAGAAGCTCCAAAAGACGTTGACCGAAAGAATTGGCCAGTCGTTCGAGATGGTCGGCAAGCAGCTGGAAAATGTGCAGAAGGGACTTGGTGAAATGCAAACACTTGCCCAGGATGTAGGCGGCCTGAAGAAGGTCCTAAGCAACGTTAAGATGCGAGGAGGCTATGGTGAAATCCAACTCGCGATGCTTCTCGAACAAGTATTGGCACCGGAGCAATACGAGGCGAACGTCAAGACAAAGACTGGTTCGAACGACGCAGTAGAATTCGCCATCAAATTGCCAGGGCGTGATGAAGCTTCATCGGTGGTCTATTTGCCTATCGACGCGAAGTTTCCGAAGGATGCTTACGAGCAGTTATTGGCAGCTTACGAACTTGGTGATGCAACAGGAATTGAGATTAGTGCGAAGGCATACGAGGACCGAGTCAAGTCCATGGCCAAGACCATACACGACAAGTACATCGACCCTCCAAACACAACAGACTTTGCAATCATGTTCCTTCCGTTTGAGAGCATGTATGCGGAGGTTATCCGGAAACCTGCCCTAGTGGAGGCACTGCAACGAGATTTCAAGATCCTTGTCGTTGGCCCGATGAATCTCGCGGGACTCTTGAACAGTTTGCAAATGGGATTCCGCACACTGGCCATACAACAGCGCGCCAGCGAAGTATGGAAAGTCCTTGGCGCTGTGAAGACTGAGTTCGACAATTTTGGAGGACTGCTAGAGAAAGCGCAGAAGAATCTTGCTACTGCGAGCAACCAGATCGATGAGGTGGTTGGCCGCAGGACGCGAGCTATCAAGCGCACACTCAAAGACGTCCAAGCGTTGCCAGCGGCAGAAAGTCAGCAGCTCATACTGGAAGTAGCCACAGGAGAGGTCACTGATGAAGATGAAGCTTAATGCCACGCACATTGAAACAGTGGAGGTTCAAGCACCGTGTCCGTTCATGAAGATCAGTCGTATCCATATCAGCAACTTCAGGTCCATCACGCAGGCTGAGTTCAGCACTTCGAGCATGAACATCTTCGTCGGACAGAACAACTGCGGAAAGACGAACTTCTTCGAAGCCCTCGAATTCTTCTTCAATGGTCTTGGTCGAGGCGGGAGTCTATCCGACGTTCACCACAAGAGAGACACGACAAAAGAGATCGTTGTCGAAGTGGAGTTCACCGGAGCGTTGGCCGGTGCTGAGCAAATGCAGAAAGCGGCGAACAAGACCAAGATCCAGAAAGCACTTGATGGGTCTGATACTGTCGTATTCAAGCGCACTTCAACTGACCCCAAAGCCCGCACCATGTACGTAAGAGGGCTGATGGTCGAGCCTGGTACCGGGTTCGACGCTGCGCTCAACGAGTTCCTCCCTAAGTTCGAGTATATCCATACCAAACAGTACTACGACGCTGTCGCCAAATACACCAAGACATCTCCGATTGGCATCATGCTCTCAGGGGTTCTCGCAACCGTGCTTCAAAAGAACAGACAGTATCAGGCATTCCAGCAGAAATTCGCCGACCTCTTTGAAGCGAAGGACTCTCAGGTACGAACCGAATTCGTGACCATTGGCAACAAAGTCAAGATCTATCTGGAAAAGCAGTTTCCGGATACGACAAAGGTCACATTCGAGGTAACGCCTCCCGCCTTCGATGACCTCCTGAAAAACTTTGAAACCACCATTGACGATGGTGTTGAGACCACGGCCGAAGAGAAAGGAGATGGCATGCAACGTGCGTTGATGCTTGCCATCATTCAGGTTTACTCGGACTATCGCAAGGAGAACGAAGATCTCGGAAAGTCATTTCTGTTCTTCATTGATGAGGCGGAACTACACCTTCACCCGGCAGCCCAACGTAAGCTCAAGTCCTTACTCCTCGAGCTGTCTCAAACTGGCGACCAAGTCTTCCTGAATACTCACTCCTCCGTGTTGGTTGCTGACGATGCCGTCGACCAGAAGATTTTCAAAGTGGAAAAGGACAATGGTGAGACCGACATTGTCGAGGCTGTATCAGCCGACAAGCCTTACATCACATTCGAGTTACTCGGTGGCAGCCCTTCAGACCTCTTGTTGCCGCGCAACTTCTTGGTGGTTGAAGGCGCAAGTGAGTATGAGTTCTTCACAAGGCTGATCAAGCGGCTATACGGTGATAGGCCGAGAATTCAGATCATCAAAGCTCAAGGGGACATTGATCAGGCACAGCGGTCCATCAACTCAATTGAAAAGGTCTTCACACCCCTAGGTACGAGCATCTACCGCAACAAGGTCATTATCCTCATCGACCAGCCACATCCAGACCGCCGTGCAGGTGTGACCGCATTCGTCAACGCAAATGCTCATCTGCGTGCAAATGGCCAGTTCTTCGAATTACCGGCTAGAGATATTGAACAGTGCTATCCGAACCAAACTGACCCTGTACGTGGCAACTGGAAGAAGACACAAGTAGAAGTCGATGCAATGGACAGTCGCAAGAAGACCCAGCTTGCAAAGCACGTTGGGAACACCATCGCGCAGGTCCAATTCGAAGCCGAGATGCCTGACTGCTACAAGGCTCTGACGGAGTGTTGGGCCAAAGCCTTCGTCTAGGTGCTCAGTGAGTTTGAACTAGCGGAACACATTCAACATTTCGGCAGTAGTTTGTTCATCCACTGCTGATAGAATCCCCATCAACACGAATGCCCAAGTGCAGTCTGAACCTATGAGCTTCATCAACGCCGATAAGACCCACCTCTGGAAGGAGGACGTCGAACGCTCGATCGACTTCTACAATGATTGGTTCATCCGATTCGCGCCGGAGACCTTCCGGAAACAGCGCGAACGCACTTCAGGGCAAGTCATATTCGCTTTGGAAGTGTCCGACTACTTGAGGCAATTGACACCTGAGCGGCTCATCGCACATCCGGGCATTCTGCCGGTTCTTCGTATGGCAGCCGCGCCTCCTTTGGCACGCGACCGGCTCGTTGGCTTGGCTCATGTAAGTAAGACTCTGATCAATGCCATGGAAGGCAGTGAGGTGGAGACGGGCCGGATCCCACCGCGGATGCCAAAGCAGCGCCTCTCAGATGAACTGGGCCGCATTTGCGACCTGCTAATGGAACTGGCGGATGGCGACCTCTTCACATGGTTGGAGAATGGCACAGAACCGACGAAGCCTGCAATAGAACGGGCATCCGTCGTTGTCGCGGATAGATTGTGTGGAGCAGCTTCTGACCCGATCATTCGGAATGCACAGGAGCGGAGACAGCTAGACTCCCTGAAGAAATGGTTGACCAAGCGGAAGTATCGATTCATCCCTGTTGAGCGAGTGGTTGGATTTGGTTCCATGGAGCCGGGCACCTTCACATTCCGACTCAACGTTCCAGTTGGCGAAGGCGAAACGTCCTACAACATTCCCGTAGACTGTGCTATTCAGCCGTTGTGGGCGACAACTGGCGACATGCCTTTGTTGATGGAGGCCAAGTCCGCAGGCGACTTCACCAACACGAACAAACGGCGCAAGGAAGAGGCACAGAAGATCAGGCAGCTACGTGAACGCTATGGGGCTAATGTGCGGTTCCTCCTGCTCCTGTGCGGCTACTTCGGTCCTGACTATCTCGGTTACGAAGCAGCCGAAGGGATCGATTGGGTCTGGGAGCATCGCCTGAACGACCTCGCACAGGTGTTGAAGGACCCAAGCGCCGGTTCCACCTCGGTCGTAGAAGATCCTGCCGTGGCCTATGTCCCGAATGCCGTGGAGAGTCTTCGGCTGAAACAACAGGTGGAAATCGATGGGGGCCGCTCGGCGATGGAACGGAATCAGATGGGCCAATTCGCTACTCCATTGACACTTGCTGTCGAGGTGGTGGAACGCGCGGTCGGTCATCTTGAGTCCAAGGAAACGGTTCGCATGCTCGAACCATCATGCGGTACTGGTGCGTTCTTCTCAGCTCTTCGGCTCATAGCGCCAACCGCTCCGCATTTTGAATGCACGGGGGTTGAGGTCGATGCTCTCTTCGCGAACGCGGCCAAGGAACTCTGGGGCGGAACAGGAGTGGTGATCGAACAGGCCGACTTCCTCGAGTTTTCCGCTCGCGTGGACCAGAATAGCCGCTTCGATCTGCTCTGCGCCAACCCGCCCTACGTGCGCCATCATCATATGAGCAGTGAACAGAAGCGGGCATTGCAAGCAAGGGTGGCCAGCGAACTGCAACTTGCATCGAGCGGCTTGACCGGTCTGTATGTGTACTTCATTCTGCTGTCCCATTCAGTCCTTGCCGAAGGTGCTGTGGCGTCTTGGCTGATACCGTCCGAGTTCCTGGTTGTGAACTATGGTCGAGTGCTGCGCGAATACTTGACCAAGAAAGTCCAACTCATCGAGGTATTCCAGTTTGATCCGGAGGGTACACAGTTCGGTGATGCTTTGGTCTCATCATGCATTGTCACCTACCGTAAAACCGCTCCGCGTGCAGACCATAAAGTCTTGCTCCGCTTCGGAACGAGCATGCGTCAAGCATCAAGTGAGCGCACAACAACGAGCGGCGAGTTGGCATCCGGTTCTCGTTGGCACATGCTGGAAAGCGAAGAAGCGCAGCCAGTGGACGAGGCTCAGGTCAGCGTTGGTGACCTCTTCAAGGTGCGCCGTGGAATTGCGACCGGTGCAAATGACTTCTTCATTCTCACACGCGAGCAGGTGCGCGAACATGACTTACCCAACGCCCTGCTACGACCTGTGTTCACAAGCCCGCGTCAACTGGAGAATGAGGTCATTGAGGCGGATGTGCGCGGTACCCCTCTTGTGAAAGAGCCGTTGTACTTGCTGGACAGTAACATGCCCTTGGCAGAGATCGGACAGCACTACCCAACAGCGCATCGCTACTTGGAAGAGGGTCGGGAAGCAGGCGTAGCAAATGGCTACCTGTGCAAGTCGCGTGACATTTGGTACCAGCAAGAGAAACGAGAGCCCGCACCTTTCTTGCTGTCCTACATGGGCCGCTCAACATCGAAACGCTCTTCCCCTTTCCGATTCTTCCTGAACCGCAGCCGAGCCATCGCTACCAATGGATTCCTCTGTCTCTATCCAAAGCCAGCAATTGCAAGGTTGCTTCAAGAGGATCCACGACGCGAATTGGAGTTGCTTGAACTTCTCAACTCGATCAGTGCCGAAACGCTCAAACGGGGCGGTCGATCATATGGCGGCGGGCTTCAGAAAGTTGAGCCTAACGAACTCTTAGGCCTTCCAATCCCTGCTAGACCTGACTGGCTGGTCCTCGAAGAACAACTCACCCTAGTCTGATAACACCAAGGCAATGAACAAAACAACAGAGTACACCGCAGGCGTTCGTGGGATGGTTTCCTTGGCTACAGCCAAGAATCCAAGCATTGGCATTTACCAGGAGCATTTCATCAATGGGAACTTCGACTATGCTGTTCGACTTTCAAACGGCAGAGTTGTCGTATCGGCTGAATCTGCTCAAGACTTCGAGGCACAGCCCAGCAGCATCACGGATGAGATGATACAGCGCGTGGCCGACTCCTTCAAATCTCTTTAATTCTTAACAAGCGCTCCACTGATGAATGCACACAGAGATACCGTGCTCATCGACGAGGCGCACCGCACCACCGGCGGCGACCTGGGCAACTACCTGATGGCCGGGCTGCCCAACGCCAGTTACATCGGCTTCACCGGCACACCCATCGACAAGACGGCCTACGGGCGCGGCACCTTCAAGACCTTTGGCGGCGCCGACGACAAGGGCTATCTGCATAAGTACAGCATCGCGGACAGCATCGCCGATGGCACCACGTTGCCGCTGTACTACAACATAGCGCGCAACGAACTGCTGGTGCCGCACGAAACGCTGGACAAGGAATTCCTGAGCCTCGCCGATGCCGAAGTGTAGGCTTCCCTGAAGTTCGGCCAGTCATTACTGGAGGTGAAGACTTGATCCGGCCCGCCAGGGGCTACATTCAACACCACGTAGCCATGAGTAAAAGCAAGTTCACATATCGGCCTCCCCCTTCCTACGCCATTCGATCCTGGAACTGAAGGGATCTTTGGCATCCCGTCCCGGCCACTGGCTCATCCCACCCCAAGGATCGCGATCAAGGACATCACGCTGATCAGGATCCACAACAGGATGCCCAGCACCATCGGTTTCACGCCCACGCTGCGCATGGTGCCCAGAGTGAGGCTGGCGCCGATGAGGAAGAGCGTGAGCGTCAACCCGCGTTTGGCCGCGAGCGTCAGCCATTCGTACACAACGGCGTACTGCGGGAAGTAACTGCTGAAGACCATGGCCCCGATGAAGAGGCCGATGAACCAAGGCATCTTCACCTTGCCGCCGCCTTTCATCACCAGTGAGGTGATCAACGAGAGCGGAACGATCCAGAGCGCGCGCTCCAGCTTCACCGTGGTGGCCACTTGTAGCGCTTCTTCGCCGAACGCCGCGGCCGCGCCCACTACCGAACTGGTGTCGTGGATGGCGATGGCGCACCACAGGCCGAACTGGTGCTGGGTCATGTGCAACAGGTGCCCCAACAACGGAAAGACGAGCAGCGCCACGGAGTTGAGGACGAACACGGTGCCCAGCGCCACGGTCATTTGTTTGCGGTCCGCTTGGACGATGGGCGATACCGCAGCAATGGCGCTGCCCCCGCAAATGGCGGTGCCGCTGGAGATGAGGAAGGCCGAGATGCCATCCACCCGCAAGCGCCTGGCGAGGAACCAGCCGAATAGGAGGGTGAGCACGATGGACGCCACCGTGAATGCCAGACCGTCCTTGCCGGCAGCCATGGCGTGGTGCAGGTTCATGCCGAACCCCAGGCCCACTACGGAGGCTTTCAACAGCCATCCGGTGGCGGTGTGGTTCCACTTCGCGAAGGGATCGCCGATGGTGAGTGCCAGCACCAGGCCAAGCAGCAGCGCCAAGGGCGGACCCATGGCCGGGCTGAGGCAGAGCAGCATGGCCACGATGAAGACCGCTTTCCGGGCACGCGGGTCAACGTGCAAGGGCGGATCCATGTCCAGTGGCCCGGACTGTTCCGGCCCAGTGTTCCGCGTGGATGCAGGCATCTGCCCTTTCATGTTCGGCACGACCCGAAGGATGTTCCGGGGCGTAAAGGATATTCCACTAGCGCACGCACCGATGCATGCCTGTACGTTGCGTTTTCCTGACCGGTCGGGTCAACCGCACTTCGTCCCGCCGCAGCTCTTGCACTTCAGGCAGCCCTCTTCGTAGTACAACCCGTCGGCATCACCGCAGTCGTTGCACTTGCGGCCGGTGGCTTGGGTGCCATCGGCGATGTAGCGCTGCAGCGCGCGCGCCACGCCGTTCTTCCACGTGTTCAACGTGGCATCGTAGAGGTTCAGGTTCGCAATAACGTCAACGACCTGGGGCAGGGGCATGCCCTCACGCAACATGCCGCTGATCAGGATGGCGTAGTTCCAATACTCCTTGTCGAAGCTGCGGCTGAGGCCTTGCACCGTTGCGCGGAATTCCTCGCCGTCGGCGTACTCGAGGTCGTACACGTTCTTTCCATTACGGGCACAGTGGCGCTTCACCACCCACCCGTTCTGCACCCAACGCGGGAGTTCGAACACGCCTTCCGCCTTTCCGGTGAAGATCTCGTAGGGCCTGCCGTCCAGTTTGCCCACTACAGCGATCCATGGTGTCGTCTCGTTGTTGAAGCGCAGGATGTCCGCTTCCAACCGTTCCGGGCGCTTCACGTGGTGGACCTTCTCGTCCTTCGCTTTCTCGGTGGTCGCCACCAGCACACCGCTGCGACTTCCATCGCGGTACACGGTGATGCCCTTCAATCCTTTGTGCCAGGCATCGAGGTAGATGGCACCGACCTCTTCCGCCGTAGCGGTGGAGGGCAGGTTGATGGTGCTGCTGATGGAATGCGTCGTGTATTTCTGTACCACCGCTTGCATCCGGATCCTGCGCTCGCGGTCGATGTCGTTGGCCGTGGCACCGTGGTACGGGCTCTCTGCGGGATCCTTCTTGCCGGTCACCTCCATCCAGTCGAGCAGGCGTGGATGGTGTACGGTGAATTCCTCCCACTGATCGCCTTGTGCATCAGTGAAGCTGACCACCGCATTCGGATCGCCGGGCATCACTTTGCGTCGACGCGTATAGCCGAGCATGTACACCGGTTCGATGCCGCTGCTGGTGCGTGTGAGCAGGCTCAGCGTTCCTGTTGGGGCCACGGTGCTCAGGCTGATGTTGCGCCGTCCGTGCCGCATCATGCGGTCATGCACTTCGGGCAATTCCTTCTCCAGCATCGCGGTGAATTCAGAGGTCCGTTCCACGGCGGGATCGAAGGCTTCGAAGGCACCGCGTTCGATGGCGAGGTCGATGCTGCTGTCGAACTCCGCGCGGCACTTGGTGCGCAGGATGTCCTCCACGGCCTCCAACGCACCATCGCTGTCGTACTTCAGGTTCAGCGCCGCGACCGCATCGGCCAGGCCGGTGAAGCCCAGTCCCGTGCGACGGCCCTTCTTCCCTGTATCGCGCAGCAGTTGCCAGGTGGAACGCTCCACTTCCTTCACCGCATCGGCTTCCGGATCGCTGTCGATCTTGGCAAGGATGCGATCGACCGCCTCGAGTTCGAGGTCCACCAGATCATCCATCAGCCGTTGCGCCTCGTAGGTCACCGCGGCGAAGCGGTCGTGGTCGAACCAGGCCTTCGCAGTGAAGGGATCATTGACGAAGCTGTGCATGTTGATCGCGATCAAGCGACAACTATCGCCGCCCTGCATGGCGATCTCGCTGCACGGATTGGTGCTCTCATTGCGGAACCCAGGATACACCGAAGAGGTGGAGTAGCTGTGCTGGCGGTCCCAGAAGATGATGCCGGGTTCCGCGCTGTTGTGCGCGCAGGACACGAGTGTGTTCCAAAGTTCACGGGCCTTCACCACGCGTGTCACCTCGGGTTCCTTCGCTTCCACCGGCCATTGCAGGGTGAAGTCCGCATCCGCTTCCACGGCTTTCAGGAAGGCATCGCTCACGCGCACGCTCACGTTGGCGCCGGTCACTTTCGTGAGGTCCTGCTTGATGGTGATGAATTGCTCCACATCGGGATGCGCGATGTCCATGGTGAGCATGAGCGCGCCGCGCCGGCCTTTCTGCGCCACTTCGCGGGTGGTGTTGCTGAAGCGTTCCATGAAGGAGACGGCACCGGTGCTGGTACGCGCCGCGTTGCTCACACCGGCTCCCGACGGACGCAATGTGCTCAGGTCGAAGCCCACGCCGCAACGGCGCTTGAAGAGCTGGGCGAGTTGTTGATCGTTGCGGAAGATGCCGCCGTACGAATCGAGCGGGGAGGGGAGGACCACGCAATTGCTCAGGGAGGCCAAGCGGTACGGATCGCCGAGCGAAGCCATCACGCTACCCTGTGGCACCACATCACGGAACCCGTCGAAGAGGGAGAAGATCCGCTCCTCGTTCAACGTGGCGCGCTGTCGACCATAGGTGGAAAGGAAGGCCTGCTTCTTCGCGTCGGGCACTGGATACTTCGCTTCGATCCGCGCGAACTCCCGGGCCATGCGCCGGTGCATGGCGATCGGCGAGTCTTCGATCAATACCCCATCGCCATCCCGCAAGGCATATTTGTTCAGCCAAGTGGTCGCCGCCAGTTCATCACCCTTGAAATAAGCCAGCGCGTTGGCCAGTACCTCCTCTTTGGTGAAGGTCGATCCGCGCTCGGTTCCGGTGGGGACAGTTGCTTTCAAGGGGCTGGTGAGTGTCGTCATAGAGGTTATGAATAGGATGCCGGAACTAAAAGTGGACGGGTGGCCAAAGCTGCTGATCTTCGGCATCAGAACGCGGACGTGTTTTGCTTCGTTTTCCACGATCCCATGGTGTGAATCCCATCGCACTCCGGAAACACTTGACACGTCAGGGAAGGATGCGTTGGATGATATTTGTCAGGGTGGATCTTCCGATGATCGGGGACCTTTGGCGCGCAATCCTGAAGAACCATGGAACCCATTATCGAACAACGCCTCGCCGACCTCGTGCTTGATCAACCCGCTACCGCCAAGGTGCTCGAATCCTATGGCTTGGATTACTGCTGCAAGGGTGGTCGTAGCCTTCAACAGGCCTGCGCGGAGAAAGGCTTGGATGTGAAGGAGGTTTCCGAAAAGCTGGAGACCGTCCTGCGATCAGCGACCCCTAGCAACGCAGGTTTTCGCCCGGACCAATTGTCCATGTCCGGCCTGATCGATCACATCGAAAGCGTGCATCACGCATACGTGAAGGCCACCATCCCTTCCCTGTTGAAGCACACGGAACGCATCGCCTTGGTCCACGGCCGGGAGCACCCCGAATTGCTGGATGTCCGTGATCACTTCGCGATCACCGCTGGTGAGTTCACCCAGCACATGGCCAAGGAGGAACTCATCCTTTTTCCGTGGATCAAGAAGACGGAACAGGCCCTGTTGTCCGGAGCGCCACGCCCCGCACTTCCCTTCGGCACGTTCAGCAACCCCATTGCGGCCATGGAAGCGGAGCACCTGGCCGAAGGTGATCGCCTCGCGCTGATCCGCGAGATCACCAACGACCTGACGCCGCCTGCGGGTGCTTGCACGACCTACCGACTGACGTTCGAGGAACTGAAGCAATTCGAGGAGGACCTGCATGTGCATGTCCACTTGGAGAACCACTTGCTCTTTCCGAAGGCGATCGCCTTTGACGGCGAGTCGAAGTGATCGGCGGGCCGTGACCCCGCCATTGCATCCTCCTCTTGACCGGGATCACCGAATGGTTGTCCTGCCCCAGCGAGCGCATCCTTGCATGCCGACGTTCGTGCGTGGATACACGAACGGAAGGTGTTGTAGCTGCACACGCACCTCGCCGGAAGGTTCTGCTACGAAGGTTGTGTAACGGTGCATCTCCGTAACGCTGCGGACGTTGATCGACTTGTCATTCATCAACTCCTTATCGGCCCGTAAATCCTACCTTCTGCCAATGGATCGTAGCGGCGTGTTGCTGGGCGCAAGGGCGATCGTGGTCGAGGTCGGCGAGCTCGTGGCTTTCACGGGTCGCTTCTTCCGTGAAGCATTCCGACCCCGATTCGAATGGCGCGAGCTGGTACGGCAGTGCTACCTGAACGGATACCAATCCCTGCCGTTGGTCGCCATCACGGCCTTCATCATGGGCTTGGTGCTCACGGTGCAATCACGCCCGACCCTCGCGCGCTTCGGTGCCGAGACCATGCTGCCGGCGATGGTGGCCATCTCCGTGGTGCGTGAGATCGCGCCTGTGATCACGGCGTTGATCTGCGCCGGGAAGATCGGTTCGAGCATCGGGGCGGAGCTCGGTTCCATGAAGGTGACCGAGCAGATCGACGCGATGGAGGTATCGGGCACCAATCCGTTCAAGTTCCTTGTGGTCACGCGGATCTGGTCCACGATCCTGATGCTTCCCTTGCTCGTTATCCTTGCCGATGCCATTGCGATCTGGGCGTGCTTCATCGGCGTGAACATGAAGGGGGCGGTGTCGTGGCAGTTGTTCCAGCAGCAGGTCTTCGATTCGCTCGTCTTCAGTGACGTCCTGCCGGCACTTATCAAGTCGGTCTTCTTTGGGCTGGCCATCGGCGTGGTGGGCTGCTACAAAGGGTACAACACGGAGAAGGGAACGGAAGGCGTCGGGCGATCCGCCCACTCGGCGGTGGTGGTGGCATCACTGGTGATCTTCATCCTCGACCTTGTTGCGGTGCAGGTCACCGAGATCATGGGACTGAACTGATGGAAGGAGCGATCCATAGCAAGATGAAGCCCGCGGCCGGTGTCGGACCGGAGGTGGTGATACGCATGCGTGATCTGCACAAGGCGTTCGGGGCGAACAAGGTGTTGAAGGGCTTCGACCTCGACGTCCGTCGCGGCGAGAACGTGATGGTGCTGGGAAAGTCTGGATCCGGAAAATCGGTCCTGATCAAGTGCATCGTTGGTCTGCTGCGCCCGGATCAAGGACAAGTGATGGTGCTCGGACAGGATGTGTACGCGCTGGGCCAGGATGATCTGGATCATTTGCGTGTGCGCATCGGTTTCCTTTTCCAGAGTAGCGCGCTCTACGACTCCATGACCGTGCGCGAGAACTTGGAGTTCCCGTTGCGCCGTCACTGGTTCGCACAAAGCGCGGAAGAGCGTGATGCGCTCGTGAAGGAGGCCTTGGAGAACGTCGGCCTCGAGCACACGTCGGACCTATATCCGAGCGAACTCTCCGGTGGCATGCGGCGGCGGATCGGACTTGCGCGCACGCTCATCCTCAAGCCCGAGATCGTGCTGTATGATGAGCCCACCACGGGTCTGGATCCGATCACCGGAAAGGAGATCGTGGAATTGATCCTGCGCTTGCAGAAGAAGTACGGCACCTCTTCGGTGATCATTTCCCACGACCTCAACGTGGCCAAGCTCGCCGCGAACAGGATCGCCATCCTCATGGATGGTCGCAACTATGTGGAAGGCGGCTATGACGAACTTCGATCCATGCCCGATCCCGTGGTCCAACAATTCTTCATCTTCATGTGATGGCGGAACTACGCGGTAGTGCATTCAAACTCGGAGCGTTCGTGTTGGCCGGGATCACGGTCCTGGTGGTGGGGCTCTACCTGTTGGGATCCAAGCGTGATCTCTTCAGCCGGACCATGGATGTGCAAGCGCGATTCAATGAAGTGAGTGGGTTGCGCGTAGGGAACAACGTGCGCTACGTCGGGATCGATGTCGGCACGGTGGAACGCATCACCATCCTCAGCGATACCTTGGTGCTGGTGGACATGATGATCCGCCTGGACGCGGCCGAGCACATCCGGTCCAACGCGATCGCACGCATCGCGTCGGACGGGCTGATGGGCAACAAGCTCGTCAGCATCGAACCGGGGGAAGGCAACGGTACCCCGCTCACGGACGAGATGGAACTCCGGACCGGAAAGGGACTGGACACGGACGCGATGTTGCGCTCCTTGGGCCGATCGAATGACAACGTGGTGGTGATCACGGAGGAATTGCGCGACCTCACCGAGCGGTTGAACAGTGAGCACGGCTTGATCCGGATGATGAGCGACAGTACGCTTATGAACGATGTGAGCTTTGTGGTCGCGGAGATCCGAACGGCAGCGACCAACGCACGCCTGCTCACCGAGCGCGCGAATACCATCGTGCATGACATGCAGAACGGACAAGGTGCCTTGGGAGCGCTGATCGGCGACCCGGTGACCGATGGGCGGGTGCGCGATCTGATCGCGAACCTTCGCTCCGTCTCGGATTCGCTCTTGTTCGTGAGTCAGCGCTTGGGAAGTTTCGCTGCCGACCTCGATCGCCCCGGTGGGCTAACGCACACCCTTACCAAGGATACCACCCTGACACGTGACGTGAAACGCGTGGTATCCGCCCTCGATACCAGTTCAACTTTGCTGAACGAGGATCTGCGCGCGCTCCAACGGAACTGGTTCTTCCGCAGGTACTTCAAGGAGAAAGCGAAGGGCAAGGAATAGCAACGTCGTCACCCGTAGCGGGGAAGCGGATCCGCCGAACCCTGTCGCCGCTCACAGCTTCTCGAAGGCCGTCCGAATAATCATGTGGCGCAGCCCTTCATCGTAACAGCGCGGTCTGTTTGCGGAGATGTTCCCCGAACCGGCGGAAGACCTCATCGGTTTCCATGCCCTCGTCATTCGCGAAGTCGAAACAGATATCGATGGAATGGCCTTTGTCCGTGCCGCGCGCATCGCGGCTGCTCTCCCCAGCGGAAGCCATTGCGCATCGATCGGCTTGCCCGGTGCGGCCCGTTCCTCGGAATGCACCTCCCCATCATTGGTGGCCGCACTGTGGAAGAAATAGCCCAGGTCCGTGTGGATCGCGTCGCGACTGATCGCCATGATGTCTTCCCGGATCGCTCCTGATCCAACGATCCATGCAAGACCACGCCCCGATTCACCTCATGGACCTGATGCCGATCAGCCCGCCCACGGGACATGCGGCGCATCTTGCATCACGAACACACGGTCATGGCACACCTCCTTCTTCCCACGGACTTCAGTGACACCTCGCTAACGGCGGCACGTTTCGCATTCGCGCACTTCGGCGGTTCGCGATCAACGGCTACCCTCGTACATGCGTACCTCACTCCATCCACCGCGCATGCGATGTTCCCGGAAATGGCGAGTGCGGCAAAGCGACAAGCCATGGCCCAGCTACTGACCTTTCAACACAAGTGCCAGACGCACGCAGGAAGTACGCAACTGGTGCGCAAGGCGACCACCATGTGGTTGCCGGAAGCACTGGATCGACTCGCGAAGGAGAAGGGTGGAGATTGGATCATCATGGGAGCTCACGGTGTAGGTGAGAACAAGTTGGTGGGCAGCCAAGCCATGGATGTGGTGACGAATGCGCACTTGCCAGTGATCATCGTTCCCGGGCAATGGGAGCCGGAACCGATCAAGCGCATCCTGCTGGCCTATGATGGTGGGCCGGTGGATGCCGCCGCGCTGAAACCACTGCTTGCATTGGCGAAGCGGAAGAAGGCACACATCGTCATCGCGCATGTCCGCACCAACGATATCGCCTTTGAACCGAACGCGGACCGAGTGGCCTTCGCCAAGCTCCTCGGCAGCGCGTTGCACTCCTTCGTGGTGGTACAAGCCGCCGAGATCGCGCCCACGATCGATGAGCTCGCGCGCACCGGCCATATCCAACTGGTGGTGAGCATCCATCGCAAGCGTGGATCCTGGAAAGGCTTGTTGCACCGCAGTAAGACCAAGCGAATGGCGCTGCATACATCCATCCCTTTGCTGGTGTTGCGGTGCGTGGGGTAGGGCTTCGGCCTTGAAGGGATCACTCGTGCTTTACCGATCCACCTTGGCGGATCCTCAGTGTCCTTTACCTGCGCACTGGATCGTTCTAGCGCGAAGACCGTTCAATTCGTCCACACCGCGTAGCCCTTCCTGCGCAGTTCCAGCGCCAATCCCTTTTCCACCTCCAGCGCCTCCGCGCGGCTCAGCGGACCGATGTCCTGGTAGAGGCTCGGCCTCAGGTAACGCCCGTACTTCTCCACGATGTTGCTGGAGAGCTTCTGTCCCTTCGCATTGCGGTAGCCGCTCTTGTGTTGTGCGAGGCGCTGCTGCGGCGTCTTGCTCGTCATGCCCACGTACAGGCATTCCAACACACCGTTGAACTGCGGGTTCGCTTCGCGGAATTTCCGGTCCTCCGTGAACACCTTCCGGGAGAGTTCGATCACATAAACGCGGTAGGCGACCTTGGGCATAGCAGACCATTCAATTCGTTCAACTCGCCGATGCGATGGTCCACTTCCGCATTGATCCGTCCACTCGTGCGGGTTTGTGAAGGCGCGAAACGCCACCACGATCGTCACTCGGCCACCATCCCCACCACCTTCTCCACCACATCCTCCAAGCTCGGCTTGCTGAAGTAGTCACCGTCGCTGCCGTAAGCAGGACGGTGGGCTTTCGCGGTGAGCGTTGAAGGCGCGCCATCCAGCCACAGGTAGCCGCCTTGCACTTCCAGGATCTGTTGAAGGATGTACGCGCTGGCGCCGCCGGGCACGTCCTCATCCACCACCAGCAGGCGATTGGTCTTCTTCAGGCTCTCCACGATCAAGTGGTTGCGATCGAAGGGGAGGAGCGTGCGCACGTCGATCATCTCCACGGAGATACCGAGCGCGGCGAGTTCATCGGCCGCCTTCGCGCAGATGTTGAACGTGCTGCCGTAACTCACCAGCGTGATGTCCGTGCCTTCACGCACCACTTCCGGAATACCGATGGGTACGGTGAATGCACCGAGGTTGCTGGGCAGGCGCTCCTTGCTGCGGTAACCGTTGAGGCATTCGATCACCAATGCGGGATCATCGCTTTGCAGGAGCGTGTTGTACATACCCGCAGCCTGCTGCATGTTGCGCGGCACGCACACCACCACGCCACGCACGCTGTTGATGATCATGCCCATCGGGCTGCCGCTGTGCCACACACCTTCCAAACGGTGCCCACGCGTGCGGATGATGAGGGGGCATTTCTGGCCGCCCTTGGTACGCCACTGCACAGTGGCGAGGTCGTCGCTCATGCCTTGTAGGCAATAGAGCAGGTAATCGAGGTATTGGATCTCCGCCACCGGACGCAGGCCGCGCAGGGCCATGCCCATGCCTTGGCCAAGGATCGTGGCTTCGCGGATGCCGGTATCGCTCACGCGCAATTCACCGAACTCGGCTTGCATGCCTTCCATGCCTTGGTTCACGTCGCCGATCTTGCCGGTGTCCTCCCCGAAGGTGAGCAGCAGTGGCTCCTTCTCGAAAAGAGCTTTGAAGTTGTCGCGGATGATGATGCGGCCATCGACCTGTTCATCGGTGGCGTATTCGGCCGGCACGATGGGCACGTTCAAGCAGCTCTTGGCGCTCTCGCTGTAGAGGTGCGATCCGTAGCGATCCGCGTTGGCGGACATCGCGTTGGCGATCCAGGCACGGAGCGCCATGGCGGGTGCGTCTGTCATTCCGGGCTGCGACCCGGAATCTCGAGATGGCGGCTCGGAGGCCGCCATGACGGACCGCCATAGTAGCGCACGCCGTGCAGCGCTGATCACTTCCTTGCGGCCCGGTGCCATTTCGGCTTTCAGTTCAGCAGCGATACTTGGATCGATCGCCTCGATCATCGGCAGCACTTCATCGCGCTCGGCTTTGATCTCATCCTGGAACGCCTTCCACGCCGCCTTCTGCGCATCCTTCGCATCGGACTTCGCCTTCGCTTCGATCGCATCCAACTCCTCCACCGTGGCGATCGCTTCACTACCGGGACGTGCGTTCAGGATCCACTCCCGGAACTTCACATTGCAGTCATACACCTTGTACCACTCCAACAAAGGCACTTCCTCCTTCGGCGCACCGGTCTTGTCGTCGCGGATCCAATCGGTCACGGTGTTCTTGTAGCGCTCGTGACTGCCACTGGTGCTGTGGCCTTGTGGTTGCGTCACCTCTGCCACGTGGATCAGGCAAGGCACTTGCTCCTCGCGACAAAGCGCGATCGCCTCCTCATAGGTCTTGTTCAGGTGTACATAATCCCAACCCTTCGTGTTGTGGATCCGCAGGCCGTTGTTCTCGGCTCCGCTCGAACCGCCTTCTTCCTTGCGGAAGCCTTCAAGCACTTTGCTGATGCTGCCCTTGGTGGTCTGGAAAGCCTTGCTCACGCTGATGCCCCAGCCATCGTCCCACACGCTCATGGCCATGGGCACTTGCAGCACACCAGCGGCGTTGATGGTTTCCCAGAAAAGACCTTCGCTCGTACTCGCATCGCCGATGGTGCCGAAGGCGACCTCGTTGCCTTTGTCCGTAAGATGTGTGTAGCTGTGCAGCGCGGGGTTGTTGCGGAAGACCTTGCTCGCTTGTGCGAGACCCAGCAAGCGCGCCATCTGCCCGGCTGTGGGGGAGATATCCGCTGAGGAATTCGGCTGTGCCATCAGGTTCTTCCACTCGCCGTTGTCGTCCAGCGATCGTGTGGCGAAGTGGCCGTTCATGCTTCGGCCCGCGCTGCTGGGATCGGCCTTCACGTCAGCGTGCGCGTACAGTTGCGCGAACCATTGCTGCACGGTGAGCTCACCGATGGCGAACATGAAGGTCATGTCGCGGTAGTAGCCGCTGCGCCAATCGCCGTTGCGGAACTGCTTGGCCATGCACACCTGCGCCAGTTCCTTGCCATCACCGAAGATCCCGAACTTGGCTTTGCCGCCCAGCACTTCCTTCCGCCCGATCAAACTGGCCTCGCGACTGGTGACGCAGAGTTCATAATCGCGCAGGATCTCCTCGCGCAGTTCGTTCAAGGAGATCGTGGCTTCCGGTTCGGTCCTCGTTCGTGACATGATCTTTTCGGTACGTCGCGAAGGTAGTCCCGAAGAACTTTTATCGATGTGAGGATCGATGGCTCACAACGGACACCTCACCAACATGCTGGAACCGGACCCACCGATGATGCCCAGCACTTCAGCAACGAGCAACAAGACCAGGAGAACAGAGGTGAACAGGGAGGATCCCTTTCGCTTACCGTTGCGCCAACCGCTCCAGCCGGACCTTGTCCTTGATCACGACGTCCCTTCCTTCACTGGCGATCATGCCATCCTCTTTGAGGTCGGTGATGCACCGGATCAATGATTCCGTGGCTGTGCCCACGATGGAGGCCAGATCCTCCCTACTGATCCGCACGCCCAGTCCGCTGCTCGCGGATCCCGCGTAGCGTTCGTGAACACGAAGGATCGCCTGTGCCACACGCTGCCGGACACTCGCGTAGGCCAGTTGTAACAGGTGCTGTTCCTTCTCCTTCACGTCATGCGCCAGCATCTTGATGAAGCGGATGCTCACGTCGCGATCCTTGTACAAGAGGGCGAGGAGGTCCTCGCGAGGAATGGTCGCCACCTCACATTCCTCCAGCGTCTCAGCGGTCTCCAGTGCATGGCCGTTCTCCAATAGACCCATGTAACCGATCATCTCTCCGGCGGCATGCAGGCCGGTCACCAGTTCCTTGCCGTCCTTGTTGATCTTGAAGGTGCGCGCCTTCCCCTTCACGAGGTAGGGAATGCCGCGCAGTTCATCGCCTTCGTGGAACAGTACCTCCTTGGCGGAAACGGTCCGGGTGCGGCGGTCGAGGCTCAGGTCCTTCAGCGCATCCACGCCGCGTGCCTGATCCATGAATTTGTTGAATCCTTCGAATCCTTCATCGAATCCCTTGCGGAAAAGCTCCACGCGCTTCAGTCGGCCTTCTATCGCATTCAGCAATTCCGTTTCCTCGAACGGTTTGGTCAGGTAATCATCAGCACCGAGTTCCATGCCCTTGCGCACGTCGCCGCGCTCCGCTTTCGCGCTGAGGAAGATGAAGGGCACCTCCGCTGTGGCGGGATCGCGCCCGAGCATGTGCAGCACGCCGAAGCCGTCCAGTTCGGGCATCATGATATCACAGAGCACGAGGTCGGGAACGTCCTTGCGCGCGAGGTCCACACCGCGCCTTCCGTTCTCGGCTTTCAGCACCCGGTAGTTGGCGAGTTCCAGGATCTCCGCGGTGTTATCGCGCATATCGGCATCGTCCTCGATGAGCAGGATGGTCTTCATGGTCTTAAATGGTCTGCGGTTCGGTCTTCGGGGTGATCGCGATCAGGGGTACTTCAACATGGAACACCGTGTTGCCCGGTTCACTGGTGAAAGTAATGGTGCCACCTAGGAGATCAAGGTAGCGTTTCACGATGTTCAGGCCAAGACCGGTCCCTTGTATGGTCATCACATTGCCACCACGGAAGAACCGCTCGAAGAGGTGCTGCTGGTCCTCCATGGGAATACCCATGCCCCGGTCCTGCACGGTGATCCGCAGCGAACCGTCGTGGATCGTCGTGCGCAACATGATCGGCTTGTTCTCCGGGGAGTACTTCACCGCATTGGTCACCAGGTTGGTGATCACATGCCCGAGCATTTGCCGATCCGTTCCGATCGTCCGTTCCTCTCCGCTGTGATCGTAATCGATGGATTGTCCGGCCTTGGCCAGCCCGCGCAGTTCCTCGATCTGCTCGATGCAATGATGAATGATGTCGAAGCTGGTCGGGTTCACCAGGGTCTGGCCCTGTTCGATGCGTTCCAGTGAGAGGAACTCGTTCAGCATGGAGGTGAGTTCACGGACCTTGGATCGGATGCGCTTCACATGCTTGTCCACTTTCTCATCGCCGGTGGCGTATCGGCCGATCAGGTCCACACTACCCATGATGGTGCTTAGGGGCGTGCGGAATTCATGGCTGGCCATGGCCACGAAGCGGCTCTTCAGTTGATGCAGTTCGCGCTCCTTCTCCAAGGCGGCCCGAACGCTTTTCTCGGCTTCGCGGAGTTCTGCGGTGCGTTGCTCCACGCGTTCCTCCAGATCCTGCTTGCTCCGGTGAAGCGCTTGCTCCGCTTCGTGCCGCAGGGTCACGTCCGTGATAAGGCCCATGACGTACATCCGCCCTTTTACGTTGAAGTGGTTCAGGCTTACTTCCACCGGGAAAATGCTGCCGTCCTTGCGTTGCCCCCAGAGATCCATGCCCATGCCCATGCTGCGCGGCACGGGATGCTCGGCGTAGTTCGCCCGGTGGTGGACATGGTGCGCGCGCGCCGCATCGGGAAGAAGGTCCTCAATGGGCCTGCCTTTCAACTCTTCACCGGTATGTCCGAACATCTCGTTCAGACGGGGATTGTGTAGGAGGATGGTCCCTTCGCGATCCACGACCACCAAGCCCTCCGCCGCCGTGGTGAAGAGCAATTCCCCCACATGTCGTATGTCCATCGCCACCTGCCGCATGCCCTGATCAGTATTGCTGGCCAAGGTAGCGACGGCGATCATCGCGGCGGTCCTGCCGGTGAAATGCTGACCCCACCGGTGCGCTCGTCATAGACCCGCCATTGGCTCATGGGCTTCGCGTACAGGTTCACGGTGACCGCGCGCCCCGGACCTCGGTTCGTGAACCGGTGGATGGATGAGCCTTTGGTGAACCGATCCAGATCGCCGGGATGGAAGTGTGCTTCGCTGACCGGTTTCAACCCACCGTTCGGCTCAATGGAAAAGCGCTCCTCCACCAATTCACCGATCACCGGATGCACCCACGCCGTTTCACTGTTGAAATCGTGGATACTGGTGCGTTGTCCGGGCTCGTAGCAGATCACCAACAACTCGAAATCATCGTTCCGTAGGATGCAGGTGCGTGTATAATGCCGCGTATTCCAGCGGAAGTAAGGCTCCAGGTCGCGACTCGGAATGGCATACCGCGCGAGGATCCCCGGGTACGAATCAAGGTCCCTGTTCCGCAACAACTCGCGGACCAGATCACGGATCGTGGTGATCGGCTGGGGGGACATGGCTTGCTTGCGCACGGTCAATGGATGCGTGCAAACCTATCGGGCCGGTATGGCCCCACCCCTGATGTTCGTCAGGTGCGGATGCACCTTTCCGTGGCGCGGATCACTGGTAGTATGAGTACCGGATCAAGGACCTCTCGGCGATGGATGACCGGTCCTACCGGATAAAGGTGGCGTGGATCCGTTCAGCTCCGATCGTCATCGCGATGGTGTAATGGCCCTTCGCCAACTGGGAAGTTCCCACCCGGATCTCCTGCTCACCTTGGGGCATTGTGCCGTGCATGATGGTCTTCACCAAGTGTCCGGCCGCATCCATCATTTCAATATGAACAACGGCGCTGCTGCTGTTGTGGATCAACAACCGCACGTGGTCCGCCCCCGGCAGGCCCATCACTTCCAAGGTGTTCACTACCGGACCGGTGGCGGTTGTAACGTGGGTGGATGGATCCACCAACCACACCTCGAATACACGCGCTGCGGCATCGCTCTGCGTTCCGTTGTTGATGAAGAAGATGTTCGCAGCGGTGCTTTGGATGCCCCCCACGATGTGCCCGATGAGAACGCTGTCTCCGATCAAGAGGTCCGAGCGAATGATCCCGACCCCCGACTGTACAAGGGTGGGCAAAGGAATGAACTCCGCACTCGCGCCCAAAAGCCCGGGCATGCTCCCGATGGCGAATTCAGTCATCGCGCCATTCGCATCGCGGCTTACACGGCTGATGGTGTTCACGAAGGGCACGTTGGTGTCCTCGGTCAAGTTGGCCCCAGTGTAGTGGTAGCGTGACATGCCACCGAAGAAGACGTTGTCCATCCTGTTCATGGTGCTGTCCCACAAGGCCACACGCGCGGTGTGGTATTGGTTCAGCAACTGCTCGAATACGGGCACTACGTTCCAATCCGCTGCGCGCACATCCACGGTGTTCAACCAAGGGATGTTATTGTTGTGTTGGAACACACCGGAGAAGATGGTGTAGCCCAATTCGCCGTTCGGGAACCGTTGTGGCAGCATATTGTAGTCGCGGCGATGCAACTCCATGGTATCCAAGACCTCCGTGTGATCGGCTATTGAGAGGTCCACGCCGTCGTCGTCGATGCGGAACCTGCGGATGGCATCCGTGTATTCCTGAATGAAGCCGGGGCCTTGGTTCGGACCCATCGGATTGTACCGGCCGATGAAGCGTTGGCCACCGGCCAGGATGAAGTGATCGCCGAGAAGACCGAGTTGCCCGCCGGTCACTTCCAAGCGCGTATCGGTGATCTGCCGGAAGAAAGGGCTGATGTTGGCGCCTGTGCGGATGGCGTTCATCACACCCGGCAGGTCTATCGCGGTGAGCTTGGGGTATGTGATGTGGTCATTGGCGGTCGCGGAGAATCCGTACCCACCGATCACATACAGGGTGGAGCCGCGTTGCAGGAACTCCGTGTTCGTGCTTTGTAGTTGCTCCGTCAAGGCCGTGGGCAGGCTGGTGATCGATGCGGACCACACCTGATCCGAGATCGGATCCACGACATAGGCCATCGTGTTGTTGTCCGCCGCTAGGAAAGCCGCGAAGGGTTGCCGCTGGTGCAGTCCGTCCGTCCGCCCGCCGATGAGGAACCATTGGCCCGCATCCTGGCCCCAAGCAAAGGATTGGAGCCCTGGCATACCGGGGATGAGCACTTCCTGGAGTTCGACAGTGCGCCCACCGATGTCC
>Ga0138256_10001520_pt1 | contig 25023 bp, 26 predicted proteins | sample KNB2016incub_MG_FD_105486 | JGI IMG/M metagenome (GOLD analysis project Ga0138256, IMG submission 105486) | Active sludge microbial communities from wastewater in Klosterneuburg, Austria - KNB2014incub_MG | ecosystem: Engineered > WWTP > Activated sludge > Unclassified | place: Austria...
GAAGGGCATGCCCTTTCTTGCCGCCCGTTTCGACAAGCTGACTGAGCACCGCACTGAAAGCACTGCGCTCGAAGCGCGGCTGCTGATTCTGCGCGAGCGGGCGCTCGAGGCCATCGCATTGCTACCACAGGCCATGCCGGAACTCGGCGCCATCGTGCAGGGGATCTCCGATCCCGGCCAGCTCGCCGATCTGGTGGCTGGCTACCTCGACATCAAGCCGCAGCAGAAGCAGGAAATACTCGAGACCTTCGATGTACAGGCACGTTTGGACCGCGTACTCGACCTCTTGAGTCACCAGCTCGAAGTGCTGAAACTGTCGCGTCAGGTCGACGAGCAGACCAAGGACAAGCTCGAAGGTCATCAACGTGAGTTCTATCTGCGCGAGCAGATGCGGACCATTCAGAAAGAACTGGGCGACAGCGAGGAAGTCGGCGAGTTCGACACCTTGCGCGAAGCCATCGACAAGGCCGGCATGCCGGAAGATGCGGAGAGCCAGGCACGCAAGGAATTGAAGCGTCTGGAGCGCATGCCCGAAGCCTCTGGCGAAAACTCCATGGTGCGGACTTATCTCGACTGGCTGGTCGCGTTGCCCTGGTCGAAGCTTGATGCAGAAGCCATCGATATTGCCCGTGCGCGGCAAGTGCTCGACGAGGATCATTTCGGGCTGCGCAAAGTGAAGCAGCGCATCCTCGAATATCTCGCTGTACGCAAGCTGAATCCCGAAGGCCGCTCACCGATCCTGTGCTTTGTCGGCCCGCCAGGTGTCGGCAAGACTTCGCTCGGCCAGAGCATCGCGAAGGCACTCGGACTGAAGTTCGTGCGCGCCTCATTGGGCGGCGTACACGATGAGGCGGAGATCCGCGGCCACCGTCGCACCTATATCGGTGCGCTGCCCGGCAACGTGATCCAGCAGATCCGGAAAGCCGGTACACGCAATCCCGTGTTCATGCTCGACGAGGTGGACAAACTCGGCACCAGTTTTCAGGGCGATCCTTCATCGGCCCTGCTCGAGGTACTCGATCCGGAGCAGAACAGCAGCTTCCAGGACAACTACCTGGCGGTGCCTTTTGACCTTTCCAAGGTGTTCTTTGTTGCTACCGCCAACGTGCTCGACACCATCCCCGGTCCGCTGCGCGACCGTATGGAGATCATCGAGCTGCCTGGCTACACGCAGGAAGAGAAGCTGGAAATTGGCCGGCGCTATCTGGTCAACCGGCAGCTGCGCGCCAACGGACTCGGCACCGGACAGGTCACGGTGAGCGACGATGCACTCGCGGAGATCGTGGCCAACTACACGCGTGAGGCGGGCGTGCGAAGTCTCGAGCGGCAGATCGGCGCGATGCTGCGCAATGTCGCAGTCCGGATTTCGGAAGGTACAGCAACAGAAGTCAGCCTGGATGCAGCTGCTGTGCGCGAAATACTCGGCGCGCGCAAGTACGAATCTGAAGTCGCACTGCGCACCAGTACCTCCGGCGTCGCGACGGGACTTGCCTGGACACCGGTCGGCGGCGACATCCTGTTCATCGAAGCCACCAGCATGCCGGGCAAGGGCCAGCTGATCCTGACCGGGCAACTCGGCGATGTCATGAAGGAGAGCGCACAGGCCGCATTCAGTCTGGTGAAAACCCGCGCCGAGATGCTCGGCCTCGGTTCCTTCGACTTCGAGAAGCGCGATCTGCACGTGCATCTGCCGGCCGGCGCGATCCCGAAAGATGGCCCGAGCGCTGGTGTCGCCCTGTTCATGGCGATCGCCTCTTTGCTAACAGGCCGCAAAGTGCGCAGCGACCTGGCGATGACCGGCGAGATCAGCCTGCGCGGCCTGGTGCTGCCGGTAGGCGGCATCAAGGAAAAGACCCTGGCCGCACTGCGCGCCGGTATCCATACCGTGTTGTTGCCGGCACGAAACCGGAAAGACCTGGAAGGGATTCCGGACAATGCCCGCCAACAGCTGGAATTTGTCTGGCTGGAAACGGTGGACGACGCATTGGCGGCAGCACTGCTTTGAACAGCAGGCCGCGGTAATGGACGTGAATGTCGAGGTGTCCGACTGGCGTGACGACGGCTGAGTGACGCCGGGCATTGCACCGGAGAAAGTGGCGAGTCGCTGATCAGCCTTCGCTCAGCTACTGCGATAAACCCGGGATCTGTGCCCGACCTTCACAACCAGCACCGTGAGTATGCTGTCCTCGATTTCATAAATGATTCGATAGACGCCCTGTCGAACCCTGTACCGCTCACCACCTGAGAGCTTTTCACAGCCGGCAGGACGTGGGTCGCTGGCAAGGGATCTGATGCGCGCCATGATGCGCCTGACATCCTGGGCCGGGAAGGCACGCAGATCTTTCGCTACGGATTTCCGGAACGTCAGCTCATAGCTTGCCATGCGCCTTCAGGTCCTTGAGCAGTGTTTCATAGGAAATCACCGGCTCGGCAACACGGTCTGTAAAGGCGGCAAGATCCTCCTGGTCCTCGCGAAGCACCAGGCGCACGGCGTCGTTGACGATGTCTGATACCGAGCGGTGCATGTCCGCGGCTTTCAGGCGAATGGCCTTGTGCAGGCCAGGTTCAAAATAGACGGTAGCGCGCACCGATGATTCCTCACTCATGACCATATCTCCCGGAACGTCAACAGGATACGACACTGTCGCTATAACGTCAAAACGTTAATTTCGGCAGAGCCTCCTTCAGCCGCCAACGCGTTAAACTGCGCGGCCCCTCGACTGAGCCAACAAAGCATGCCAGCCAATCTGACCCCCGTTTATCGCAAGGCTGAGGAAGCCTATCGCGCCGCCCGCGAGCCCGCTGAACGCCTTGAGCATCTCAAGGAGATGCTGCGTACCATCCCCAAGCACAAGGGCACCGATCATCTCCAGGGCGACATCAAGCGCTGGATCAAGGAACTCACCGAGGAACTCGGCTCTGGCAAACAGGGCGGCAAGAAAAAGGGTCCAGTCCATACGATCCGCCCCGAGGGTGCCGCACAACTCGCCCTGCTCGGCGCACCGAATGCGGGCAAGTCTGAACTGCATGTAAAGCTGACCGGATCACGCGCAGACATAGGCCCCTACCCGTTTACTACCAAACTGCCGATGCCGGGCATGCTCGGCTTTGAGGACGTGTGGTTCCAGCTCGTCGATCTGCCGCCGATCTCCAGCGATTACATCGAGGGCTGGATGGGGAACTCGCTACAGCCGGCCGATGGTGCGCTGCTGGTGATCGACCTCAGTGACCCAGGCTGCACCGAACACCTGCAGGCCATCATCCGGCAGCTGGCCGACAAGAAGATTTTTCTGCATGGCTACTGGCCGGGGCTGCGCGGCCCGAAACCGGTGCCCGAGCCGGCCTTCGACGAAGCAGGTGAAGAAATCATCGAGGATCCTTTCCGTATCGAGCTGCCGGCACTGCTGGTCGCCAACAAGTCCGACCTCGTGGAAGATCCCGAAGGCGAAGTGCAGGTACTCATGGAGTTGCTGGAGCTGGATTTTCCGACCATCCATGTGTCTGCAGCCACCGGTGACGGCTGCGAGGCCCTCGGCCCGCTGCTCTTCAAGGCGCTGCAGATTGTCCGCGTCTATACCAAGATGCCGGGGAAACCGGCCGAGATGGACCGGCCTTTCACAGTGCGACGCGGACAAACAGTACTCGACGTCGCTGGCCTCGTGCACAAGGACATCGCTGCCGGCCTGCGTTACGCCAAGATCTGGGGCACTGAAGTGTTCGCCGGCCAGCAGGTCGGGCCGGAGCATCAGCTCGCCGACAAGGACATCCTCGAACTGCACATGCGCTGAGTCAGGCGGCAGAGTTCATTCTGCGCCGCGCAAAACTCACGCGAAGCGATACCCACGATATTCTTTTCGGAGCCCAACACTACGGCATATCAGGTCAGCGGCCCAAGAGGCCCACGGGAGAGGCGTGATTGCGCAAGCGTAAGAACTGCTTGTTGCAAAGTTATCCGCGACCTTTGACCAGAAGCCACGCGTCCGGATGACGGATTGAGAAGCATCGCGATGGCGACGAGGCTTCTTTGCGTAGTTGGATCAAAGCTAGTGTCTAGGTTGAGCCCCTCGCTCACCGCGAGGCCAAAGCCATGGGCCCACGCCTTCTGTGCATGTACGGCCTTCACCCCGTAGCGTGCTGCCAGGGTATCGACGACCGAAACAAACCTCGGTGGGTTCTCGCAAAACCCCGCGTCCAGCGCGCGCATAAACCCGATTGTCAGATCAAGGAATCCGCGGGCACCATCAGGACCGGCCAGCGTCGCCGAGTCCTTCCAGTCACCATCGTTCCAGATGAGCGGCAACCACGTTCCAGGCCGGAGGCCGAGGGGCAGGACCAGAAGTGCAGTTAAAAGCCCTTCAAGGCCATAGATGTTTCGTGTGCCGCGCGTCCACCCGGGCTCCTGCAGTCTCCCGGCCAGTGCCTGCAGATCTGTCAGTAGAAAAGGCGTATTGCCATACTCCCCGATGTCGGGCATGACGACGGGGGCATTTGCCTGATAGCGCGCCGACCGGCCCATGCTCCGGCCGGTCCCGGTGCGTACGTTGCCAGTCCGGATCAGCTTGTATTTTTCACTGCCTGGCATCTGGTTCAACGCGAATGACTGGTCACGGTCAGACAGCCGATTGTTCCGACGCAAGACGCAGTTTCAGCGACTCAAGCTTCACTGCCAGCTGCCGGGGCACTTGCCCACCCAGCCCGATGAACCATTCCGCGTGCTGCTGCAGCTCACCATGCCAGGCGTCGCCATCAATCCGCGTCAACGGTTCAAAGTCAGCGCGCTTGACGTCACTACCGGACCAGTCGAGATCCTCGTAACGCGGCATCCACCCGAGGTCTGTCTCCAGGGCACCTGCACGGCCGTGGACGCGCTCCACGATCCACTTCAGCACGCGCATGTTTTCGCCAAATCCCGGCCACATGAACTGGCCTTGCGCGTTCATGCGAAACCAGTTGACGCAGAAGATGTGGGGCTTGGCCGTGACGCGTCGTCCCATCTTCAGCCAATGGTTGAAATAGTCGCCGATGTGGTAACCGCAGAACGGCAGCATGGCGAAGGGATCGCGGCGCACGACGCCCTGCGTACCCGCCGCCGCCGCCGTGGTCTCGGAGCCAAGGGTGGCTGCCATGTATACGCCGAAGTTCCAGTTGAATGCTTCGTACACCAGAGGGACGGTGGTCGCGCGGCGGCCACCAAAGATGAAAGCGGAAATTGGTACGCCCGCGGGGTTCTCCCACTCTGGGTCGATGGACGGGCACTGGCGAGCAGGTGCGGTGAAGCGTGAGTTCGGATGGGCCGCCTTGCGTCCGGTCTGCTTCCCGATCTCCGGCGTCCAGTCCTGGCCGGTCCAGTCGACCAGGTGCGGGGGCGGCACTTTCGTCATGCCTTCCCACCAGACATCACCGTCGTCGGTCAGGGCTACATTGGTAAAGATTACGTTTTCCTTCAACGTCGCCATGGCATTGAAGTTGGTGGCTTCCGATGTACCGGGCGCCACGCCGAAGAATCCGGCCTCCGGATTGATCGCGTACAGGCGACCATCCTTGCCCGGCTTGATCCAGGCGATGTCATCGCCGACGGTCGTAACTTTCCAGCCATTCAGCGAGCGCGGTGGGATCAACATGGCAAAGTTGGTCTTGCCGCAGGCCGAGGGAAAGGCCGCTGCCACGTAGGTCTTCTCGCCCTGCGGGTTCTCGACGCCAAGGATCAGCATGTGTTCAGCAAGCCAGCCCTGGTCGCGGGCCATGCTGGAGGCAATCCGCAGCGCAAAGCACTTCTTCCCGAGCAATGCGTTGCCGCCATAGCCCGAACCGTAGGACCAGATCTCCCGGGTTTCGGGGAAATGCACGATGTACTTGGTGGCGCGATTGCACGGCCAGCGACTGTCCTTCTGTCCGGCGTCGAGCGGCGCGCCAACGGAGTGGATGCACGGCACAAAGGCGCCATCGTTGCCCAGCACATCCAGTACCGCCACACCCATACGTGTCATGGTGCGCATGTTGATCGTTACATAGGGACTGTCGGATATCTCGATGCCAATGTGGGCAATGGGACTGCCGAGCGGCCCCATCGAGAAGGGAATGACGTACATCGTCCGTCCCTGCATGCAGCCCTGAAACAGGCCGTCCAGCGTGGTGCGCATCTTCGCCGGATCCTCCCAGTTGTTGGTGGGGCCAGCATCCTCCTTGCGTGTGGAGCAGATAAACGTGCGGTCTTCGACGCGGGCCACGTCAGTGGGGTCGGAACAAGCCAGGTAGGAATTCGCGCGGCGCTCAGGATTGAGCTTTACCAGCATGCCCGACTGCACCATCTCGGCACACAAGCGGTCGTACTCGGCCTGGGAGCCATCGGCCCAGTGAATGCAGGCCGGTTGCGTCAGGTTGGCAATCCCGGCAACCCAGTCCTTCAGGGCCGCATGCTTCAGCTTGGCAGGCGCGTTGATAGTGGCGGGTGTAAAGGTCGGCATGGATGAAATGGTCTCCGGGGTAATCCGCTTGGCGGGGGGGGGCAACGAGACGGATGGTCAGGTATTTTCCTCAGCCGGTTCGGGCGTCCAGGGCTTGCCTGTGCGCTCTTCTATATAGATGCGCATCAGGCGTCGCACGACCTGGGAAGGCGTGGCGTCTTCTTCGCTACAGAGGCGCTCAAAAATGGCCTTCTTGCGCGGGTCGATGAGGACCGTGAGACGTGCAGTGCGTTCTTCTATTGCCAAGGGAGGCTCCCAGTTCACGAGAGTTTAACGATCCATTATTATAATCAGGAGTGTGCTGAACTATAATTCAGTTATCGTCCAGTTATCATCATATTATAATAACTTCATCTCACCCCGAGAACGAACATGCCGGAACTCGCCGCGAAACAGCAGGTCAAGCCGGTCATTTGCCGGACGTCGACTGCCCTGTCCCTGCACTTCTCCTGGCACGAGACACAGAGTTGTATGGATATCCGGCAGCCTGATGCCCTCAATCTCGAGTACACGCGGACGATGATGGGCTTTCTGCTCTTTGTGCCGGAACCGGCAAACATCGCCATGGTGGGTCTCGGCGGCGGATCACTGGCGAAGTTCTGCCACCGCTACCTGCCGAAGACGCAAATTCGGGTAATTGAAATTAACCCGCACGTGATCGCACTGCGGGATGAGTTACAGGTACCGCCGGAGAGCAAGCGATTCAGCGTTGTCCTGGGCGACGGTGCTGAATTCATGAGGTCGACACCCGAGCGCTTCGACGTACTGCTGATTGACGGCTATGACCATGAGGGCCTGCCCGCGAAACTGAGTTCCCAGCGCTTCTACGACCAATGCTCCGAGGCGCTTGCGCCGGGGGGAATCCTTGTCACCAACCTGTACTGTGGGCACCAGCGGTGGCAGCAGCAAGTCGAAAAACTCCGGCGCAGCTTCAATAGCGCAATACTGGTAGTCGACGATACCGAAGGCTGCAACAGCATCGTATTCGCCAGTGAGACACATCTGTCTGTATTGCCGCTGGCAAAGCCCGTGCGCCGGCCGCGGACTCTCGACAACGAGGCATGGACGCAACTGAGAACCACCTTCTCGCGCGTCCTCTCAGCTTCCCGGGACGAAGCGTCGTGATCACCCCTCACCCGCCAGGCGTACCGGTTGTCCATCATTCATTTACTTTCCGGGGGCATTGAATGAGAGTAGACCATGCAGGACATTTGATCTGGCTGACAAGTTGTACGGCATGACTACCATGGCATTGGAGCCCGCTACTCGGTGACCGTGTTGCCGTCGCCACTGAACGCATGCCTGGCGCTGCTCGCCATCTGGGCCGTCATCGGCGCGCTCGGCTTGCTGCGCCCCATGAGCGTGGGCTTCGCCGGGCGTACGCTGTTTCCACTTGGCACATTGTGCGGGCTGGCCCTGGCGGTAGTCGCGGCGACCAGTCTCGGGGCACCGGCAGAGACTGCAGTGTTACCGATTGGTCTGCCGGATCTGCCTTTCCATTTGCGCCTGGATGCCCTGTCAAGCGTGTTCCTCATGTTGCTGGGCGGAACTGCTGCCGGGATCTCCCTGTTTGCTGCTGGCTACTTCCGCCAGGGCGAAGGCACGCCACCCGGCCTGCTTTGCCTGCAGTACCACGTGTTCCTGGCGAGCATGGGCCTTGTGCTGCTAGCCGACGATGCCTACACGTTTATGGTGGCCTGGGAAACCATGGCGCTATCCTCATATTTTCTGGTCACTGCCCAGCACCGTATTCCAGAGATCCGCAGCGCCGGTTTTCTGTATCTGCTCATCGCCCATATCGGTGCCATCGGTATCCTGCTGAGCTTCGGCGTCATGCAGGGCGGTAGCTGGCTGTTTACCTTCGACGCGATGCGTGCCGCGACTCTCGCGCCGGCGTGGGCGGCGGTCGCCTTCCTGCTGGCACTGTTCGGATTCGGGGCAAAGGCAGGACTGGTGCCGCTGCACATCTGGCTGCCGGAGGCGCACCCGGCAGCACCATCACCCGTCTCGGCACTCATGAGCGGTGTCATGCTGAAGACTGCGGTTTACGGCGTATTGCGGGTGACGTTCGACCTTCTTGGTACACCAGCCTGGTGGTGGGGAATGGTCATGATGGGGCTGGGCCTTTTCACCGCTTTCTACGGCGTCATTTTCGCAGCGGTACAGACAGACATAAAACGCCTGCTCGCATGGTCGTCGATAGAGAATATCGGCATCATCTTCACGGCGCTTGGACTGGCCATCGTTTACCAGGGCGTGGGTCTGGCGTCACTGGCGGCTCTCGCCCTGATAGCCGCCATCTATCACTGCCTCAATCACGCTGTGATGAAGAGCCTGCTTTTCCTCAGCACCGGCGCGGTACTTCATGCGACCGGTGAACGCAATCTCGGCAAGCTCGGCGGACTCATCCATCGCATGCCATGGGTGGCATGGCTGACCCTCGTTGGGGTACTGGCCATTGCAGGCCTGCCGCCGCTAAACGGATTCGTGTCGGAGTGGCTGCTGCTGCAGGCTTTCCTGTTTGCAAATCAGATACCGAAGTCCTTCGTGAATATGCTGCTGCCGGTTGGTGGTGCCGTCATCGCTCTGTGTGCCGCACTTGCAGGCTATGTAATGGTGAAGTTCTTCGGCGTGATCTTCCTTGGACAGCCGCGGGAAGTGGCGTTGGCAAAAGCGCATGATCCGGGCATCCTGGAGAAGGCAGGCCTCGCGTATCTGGCGCTGGCGTGTGCCCTGCTCGGTCTGTTCCCCACCCAGGTGGTTGGCGCACTGTCCACCGTAAGCACGCTGTTGCTCGGTACCCGCTTCGGCCAACCCGATGCGACCTGGTGGCTCATCGCGCCCCTCCCGGATCGCCCGGTGACCTACGGCCCGCTGCCGATTCTGCTGGTATTGCTGACCATCATCGGCCTCACCGTCCTGGTCATCCGGCTGTTGTATAAGCGGCGGGTTCGCATCGGACCGGCCTGGGATTGCGGATGCGAGCGGCTCGACGCCCGGATGCAGGACACCGCGGAAGGATTTGGTCAGCCAATCCGGCGCATTTTTCAGCCATTCTTCCTGATAAGCCGGCAACTGCCTGATCCGTTCGACGCAGCACCACGCTATGCGGTCACGGTGGAAGACCGCATCTGGGGTTTAGCCTACGCCCCCCTTGGTCGGCTGGTCCGCTACCTGGCAGACAAGGCGGCGATCTTGCAGCAGGGACGGATCTCCACTTACCTGCTGTACAGCTTCATCACGCTCGTGGCACTGCTGGCACTGATGCTATGACCAGCTTCAGTATCCTCACGCAGCTACTGGCGGTGCTCGCTGCGACCCTGGCGGCACCATTGCTGGTCGGCTGGGTGAACCAGTGTCGGGCCTGGCTGCAGAACCGGAGGGCACCATCAATATTTCTGCCCTATCACGGCATGCGAAAACTGTTCCTCAAAGACGCAGTGATTGCGACAGACGCCTCGCCGCTGTTTCGTATCGCCCCCTACGTGGTATTCGGAGCCATGGTCGTTTCTGCCGCCATTGTTCCTTCCATTGGCACCCACCTGCCAATGACGACGGTCGCCGATGGCATCGCCCTGGTCGGCCTGCTTGCTACTGCCCGCGTATTCATCGCGCTGGCAGCCATGGATATCGGCACCGCCTTCGGCACGCTCGGTGCCCGAAGGGAAATGATGGTCGGCTTCCTGGCCGAGCCTGCCCTGCTAATGGTCATCTTCGTGGCATCGCTGATCTCACAGACCACAGCACTGCCAGCGATCGCAGAAGACCTTGCAACCAGGCCCCTGGAACTTTTCCCCAGCCTCGCATTCACAGCCGTGGCGTTCACAATCATTCTGCTGGCCGAGAATGCGCGCATCCCGGTTGACAACCCGGCCACGCATCTCGAACTCACCATGATTCACGAGGCGATGCTGCTGGAGTATTCGGCCCGGCATCTGGCCCTGATGGAGTGGGCGGCGGCGCTGAAACTCTTCAATTACGCCTGCATCGGGTTTGCGCTCTTCGTACCCTGGGGAGCGGCCTCCGACGCATCGGGGATCGCTGGCATGCTGGTGGCGATACCTGTACTGGCCGTAAAGCTCGCCATTGCGGGCGCCGGCCTCGCTGTGATTGAAACCGTCTCAGCCAAGCTCCGGATTTTCAGGGCACCGGAATTCCTGGCGACCGCGTTCCTTCTGGCCGTCCTCGGCTTGCTTGTACGCCTGCTCCTGGGTAGCTGAACACATGACCAGCTTGCCTCTCGATCTGCAGATCATCAATACCTGTGCCGCCGTCGTACTGCTGGTCTCCTTCGCTATGCTGTCTCAGCGTCGCGTGGTCAACCTGGTGAAGCTACTGGCGACACAGGGGGCATTACTCTGCGTGGCCACCATCCTGGTGGCCTGGCGCACCGGCCAGTCTCATCTGTACCTCTCTGCACTCCTGACGTTCGTCCTGAAGGTGGTTTTTCTTCCCTGGCTGCTCAATCGGCTGATCCGTCGGCTGGACGTTTACTGGGACACCGAATCCATCATCAACCCGTCGGTCACCATGCTGATTGGCCTGGCCATCGTCATTTTTTCCTTTGGCCTGGCCCAGCCGATCTCGGAACTCGCCAGCACTGCGACGCGCAATACCATTGGTATTGCGGTAGCAGTGATTTTGCTGGCATTCCTCATGATGATTACCCGCCGCAAGGCCATGTCCCAGGTCATCGGGTTCCTGTCCATGGAGAACGGCCTGTTCTTTGGAGCCATGAGCACGACCTACGGCATGCCGATGGTCGTCGAGCTGGGAATTGCCCTGGACATCCTGGTCGCGATGCTCGTACTCGGCGTGTTTTTCTTCCAGATTCGCGAGCAGTTCGACAGCCTCGACCTGCACCACCTCGAGTCACTCAAGGAGGACCGCTAGCGTGGCGTTCCTGCTGCTTCTTGCTTCGCCACTGATGGGTGCCGTGATGCTAAGCCTGCTGGGTGCGCGGCGTCTGGCACCCGAACTCAACGTAGCGATCAGTGCCATCACCTTTGGTGCTGCCGCCGCCCTCACCGGTGAGGTCATTTCGTCCGGCAACCTGCTGGTGGCCCGTGAGCAGTTCTTCATCGACCCGTTCAACGTGTTTCTGGTCACCCTGACTGCCTTCGTCGGATTCACGACTGCCCTGTTTTCCCGCCCGTACATGCGCATTGAACGCGACCACGGACGGCTCAGCGAACGGCAGTTGCAGCTCTACCACAGCATGTACCAGATCTTCATCTTCGCGATGTTGCTGGCCCTGACAACCAACAACATGGGCCTGATGTGGGTTGCCATGGAGGCCGCTACACTCTCCACTGTGTTGCTGGTCACTTTGTACCGGACGCCCGCGAGCCTGGAAGCCGGCTGGAAATACTTCATTCTGTGCGGCGTGGGCATTGCCCAAGCCCTGTTCGGTACGATTCTCCTGTACTTTGCGGCGGAGAAAGTGCTTGGCGCCGAGGGCGTAACGGCCATGCTCTGGACACATCTCGACGGGGCCAAATCACAGCTCGAACCAAGGGTGCTCAGTCTCGCGTTCGTGTTCCTGCTGGTCGGTTATGGCACGAAGGTAGGACTTGTCCCGCTGCACAACTGGCTGCCCGATGCGCACGCAGAGGGCCCTACCCCGATCTCGGCAGTGCTGTCCGGACTCCTGCTAAACGTCGCCATGTACGCCGTGGTCCGTTGCAAGATCCTGGTGGAAGGCACACTGCAGTCGCCCCTGCCTTCCCGAATGCTGATGGGCTTCGGGTTGCTGTCGGTGGTGCTGGCATCGTTCCTGTTGTGGCGCCAGCGGGACATCAAGCGCCTGTTTGCCTACTCCTCGATCGAGCACATGGGGATCATCACGTTTGCCTTTGGCATGGGGGGACCTGTCGCCAACTTCGCGGCGCTGCTGCATATGACGGTGCACTCGCTCACGAAGTCCGCCATTTTCTTCGCAGCAGGCCACGCTGCGCAGAAATCCGGTTCGCAACTCATGGATAACATTCGCGGTCTGATTACCACCAACCCGACCGTCGGCTGGGGCCTGATGCTGGGGACACTCGCCATTCTCGGCATACCACCGTTCGGCGTCTTTGCCAGCGAGTTTCTTATCCTGACCACCGCCATGCAGGATCAGCCGTGGGCCACACCGATCCTGCTGGCGGCGCTCGGCATTGCCTTCGCAGCGATTTTCGGCCGCGTACAGTCCATGGTATTCGGGGAGACCACGGCCAGGCGGTTGCCACATTCACCCGCCTTGCTCCCTGTCTTCGTACACCTGGCGCTGGTGCTGATGCTTGGCCTTTACGTGCCGCCGTACCTCGCCAACTGGTACGGCCAGGCGGCACGCCTGATCGGGGGCCCCTGACATGGCAGTGCACGAGTGGTGGGAGACAGCTGCCCCGTCAGCCGCATCGCGGTTTGTACGACGCCTCGGTACAGGTCCGGAAGGCTGGAGCCAGATTGCGCAGGACGCTGCAGCCGCAGGCGGCCAGTTGCTGGCGCTTTGGGCCACGCTGCCGGCAAGACCCGGGGACAGTGCGACGGTGCGAGCCGCCTACCTGCTCGACTCCGGGACGCTGATCGTCGAACTGTCTCTGGAGGCAGCAGAAACGCCGTGCCCGGGTCTGGAGTCGGTATTTCCGGCAGCCGCCCGCCTGCAGCGCGCCGCGTTCGATATGTGCGGGATCACTTTCGACGCTCCGGATCGGCGGCCGTGGCTGCGGCACGCCGCATGGCCGACTGACTACTTTCCCCTGCAGCCGGGCATCGCTCCGGACCCGCCCGTCCCCACCCCGGCAGACCGTTATCCGTTCGTGCGTGTGGGAGGCGACGGTATTCATGAAATCGCTGTCGGCCCGGTACACGCGAGCGTCATCGAGCCCGGCCACTTCCGCTTCTCCATCGTGGGTGAGAAGGTGCTGCGGCTCGAGGAACGCCTCGGCTATGCGCACAAGGGCATCGAGCGTCGCTTCACTGAACTGCCGAGCCTGGAGGCGCACAGACTCGCATCCCGTGTATCCGGAGATTCTGCGGTGGCATTTTCCTGGGCATACTGCCAGGCCCTTGAGGGCATCACCCAGGTGACCCCGCCAAGCCGGGCACTTTGGCTCCGGGCGCTGTGCCTGGAGATCGAGCGCATCCAGAATCACCTCGGCGATCTCGGTGCACTTGGAAATGATGCCGGGTTTGCCTTTGGCCTCGCCCAGTTCTCCAGGCTGAAGGAGGAGTTGCTGCGCACTGTTGGCGAAACAATGGGCCAGCGCTACCTTCTCGACGCCATCTGTCCAGGCGGCGTGTCCTTTGATCTGACTTCCGACAGCATTGCGCAACTCTCAGCTCGCCTGGACCTGGTAGAGAAGGCAGGCATCGGGTTACAGCAGATCTATGCCGATCACTCGGGACTGCGCGACCGCTTCGCAGGCGCTGGCCAGGTATCTCTGGCATTGGCCCGCCGCCTGGGCCTTGCCGGCCTCGCGGCGCGGGCGAGCGGCCTCGTCACCGACCTGCGGCTCGATCAGCCTTGTCGTCCCTATGATGAACTGCAGCCAGTAAAGTGCATACGTACGGAGGGCGACGTTGATGCCCGGGTGGCGGTGCGCTTCGCAGAGCTGCGCGAGTCCTGCCACCTTTGCCAGCGGATTCTCGCCGGCCTGCCGGCGGGCGCCACGCGAAATGCGGTGCCGGTACCTGCGCCCGGTACCTTCGGTATCGGCCTTGTCGAAGGCTGGCGCGGGCCGGTTCTGGTCGCGCTGGAGCCGGGTCCCGATGGCACGATTCACCGTTGCTACCCACACGATCCTTCGCGGCAAAACTGGCTCGTTCTCGAACATGCAATCATCGACAACATCGTGCCGGACTTTCCACTGATCAATAAGTCGTTCAACCTTTCCTACAGTGGTCACGACCTATAGGACTGCCGCCACATCATGTTGAAAACCTTGAGAACCATCGCGGCTTGTGGCCGCGTCTCCGAAACACCACCCGACGCCGACGAAACGCTGCGGGTCAGCGAGACGCTGCACATGGAACTCTGGTCCGTGCTCGGACGGGCACTCTGCATTCGCAGTGTGGATGGCGGTTCCTGCAACGCGTGCGAGCTGGAAATTCAGGCCCTGAATAATCCCGTCTACAACATCGAGGGCCTCGGCATCCGCTTTGTCGCAAGTCCCCGGCACGCGGACCTGCTGCTGGTGACCGGGCCGGTATCGCGGCATATGGAAAATGCGCTGCTGCGAACTTACGCCGCTATGCCCGATCCGAAGCTCGTGGTCGCCGTAGGAGACTGCGGGTGCACAGGCGGTATTTTCGGGGAGAGCTATGCCAGCCGTGGTCGCGTGGCGAACGTGCTGCCGGTGGTCGTGGCCGTGCCGGGTTGTCCGCCGACGCCGACCCGACTGCTTCAGGGAATACTCACGGCAATCACTGCGCCCCGGCCAGTTCTAGAGCGCTTCCCCATGCCGTGAGACCGGGATCGTAACTATGAATCCCAAGGCTTGCTTCACCAACGTCGAGGTCGGCACCCTCCCGATACACGCTCAGCAGTTTCAGCGTGAATACCTGCAAACCAGAATCACGCTGCACCGTTTTCCCCCTGATCCAGCAACGCGCTCAATGTCATGGCAGCAGTCAGCTGCTCGATAGCGGCCTGCACGTCCCGGGCCATACGATCCACAGGTCCAGCCCAGATCGGCAGTTGTAATGCCCCGGTATCGCCACCAGCACGCACCGCGCCCAGAATTTCAGCGAGCGTGATCCGGGACATTTCCCGCCCCGGCATCAACCCTGCTTCATCATTGGCGCTGACCAGACCCGTCGCCTCCAGCGCCGACAGCACCGGTGCAAGGGCGCGGCCGGGTATACCCATCGCAGCGGAGATCCGTTCAATCGTGCAGCGTGTATCGCCCGTTCTGAACGCCATTCCCACCAGGTACATGATGTTCAGCGCAATGCGCTCACGCAGTTCATTCGCAAGTCGCGGCTCCTGCTGCCCGAGGCGCAGAAAAACCGGATGCTGTGCATAAAAGGCAATCTGCGCACCGATCAGCAGTATCAGCCAGCTCACGTACAACCAGATGAGGGCGGATACCGCTACCGCAAAGGTGCTGTAGATTGCCTGCTGGCTTGAGGACAGGGCCACCACAGACGCAAACACCGAACCGACAAACGCCCACATGATTCCGGCAGCGATACCACCGGTCAGCGCGGCACCGAGGCGCACTATGGAATTCGGCAGAAATTTGTAGAGAAAGGTGAATACCGCGATGACCAGAATGTAGGGCAGCACCTTGCCAACCACCACGATCGCGGAGCCGAAAGGTTCGATGGCGCTGAGTGCCCGCACGATGGAATTCGCACCAATCGATGCAATGAGACCCAGGGCAAAGGTCATGACGACCGGGCCGATCAGCAATACGCTGATGTATTCACTCAGCCGCCGCGCCAGATTGCGTGGACGCGTGACGTGCCACACGTAGTTGAAGGTGGACTCGACCTTCTGCACCATTGCAATCGCTGTGTAGATCAGGAAGACCAGCGACACGGTGCCAAGCACGCCGCCTTCGAGATTGTCGATCGCCCTGATCACCCAGTCGGTGATCTCCGCACCTTTGGGACCCAGCGGCTCCATCAACCGGTAGAGTTGTGGCTGGAGGCGATTGTGTACGCCAAATATCTTGATCACCGAGAAGCTGAGGGCCAGCAAGGGCACCGTTGAGAGCAGCGTGGTATAGACCAGGCTCATTGCCCGCAACGTCAGTTGCCCGCTCAGCAGGTCACGTAAAACTGCATGGATGTAGCGGGCGATAGTCCAGGCCAGCTTTTCGGGGAAAGGCCGGTCAGACAGGTCGCGGCGCCAAAGCGCATAGTCGATGGTTTCAGTCAGCGTTTTCATGCCCGGATGCTGTGCGAACCCGCCGCCCTAGGACTTCTTCGGGCCAAACAAGGCAGCCGCTGCATCTGTTGCGGCCTGTTCGACGGACGCCCGTTGCGCATCAAAGGCACCTGCTCGCGGCTTGAAGTAGTCACAGAAGTTGGGCCGCTCTTTCTCGCGCACTTCCTCGGCATCGTCCTCACGACATTGCTTCGGTCGCGAGCGGTCGTAGTAGCGGCAGAGACGACAGACATGCAGCGGGCTGTGGCAGGACGCACATTCCTCGGTTCTGCCCAGCGGCAGGGAAAGCGCCGCCAGGGACGTCCCGCAATGCCAGCAACACAACTCTTCGCTCATGTGCAGAGCTTAGCCGATACGGTCGGGTTGGTTCAGGCTACAATCTTACCCGCATTCAAGCAGCGGCGAGGTACCGCATGGCAACCGATCAGATCAGCGCCGGCAATAGTGGTGAACCTGGTTTTGGTTTTGGCAGCCTGCTGTTACGCCTGCTGTTCGCCCTGCTCATCGTGCTGCTGACCTTCAACCCCTCCGGCTTTTCTTTTCTGCACTGGGCGAAGGATGCCTTCCTGTCCAGCAGCCTGGGGCCACTGCACTTTCTGGCCGGGATCGCCTTGCTGATCGGCTGGGTGGTATTCGTGCAGGCCACGATGCAGTCGCTGGGAATGTCGGGCATCGTGCTGGTTGCGGCCCTGTTCGGCGTGCTGGTCTGGATGCTGTTTTTCTATGATGTGGTCAAAACCAGCTCTACTTCAACCATCACCTGGATCGTGCTGATCGGTGTATCGGTGGTTTTGACCATTGGCGTGTCCTGGGCACATATACGTCGCCGCCTTTCCGGGCAGGCGACCGTCGACGAGGTCAAGGACTGACCGATAGTGAAATTGCATGAAAATCACCCTTTTGGGTGAGGTTTTGTTAAACGCATGAGGCTATAAACAAAGTGCCAAGGGAATGAGGTACCTCCAGGCTTCCGTTACCCAAGGCCCGGTCCCGGTTTCGCCCCACGTTACCGGGGCCGGATTTCTTCCTCTTGCCCAGTGGAATCAGTAGCTTGGCGGGCTGGTTCTGGCTGATCACACTCGGCTTGTTTCTGATCCTGACGGGTCTCTACATACATTGGTCAGTCGTGCTCTTCGGTGCGCTGCTCCCCTTTCTCCCGCTGGTTGCCGAACTCCTGCGCCGGCGCCGCAACCGCAAACCACCATCCTGACCGGCTTGCTGCAGCGCGCAGCCAGGATTCCCAAGGCCTATCCATCTAAGTAATTTGTCTAAGCCGTGGCCACACCCGTGGCTAAGCTGGCTGCCTTGAATTTCAAGCCAGTGGTTTCCCGGCATGCGGTCCAGAGGACAAATGATCGTAGCCAGTCGCCTGTCCGACGGACGCGTGGTTTTTCTGACCCCCAGTAAGCAATGGATCGAGAATATTCAGTTCGGTGTGCTGGCAGTCGGCCCGGATGAAGGCGAACGCCTGCTGCAGGCCGGTCGCAAGGCCGAAGCGGCAAACCAGGTGGTGGAGGCCTACCTGATCACGGTCGAGATCAGCGCGGGCACACGACGGCCAACCGACTGGCGTGAATCCATCCGGGCATGCGGACCGACGGTGCGTACGGATCTGCTGACCAGCACGGACTGAGACCGGCGCCTGGCAGGCGATCTCAGCGAGGACCAGTTCAACTGGATCCGGCTCGATGAGGCGCCCGACATTCTGGCTGAACTGGCCAGCGTCGAAATGAACACCATGCAGTCCTCGGGCAACTGCGTACGCAACGTCACGGCTGACCAGTTTGCCGGCCGCGCCCGCGACGAGATCGAGGATCCGCGGCCGTGGTGCGAACTGATTCGCCAGTGGTCGATCCTGCATCCGGAGTTTGGCTACCTGCCGCGCAAGTTCAAGATCGCCGTCACGGGTGCGGCGGACAGGGACGCACACCCTTCGTCGGTCTCACCATCCGCGAGTGGCTGGCCAAGGAATACCTTTTCTCCTATCTCGAGGCGATACTGCGTATCTACAATCTCGGCGGCCGGCGCGATAATCCGCACAAGGCGCGCATCAAGATCCAGGTGAATGCACTCGGCATCGACGAGTTCCGCCGTCTGGTCGATGAAGAATGGGGGCAGATCAAGGCCAGCCCATTGCTCAGCGTTGATCCAGCTGAAGTCGCACGAATCGCCAACTATTTCCAGTCACCGGAGTGGGAGACACTGCCAGAGGAGACCGACTTGCTGCAAAAAGTGCGCAAGGCGGACAAGGCCTTCGATGCCTGGTACCGCGCCAATGTCGTCGCGCACCGGACCCCCGGTTATGCCATCGTGAACCTGTCGCTGAAGTCGCCAGGAATTGCTCCCGGCGACCTGACTGCCGACCAGATGGACCGCGTTGCAGATCTTGCCGACCGTTTCAGCCTCGGTGAGCTGCGCGTGTCACATCGGCAGAATCTGGTCTTCACCGATGTCCGCCAGAAAGATCTGTACGAGCTCTGGGAGAAACTCGCCAAGCTCTCGCTGGCAACCCCGAACATCGGCACGCTGACCGATATCATTGCCTGCCCCGGACTGGACTTTTGCTCGCTTGCCAACGCCCGGGCCATCACCATGTCGGCCACATCGGCATTCTCGGCGTTGAGAAGAAAGGTCAGGAGTTCTACCAGCTGACGCTCGATGGCTCATCAGCCGAAGATGCAGCGCTCGGCGACCGGCTGGGCCGCGCCATTCCCGCAGACGAAGTACCCGCCGCTATTGAGGCACTGGTCGCACGCTACAAGAGACTGCGATCTGGTGACGAGCGTTTTCTGGACACCTGGCGCCGGGTCGGTATCGAGCCCTTTCAGGAAGCAGTCTACGGTGAGGGTGTCGCACACCGACGCGAGGTGGCATGATGACACTGATCCGCAACGGTCAACTCGTCGACGATGTCTACACCGACGCCCGGGATCTCGATCTCATTCCTGCGGACAGGCCGGTGATCGTCAGCCTCCAGCAGTGGCAGACACATCGTGATGTCCTGCTGGCCGGCGAACGGCAGCTCGGCATTCGCCTGCAGAGCGACCAGTCACCGTCCCTGGTTGCCGGGGATCTTAAACACTTCACTGTGGTTGCTCTGGAGTTTCCAAAGTTCCGCGACGGCCGTGCCTATACGCATGCGCGCATGTTGAGCGAACGTTTTGCGTTCGGCGGGGAGGTGCGCGCCGTCGGTGATGTACTGCAGGAGCAGCTCGACTACATGCAGCGCTGCGGCTTCGACGCCTTTGAAATAGTCGCCAGCGATCCGATCGGTACCTGGCAGGCGGTCAGGAACGACCACACCGTCTGGTACCAGGCCACCGGCGATGGCCGGCCCCGTACCCTGACTTTTCGTCAGCGAGCTTAGTCGCGCGACGGCGTAATGGTAGCGCTCGGGTTTTGAACGGGGAATTCCAGCGCGGGTGGCACCCCCTGGTCGCCAGTATTCTGGGCAATGCCGGCAGGATCCTCTCCATCACCTTCTGCACGCAGGACCTGTTTGCCGGACCGGTAAGCGCCGGGTCCGGCTGGACGCGAAGCGACTTCTTTGTCGGCTTCACGATCATGCAGTTCTGCGGCCTGATTACGGCACCGCTGATCGGCTCCATCGTCGACCGTTTCGGACCACGCATCGTCGGCATCGCAGGTCTCATCGGACATGCAACGATGTACCTCGTGCTGGCCCTGAATCGGGGTTCGCACTGATCTACGCAAGGGTTTTCGATATGCTCGGCACCTATCGCCCAATGCTGGCGGTCGCGGCAGTTGCCATCGTGGTGGCCGTCGGCCTGCTGCTTACACTGGGCGCCTATCCCCCGGCATCACAAAAACCTGGGTCAGCGGTCGCGCAGGCACCCGGACAGATGTGGGCAAATCCTAAAGTGGTCTGGCTGGCTCATACTGGGCTGTTGTCGGAATTACTTACAAACCAGCGCATAACTTCGGGTTGAGCTTCCATTCAGGAAGGAACAGGGCTAGGCTGAATACAGGTCGCGCTCGTCTGCTCGCAGAGCACCCCAATAAGGATAAGGCCATGCACCCACATCAAGAACAACACGCAAGCCGCGGCAACTTCGCACATAGAATCCTGTTCATCAGTATCTGTGCACTGGCCAGCGCAGTTGCATCGACAACCGCCGGCGCCGCTGCGATCAACTACGGCAATTTCCAGGCCCTGCCGCTGACCTTCAACAGTGTTATTGAATCATCGGGCACCGATGCGGTGCCGCTGTTTGGAAGCCCGACCGCTTTCTCTGTTGGCCTGGACTTCGATCCCGGCTCATTTACTGCCAACGCAACATCAGGCCAGGCCGACATCACCGATGGCCAGCTCAACTTCCGCATTGAGAGTACCGGCCCGGTGTCTTATGGCTTTCGCCAGATCAGCATCGACGAGTTTGGCGACTACACGCTGGTCGGCAGCGGTGCGGCGGGCACCAGCGTCACAGGCGGCGTGCGACTGTTTGCCACCGTCCGGGAAGTAAACGAAATTGCGATCACGCCCTTCACCGTTTCAGTTACCAATTACTTCACAGACGACCTGAGTAGTGGCAGCAAGATTCTGAGTACATGGTCGAACAATGTGTTCCTCGATCTGGGTTCGGCTCTGATGAGCAGGGGCTTCGGCAATGCTGACGTAGTCACTCTCGCCGATATGGTCCTCGACAATTCGCTGATCGCGATCAGCGAACTTTCCAGCGTTGCCTTTATCGCCAAGAAAGACTTCGTAGTCAGCGTAACTCCGCAGATCAATCCCGTACCGCTGCCGGCCAGCATCTGGGGGCTCCTGTCTGGCATCGGTCTGCTGACGGGCCGGGCGGCTGTTCTTCGGCACCGGATCCGCGCCTGAGTCGAACAAAGACTCTGCGCTGACGCCAACGGCATTCCCTGCCGGACAGGTTGGCTTCGCCTGACTATTCCGCAAACAAACCATGGAACACCCCCGCAAGCTGATTCATGTCAGCCATCAGCTCATTCGCTGGGGTGACATGGATGCCTACGAGCACGTCAATAGCACCGTCTATTTTTGTTACATGGAGCAGGCGCGCGTTGAATGGCTGCAGACGGCCGGTTATCTCTGTAACGCCCGGCAGGAAGCGCCAGTCATCGTTCATGCGGATTGCAGCTACCTGCTACCGCTGAGCTACCAGGGTACTGTCGAGGTACGCATGTTTGCCGGACATGCGGGCCGTTCCAGCCTGCTGACCTTTTATGAACTGCGCTTGCAGGGCGATGACAGGTTGTACGCCGAAGGCAGCGCCAAGATCGTCTGGATCAACCCCGTCAGCGGCAAGTCAGTGAGCTTGCCGGAGTCCCTGCGCCAGCTGGCAGCCGGTTAAATCCGCTGATACGGACCACTAGGTTCACGACCAGATGGCTGTCAGCCAATCAGCGCCGCAATCCGGTCCAGTACCACAGGCCTTGTTGCCATCGTCTCCAGCTCCCACTGCCGGGCCACCGCCAGGCGCTCACAGTACGGCACCGGATCACGAAGCACACCATCGAGCACTATCGTGACCTCGTCAGCAGTGAGTGCTTCGCGCGGTGGTGACGACAGATACGCTGCCATACCGAAGACACCACAGCGTGCAGCCAGCGCCGGTTGATCCCAGAAGAACGGGCAAGACACCATGGGCACCTGGTGGAAGATGGCCTCGTGCGTCGAATTCAGCCCGTGGTGAGTAACGAATGCATCTGCTTCCGCCAGGATCGCCCACTGGTCAACCCGCGTCTTCACCTGCACATTGGCCCTTTCAAGAAACTGCCGTTCTTCAGCGGATCGGTCAGCACCACCAAAACTGATAACTGCAGCCGTTTCAGGCATCACGGCAACCGCATCTGAAATCGCCGCAAGCGCTGCCAGCGCCTCACGTGCGTAATAGCGCCAGATCACCGTACCGAAGGACACATAGATCCTGCGGCGTACATCAGCCGGGAAATAAGGCGGGTCCGGCAATTGCCGGCGACGTTCAATATGTCCGATTGAGGGCAGCGAACCAAAAAACGCCATCGGCTCGAAGACCCGCTGCTCGCCCGGTTCCAGCCAGGCAGACGGCTCACAATAGATGTTCAGGTGCTGACTGAGGCCGGAGACGTAAGAAAACGGCGACGCATCCGCAAATCCGTGCACGGTACGCAGACGTTCGACTGCCCGGTGGCAGACAGCCGCAACGGCGACCCGCGGATCTTCGGCCAGCACGGCCATGAACTGCTCCGGAGCGACGTTGTGTCCGGAACAGACGTTGACGATCGGCAGACCAAGCGCCGTTGCGACGACACGACCGATAACGGCGAAGGTGTCGGCGATGACCAGCGAGGGCGCGAGGGCACGGACATCACGAACGATATCGGCGCCAAAATGCCCGGCAAAACTCACATAGCGGCACGGAATCGGACGGGACTCATCGTCTGCGGCCGCGAGCGGATACCGGGAAAAGATATCGATGAGCCGACCGCCCGCGCCGACGACCTGCACCTGAAAGCGGGTATCCGTGCACACGCAAGGCTCGATACCGCGACGACTGAGTCCGGCAATGATCGGCAACAGGCGCCGGAGGTGCCCTTCCTCGGGCATGCAGAAAACAGCAGCGACAGGAAGTTGCATAGGTTGCGGGACAGTCTGGCGACGGGAGACGCGCCGTCAGACCCTCTCTACCCGCCCCTCACACAAGGGCTCCTCGTTTGCTCCGGCACAGCGGCGCAATACGGTGAGCCCGGTGCCGAAGGGCAGATCCAGAAGCTGAAGCGCCGGGTCCTGGCGTAATTCGCTGATGTAGTCGCGCACGGTGACCTGGTAGGTCTTGTCCGGCCCGTAAATCGGCGAGCTGCGCTCACCCATGCTGTCATGAAAAAGCACGCAGGCGCGCGGCGCCAGCTTGTCTGCGAAGGCCTCGTAGTCAAACCGCACCTGCTCAGCCGTGTGATACCCGTCGATGAACAGCAAGCCGATATCCGTCATCTGGCGCCAGGCCTCCGTGACGACAAATTCCTGGGTCGTGCAGCACTGGTGGCGAATATTGTCGATACCGAAACCGGCAAAGTGGCGCTGTGTCTGTTGCGGATTCCTCCAGAAGTCATCGACCAGCGAAGGATCGATAAAGGTCAGCTCGCCGGGATCCCGGTTTTCCTGCAGCGCTCTGGCGATCACCATCGGCACAAAACCGCGCCACGAGCCAATCACCACAGCATGTTTGGGGCGCACGAGCCTCGCGAGGCCATAATAGATCCAGCCCAGCCCGAGGTTACGGTCGTCTGCCGACTGGTTGTGACCCATCCGCAGCTGTTCCGGATGGGCATACAAGCGGGCGATCCAGGCATCGAGATTGTCTGTCAGTTTCAAGGAACTCCCCCTATCAGGCAACAACCAGTCATCAATGTCCTGAACAGGCAGCAACTCTGGCAGCCTCACGATTGTATTGAAACATCGGGACTGATTCCCGCATTTGCGGCGTCTAACCGGCTTCAGCCACGGCAAATCAATGCCGTCATTCAGGACTTTGGGCAATGAACAGTGACGGAAATCAGGCTCTCAGCAAGGTTCCAGCAGTCACGCTGGTCTTCTGGATGATCAAGATCGCAGCCACGACGCTCGGAGAAACCGGTGGCGATGCGGTTTCAATGTCGATGAACCTTGGGTACCTGGTTGGCACGGTAATATTTGCGGCGATATTCGCTGTGGCGGTCTTTGCCCAGATCGTCGCAAGACGATTCAATCCATGGCTGTACTGGGGAACCATCGTTGCCACGACAACCGTGGGCACGACGCTGGCCGACTATGTCACCCGCTCCCTGGTTATCGGCTATGCCGGCGGCACATCGCTGCTGTTTGCGCTGCTCATCGCCTCGCTCTTTGTCTGGCATCGCGCACTCGGCTCCATATCCATCGATACCGTCAGCACGCCGCAAGCGGAGATCCATTACTGGCTGACCATCATGTTTTCGCAGACGCTGGGCACCGCCCTGGGTGACTGGACCGCTGATACGGCCGGTCGTGGTTACGTGGGAGCGGCGATAATCTTCAGCGCACTGCTGGCGCTGGTTGCAGGCGCGTATTTCTGGACAGCCATATCCCGCACTTCGCTTTTCTGGACTGCATTTATCCTGACCCGGCCGCTTGGCGCCGTGGTCGGGGATTTCCTCGACAAGCCGGTTGCAGCAGGCGGTCTGGCGCTCAGCCGTTACTCGGCATCCGCTGTGCTGCTGCTGTTTATGGTTGCCTGCATGCTGTTGTTCCGGCAGCGCGCAGCCGAACGCTCACACTGAGAGCGATCCTTCGTCTGGCACTGTGTCACTCAGGAGCGACGGCGCAGCGGTACAACTTTTGACTTTGCCTTTGCGCGTCGTTTTTTCGGCGCGGCAGCCTCCTTCGCTGCTGCGCCGTCAGCGACGATCACCGCGCGTACTCGCGCCACACGGGCGGCCGGGAACGGTGCGCCACCGGCATAGAGATCAGCGAGCACGCCAGCCTTGTCGGCACCGGTCACAAACCAGATGATGCTGCGCGCACGGTTGATCAACGGCAGGGTCAGCGTCATGCGCGAGTAACCATGATGTTCGGCAGTGAGAGCAACAGCGCGATCCTTCACCTTCAGGGCAGGGTCGCCAGCGAACAGCGAAGCCGTATGTCCGTCTGTCCCCAGCCCCAGGTGCACCGCATCGAGGACTGCCGGAACACCCGCGAGC
>Ga0138256_10001521_pt1 | contig 25013 bp, 24 predicted proteins | sample KNB2016incub_MG_FD_105486 | JGI IMG/M metagenome (GOLD analysis project Ga0138256, IMG submission 105486) | Active sludge microbial communities from wastewater in Klosterneuburg, Austria - KNB2014incub_MG | ecosystem: Engineered > WWTP > Activated sludge > Unclassified | place: Austria...
CATGCGCACGCCCAGCACCGGCTGCGACAGCGCCGACAGCGCCCCCTCGATGTCATCGCGGTGACCGTATCGGCCGTATCGGCCCGTATGCACGGTGGCTGCCCAATCGCGCATCAACTGCCCGGCCTCCCGGCCCGCGAAGCCGAGGCGATGCCCGGGGTAATAGCCCGCCACGCGCGTCAACACCGGCAGCGTGCGCGCGAACAGGCTCACGCCCAGCCGCTGTCGGCCGGTGAACGTGGCTGCGCGCGGCACACCGGTCGCGACCAGCACCAGGCCGGCACTGCGGTGCGGCTGGCGCGCCGCGGCCATTGCCGCGAACTGTCCGCCCAGGCTGTGGCCGCCGAAGAACCATCGTGATGGCTCGCCGAGCGCGGCGATGGACGCCGGCAGGTCGTGCTGCAGCAGTTCGCGATAGCCCCAGTCCACGCCCCGGCGCGCACGCAGCGAACTGCTGCCGTTGCCGCGCCACTCGTGCACCGCGCAGCCCACGCCCTCGGCCACGAGGGCCTGGGCGAACGCGTCGTACTTGGCGGCGGGCACGCCCAGCGCCGGCAGCCAGAAAACGCCCGGAGCACCCGGCGCGGCATGGAACACGCGCAGCACGCTTTCGTGGCCGTCCGCGGCGGCGACGGGAATTTCAACGAGGGACATGGCGACATCCGTGAATCCAATGGCGGGCAGCATACCCACTGCGCCGCCGCAGCGTCAGGGCCCGTCACGCCGCCGCCACGCAGAACGGACAATCCCTTGACGCGCTGCGCACGCTGCCGCGACGGCGTGCCGCGCACTCTCTCACCGTGCCCAGAGCACCCACCCTTTCCCAGGAGCTTCCCATGACCCTTCTTCGCAAGAGCCTGCTCGCCGCCATGATGACCACCGTCGTCGCCACGCCCGCTTTCGCCGGCCACCACAACGAAGGTGAGGCCAAGGCCACCGGCACCATCGTTGACGTGGCCGCGGGCAATGCCGATTTCGAAACGCTGGTCGCCGCCGTCAAGGCCGCCGGCCTGGTGGACACGCTCAACGGCGCCGGCCCGTTCACGGTATTCGCTCCGACCGACGAGGCCTTCGCCAAGCTGCCGGCCGGCACGGTCGAGAACCTGCTCAAGCCCGAGAACAAGGACAAGCTGGTCGCGCTGCTGACCTACCACGTGGTGCCCGGCAAGGTGCTGGCCGCCGACGTGGTGGGCCTGGACAACGCCACCACGGTCAACGGCGCCGTGGCCGACATCACCGTCACCGGCTCCACCGTGAAGGTGGACGACGCCACCGTCACCGCCACCGACATCCCGGCCAGCAACGGCGTCATCCACGTCATCGACACGGTCATCATGCCCGACTGATTCCCGCGACCTCCCCCGCGTCACCCCGGCCCGCCGCATGGCGGGCCTTTTTTTGCGCAATCGTGGCGCTTGCTATGCTGGCCGCATGGACCAGACATCCCTGTATTACCTGATCGCCGGCGTGTTGATCGTCATCGGCCTGCTGGGCACCGTGCTGCCCGTGCTGCCCGGGCTGCCGGTGATGTTCGCCGGAATGCTGCTGGCCGCGTGGGCCGGCGGTTTCGAACATATCGGCGCCGGCACCCTGACGGCCCTGGGCCTTCTGGTGCTGCTGTCCATTGCCGTGGACCTGGCTTCCAGCATCCTGGGCGCTCAGCGCTCGGGCGCTTCGAAGAAAGGCCTGTGGGGCGCCGGCATCGGCGGCTTCGCCGGCATTTTCTTCGGCATCCCCGGCCTGGTGGCCGGGCCGTTCCTGGGTGCGTCGCTGGGCGAAGTAGCCCATGGCCGACCTTGGCGCGACGCCTCCAGGATCGGATTGGGCACGTGGCTGGGCCTGCTGATCGGCGCCATCCTCAAGCTGATGCTCGCGCTGGCGATGCTGGTGCTGTTCGCGCTGGCGATCTGGGTCTGGTGACCGCTATTCCTGCAGTTCGCGCAGCGTGACCGACGGCGGCGCGTCCAGCACGCGCCGCGTCGCCATCAGGCCCGCCAGCAGCGCGGCCACGGTTCCGATGGCCGCGCCCGTCAGCGCCAGCGCCGGGTCCGGCGTCCAGGGCAGGTCAAAGGCCTGTTTGGCCACCACGCCAGCCAGCACCGACGCGGCAATGGCAGCCACCACGCCCGACAGCAGGCCAATGGCCGAGAACTCCGACACCTGCGCCCAGCGCAGCTGGCGACGGCTGCCGCCGAGCACCCGCATCACGCCACCTTCCAGCAGGCGCTCGTCCTGGCTGGCGCTCACCGCGGCCAGCAGCACCAGCACGCCGGCGGCCAGCGAGAAATAGAACACCGCCTCCACCACCGTGGACACCTGCTCCACCGTGCCGCGCACCTGGTCCAGCACCGCATCAATGTCCACCACCGACAGGTTCGGGAAGGCGTCCACCAGCTCCGTGGTGAAACGCGTTCGCCCCTCGGGAATATTCACCGCCGTGATGTGGCTGCCCGAGTAGGCGTCCAGCGAACCGGGCGAGCCGATGACGAAGAAGTTGGGCCGGAAACTCTCCCAGTCGATCTTGCGCAGGCTGGTGATGCGGCCCGTGTAGGGCGAGCCGGCAATGTCGAACGTCACCGTGTCGCCCAGCTTCCAGCCCAGCGTGGCGGCGAACTCTTCTTCCACCGACAGCTCGGTTTCGGCGGGCACGCGGCCGGTCCAGAATTCGCCGGCCGTGACTTCGTTGTCCTTGCGCAGCGACGCCGCCGACGAGAGGTTGAACTCGCGCTCGGCCATGCGGCGGGCGCGGCCGCCCTCCTCGCCCAGGGCGTCAGCGTTGACCGGCTTGCCGTTCACGTCCACCAGGCGGGCCCGGATCATGGGGAACAGCTCGGGTTCGGCCACGCCCTGCGCCGTGAGGAATTCCAGCACCGGCCCGACCTGGGCGGGCTGCACGTTGATGATGAAACGGTTGGGCGCATCCACCGGCAGCGCATTGCGCCAGCGGTCCAGCAGGTCGGTGCGCACGAAGGTCAGCAGCAGCAGGGCCATCAGTCCCAGGCCCAGCGCCGACACCTGGGCGATGCTGGCGCCGGCGCGCCGGCTGACGTTGGCCAGGCCGTAGCGCCAGGGGCCGCGCAGGCGCGAACGCACGCGGCGCAGCAGCGCAATCAGCAGCCAGGCCAGGCCGGCCAGCACGGCCAGCGTGGCCACGATGCCGATCAGCATGGCCGTGCCCAGCGTGGCCGAGCCGGCCTTCCACCACAGCAGCAGCGCCAGGCCGCTGAAGCCGGCCAGGGCCACCAGCCAGGCGCTGGGTTCAGTGGGGTCGAGGTCGCGGCGCAGCACGCGCAGGGCCGGCACGCGCCTCAACGCCAGCACCGGCGGCACGCCGAAGGCCAGCAGCACGGTCAGGCCCACGCCGAAGCCTTCCAGCACCGGCCGCCAGCCGGCACCGGGAATGGACAGCTTCAGCGCATCGGTCAGCCAGTCGGCCACCAGCCACTGCAGCCCGAAGGCCAGCGCAACGCCGACGCCGCTGCCCAGCAGGCCCAGCATCAGGAGTTCACCCGCGTGGATGCCCACCAGCGTGTTCTGGCTGGCGCCCAGGCAGCGCATCACGGCCGAACCGGACAAATGCCTGGCGCTGTGCCGGCGCGCGGCCATGGCCACCGCGACGGCGGCCAGCACCACCGACACCAGCGCCGCCAGGCCCAGGAATCGGTCGGCGCGGTCCAGCGCACGGCGGATTTCCGGGCGCGCGGACGCGGCGGTTTCCAGCCGCTGACCACGCCCGAGGTTGGCGCGCACCGTGGCGTTGAAAGCTTCCACGGCCGTGGCGTCGCCCGCCACGACCAGCCGGTAGGTGATGCGGCTGCCTTCCTGCACCAGCCCGGTGGCCGGCACGTCGGCAAGGTTGAGGAATACGCGCGGGGAAGTGTTGAAGTAGTCGAGCGCGGCGTCGGGTTCCTGCACCACCAGCGCCGCCAGCCGCAGTTCGCTGCTGCCGATGCCGATGGCATCGCCCACCTTGGCGCCCAGGGCGTCGGCGCCGGCGCGGCTGAGCCAGACCGTGCCGGGCACAGGCACACCGTCGGCGGTACTTTCCCGGCCCGTGCCCGGGTCGAACAGGCGGAAGCTGCCGCGCAGCGGAAAGCCCTCGCCCAAGGCCTTGAGTTCACCCAGGCGCAGCGATTCGCCGGCGCGGATCATGCTGGGGAAGTTGAGGGTTTCGGTCTGCCTCAGGCCCGGGGCGGACGCCGCGTCGCGCAGCGCGCCGGTGATGGGACTATCGGCGCGCAGCACCGCGTCGCCGCCGAGCAGGCGGTTGGCCTCCAGCGCCAGCGCGCGCTCGGCGCGGTCGGTCACGAAGCCGACCGAACTCACCGCCATCACCGCCAGCACCAGGGCCGCCAGCAGGATGCGCACGTCGCCCGAGGCCAGGTCGCGCCGCAGCTGGCGCCACGCCAGGCGCAGCGTCTTCATGCCGACACCAGCCGGCCCGAATCCAGGCGCAGCACGCGGCCGCAGCGCGCGGCCAGGCGCTCGTCGTGCGTCACCAGCACCAGGGTGGTGCCAGCCACGCGGTTGAGCTCGAACAGCAGGTCCACGATGGCCTGTCCGGTGGTGGTGTCGAGGTTGCCGGTGGGCTCGTCGGCGAACAGCACCGCCGGCCGGGTGACGAAGGCGCGGGCCAGCGCCACGCGCTGCTGCTCACCGCCCGACAGCTGGCGCGGATAGTGGTCCAGGCGTTCGGCCAGGCCCACCTGCGCCAGGATGGTTCGCGCAGGCGCCTGCGCATCGGCGTCGCCGCGCAGCTCCAGCGGCAGCATCACGTTTTCCAGCGCCGTCAGCGACGGCAGCAGCTGGAAACTCTGGAACACGAAGCCGACCTTCTCGCCGCGCACCTTGGCGCGGCCGTCTTCGTCCAGGGCCGAAAGCGGCGCGCCGTCCAGCGTGACCGAGCCCGCGCTGGGCACGTCCAGGCCCGCCAGCAGCGACAGAAGCGTGCTCTTTCCTGAACCGGAGGCGCCGACTATCGCGACGGCTTCACCCTTGGCGATGGTAAAACCAACCCCATCGAGGATGGTGAGCTGTCCCGACGGCAGCGGCACCCGCTTCCCCAGACCTTCGGCACGCAGGGCTTGGGCGGCGGCGGGCATATCGTGGCTGTCGGCCATGGCAATCCTCAAAGAATGGAGTTCGAAGCAATGTCGCAACGATATGGAGCATGGCGGGCCAGGGTTCAACGGGGCGTCACGGCCCTGCTGTTGGCGCTGGCCCTGCCCACCCTTGTCGCCGCTGCGGCCGAACCGGTGCCAGTGCGGAAGGTACTGGTGATGGGCGATTCACTGTCCGCCGCCTACGGCCTGGCGCCCTCGCAGGGCTGGGTGGCCCTCACCGACCAGCGCCTGCAGGCCCGGCACCCGGGCTGGCGCATTGCCAACGCCAGCGTCAGCGGCGAGACCACCGCCGGCGGGGCCAGCCGCATCGCCGGTGAGCTGGCGCGGCACAAGCCCGCCGTGGTGGTGATTGAACTGGGTGCCAACGACGGCCTGCGCGGCCTGCCGCTGGCGCAGACCCGGGCCAACCTCGAGCGCATGATCGTTGCCTCCAAGAATGCCGGCGCCCGCGTGCTGCTGCTCGGCATGCGCATGCCGCCCAACTTCGGGCCCCAGTACACGCAGGGCTTCGAGCGCAACTACAGCGAACTGGCCAAGGCGCACGGCACCGCCCTGCTGCCCTTCCTGCTCGAGCCCATCGCCACCGACCGCAACGCCTTCCAGGCCGACAACCTGCATCCGGTCGCGTCGGCCCAGCCCCGGCTGCGCGACCACGTGTGGCCGGCGCTCGTTCCCCTGCTGCGCTGAACCGCCGCTTTTGACAGACCCAAGGAGTGCCTTGATGAGAATTGCCTTCGCGTCCCTGCTGGTCCTGGCCGGCACCGCCTGCGGCGCCCGCGAACCCGGGTCGCCCGCGCCGGCGGCGGAGGCCGCCACCACCGTGCACGGCCGCGTGGAGGTCACCACCGTGACCGAAGGCCTGGAACATCCCTGGGGCCTGGCCTTCCTGCCCGACGGCCGCATGCTGGTGACCGAGCGTCCGGGCCGGCTGCGCATCGTGGCGCCCGATGGCGCGGTGTCGGCGCCCGTGGCGGGCGTGCCCGCGGTGTTCGGCAAAGGCCAGGGCGGGCTGCTGGACGTGGCCATTGATCCGGACTTCGCCAACCAACCCTGGGTGTACCTGAGCTTCAGCGAGCCGGGCGAAGGCGGCGGCGGCACCGCCGTGGCGCGCGGCCGGCTTGCCGGCGACGGGCTGACCGACGTGGCCGTCATCTTCCGCCAGGAACCCAAGCTCGACGCCGGCCAGCACTTCGGTTCGCGCCTGGTGTTCGACCGCGAAGGGCGGCTGTACGTGACCAGCGGCGACCGCGGCAACTGGGACAATCCGCAGCGCCTGGACAAAGGCCAGGGCAAGATCTTCCGCATCCACCGCGACGGCAGCATCCCCGCCGACAATCCCTTCGTGGGCCGCGACGACGCCATTCCGGCCATCTGGTCCTATGGCCATCGCAATGCCCAGGGCGCGGCGCTGCACCCGGTGACCGGCGCGCTGTGGCAGACCGAGCACGGTGCCCGCGGCGGCGACGAACTCAATATTCCGCAGGCGGGCCGCAACTACGGCTGGCCGGTGATCACGCTGGGCATCAACTACAACGGCCAGCCGATCGGCTCGGGCCAGCAGCAGGCCGAAGGCATGGAGCAGCCGATCCATTCGTGGACGCCGTCCATCGCGCCCAGCGGCCTGGCCTTTTACACCGCCGATCGCTTCCCGGAATGGAAGGGCAGCCTGTTCGTGGGCGCCCTGGCCTACCAGCGCCTGGTGCGGCTGAGCCTGGACGGCCGGAAGGTGGTGGCCGAGGAGCCGCTGCTGGTGGACATGGGCGAACGCATCCGCGACGTGCGCCAGGGGCCGGACGGCTACCTGTACCTGCTGACCGACGACGCCAAGGGCAAGCTGCTGCGCGTGGGCCTGGCCGGGGTCAACTAGCCGCGAGGGCCATCAGGTCGGCGTTTTCGTGCGCGAAGCGGCCGGGCGCGTCCCGGCCCAACAGCGCCACCGCCGCGGCGGCCACGTCGCTGGCGGCGATGCCGCGGTAGCGGCGCAGCGGGCCGCGCAGCAGCGGGTTGGTGAGGGGCGTGAGGGCGCGGGCGATGGCCTCGCCTGGACGGGATTCGTCGCGCTCGCCCAGCAGCAGGCCGGGCCGCAGCAGGTCCACGCGCTCGAAGCCGACGTCGCCCAGCGCGCGCTCGGTTTCACCCTTGACGCGCAGGTAAAAGTTTCCCGACTGGGCGCTGGCGCCCACCGATGACACCAGCACCGCCTGGCGTGCGCCCAGGCGGCGGGCGATCGTGGCCAGGCGCAGCACCAGCTCGCGGTCCACGGCCAGGAAGGCTTCGCGCGAACCGGCATTTTTTATCGTGCTGCCCAGGCAGCACACGTAGGCGTCGAGCACCGGTGCCTCGCCCTGGAGACGCTGCACGAGCGCGGCGTCGGCGTCGGGTTCCAGCCCCGACACCAGCGTGACCAGGCGCGGTGACGCCGTCGGCAGGGCCCGCCGCACCGGGGCCAGGATGCGCGGGCCATCGGCCTGGGCCAGCAGCCGCTGCAGCACCGCCTGCCCCACCAGGCCCGATGCCCCGGCCAGCAGCACGCACGCCGGCTTGTTCACGGGCTCACGCCCACTCGGTGAGCCCTTCGCGCTCGTACAGGGTGCGGAACGACGGCCGTGCCTTCATGCGCTGCGCCAGGGCTTCGAGCTGCGGCCACTGGGTGGCCGGGCGCGGCATGTTGCGCGACCAGCGCATCAGCATGGTGAGGTGGAAGTCGGCGGCGCTGGCGGAGGCCCCCAACAGGTAGGGACCGCGCTTGGCCAGGTGCGCCTCGATGCGGTCCCAGCAGCCTACGATGCGCTGGCGCGCCAGCTCCTTGGCCGCCTCGGCATTGGCGTCGCCGGCCGCCTCGCCCGGGTAGAACCAGGTGCGGAAGGCCGGCTGCAGGGTGTTGGCCAGGTGCAGGATCCACTGGTAGTAGCGGCCGCGTTCGACGCTGCCCGGCTCCGGCGCCAGGCCGAAGGAAGGATGCGCATCGGCCAGGTGCAGCACCAGCGCCGCCGACTCGGTGAGCGGTTCGCCGTGCACCAGCAGCGTCGGCACCACGCCATTGGGGTTCACGGCCAGGTACTCGGGGCGCTTGTGTTCGCCGGCCTGCAGGTCGAGCTTGCGCAGCTCGTGCCGGGCGCCGATTTCAATCAGCAGCCAGTGCACCACCAGGCTGGCGGCGCCGGGGGAATAGTAGAGGGTGTACATGCAGGCTTCCGGCCGGGAGGGACCTGAAGCATACGATGGCCGGGCGGCCGCGGCGCACGCCGCAAAAGAAAAGCCCCGGGTGTTGCCACCCGGGGCCTTCGCTCAATCCGTGAGGATTGGATTACATGGGCTGCACTTCGTCAGCCTGCATGCCCTTCTGGCCCTTGACGAGCTTGAAGGAAACCTTCTGGCCTTCCTGCAGGGACTTGAAGCCCGTGCCCTGGATGGAGCGGAAGTGCACGAAGACGTCTTCGCCGTTCTCGCGGCTGATGAAGCCGAAGCCCTTGGCGTCGTTGAACCACTTAACGGTACCGATCTGACGATCCGACATTTGAATCTCCTTGGAACAAAGTAAAAGAAGCGTCGGCAGAAGCTGCCGCGCGACTGGGGTTGCAAGGAGAGCGAGGTGAAAAGATGTAGCGGATCGGTGGATCTACCGCATCAGGCCACGATTCACAGTGACCCTTCGCAAACACAGTCGCCGGGGACGATACGCCTTTCCCGGAAGGAATGCCAACACTTTCGGGGGCTTGCCCGTCAAGCCCCTGCTCCCGTTCAGGTCCGGGCGGCGGGTCAGTCCAGCACGACCGGAATCTTGCCTATCCGGGACTGCCACTCCCGCGGCCCGGTGCGGTGCACCGACTCGCCGGTGGAGTCCACGGCCACGGTGACCGGCATGTCCCGGACCTCGAACTCGTAGATGGCCTCCATGCCCAGGTCGGCGAACCCGACCACGCGCGAGGCCCTGATGGCCTTGGACACCAGGTAGGCGGCGCCGCCCACGGCCATCAGGTAGACCGAGCCGTGCCGGCGGATGGCCTCGATGGCGGCCGGGCCGCGCTCGGCCTTGCCCACCATGCCCATCAGCCCGGTCTGGGCCAGCACCTGTTCGGTGAACTTGTCCATGCGGGTGGCGGTGGTGGGGCCGGCCGGGCCCACCACTTCGTCGCGCACCGGGTCCACCGGGCCGACGTAGTAGATGAACCGGCCGCGCAGGTCCACCGGCAGCGGCTCGCCGCGGTTGAGCATGTCCACCATGCGCTTGTGCGCGGCGTCGCGGCCGGTGAGCAGCTTGCCGTTGAGCAGCAGCACCTCGCCGGGCTTGAAGCCGGCGACGTCCTCGCGGGTGATCGTGTCCAGGTCCACCCGGCGGCCTTTGGAGGTGTCGTAGGTGAGCTTGGGCCAGTCTTCCAGCGACGGTGGGTCCAGCATCACCGGACCGCTGCCATCGAGCGTGAAGTGCGCGTGGCGCGTGGCGGCGCAGTTGGGGATCATCGCCACGGGCAGGTTGGCGGCGTGCGTGGGGTAGTCCTTGACCTTGATGTCGAGCACCGTGGTCAGGCCGCCCAGGCCCTGGGCGCCGATGCCCAGCGCATTCACCTTCTCGTACAGCTCAAGGCGCAGTTCCTCGGCGCGGTTGCTGGCGCCGCGGGCCTGCAGGTCGGTGATGTCGATGGGCTCCATCAGCGCTTCCTTGGCCAGCAGCATGGCTTTTTCCGCCGTACCGCCGATGCCGATGCCCAGCATGCCCGGCGGGCACCAGCCGGCGCCCATGGTGGGCACGGTCTTGAGCACCCAGTCCACGATGGAGTCGGACGGATTGAGCATGGCGAACTTGGACTTGGCCTCGCTGCCGCCGCCCTTGGCCGCAACAATCACGTCCACCGTGTCGCCGGGCACCACCTTGAAGTTCACCACGGCGGGCGTGTTGTCCTTCGTGTTGGTGCGCTTGCCGGCCGGGTCGGCCAGCACGCTGGCGCGCAGCTTGTTGTCGGGGTGGCCGTAGGCGCGGCGCACGCCTTCGTTCACCATGTCCTCCACGCCCATGGTGGCGTCGGCCCAGCGCACGTCCATGCCGATCTCGAGGAACACGGTGACGATGCCGGTGTCCTGGCAAATGGGCCGGTGGCCTTCGGCGCACAGGCGGGAATTGATCAGGATCTGCGCGATGGCGTCCTTGGCCGCAGTGGATTCCTCGCGCTCGTAGGCAGCGGCGAGGTTCCGGATGTAGTCCACCGGGTGGTAGTACGAGATGTACTGCAGCGCGTCGGCGACGCTCTGGATGAAGTCTTCCTGCTTGATCGGCTGGGACACGGCGGGCCTTCGGGCGATTCGCGAGGCCGCCATTTTACCCCGATGTCCCCCGCCCCCTGTAGGAGGGCCTTCAGGCCCGATGCCTTTGGCGCAGACGCGTCGGGCCTGAAGGCCCTCCTACAGGGCGCGGGTTACTCGAGGGCCTGCCAGCGGGCGTAGGCCTGCTCGAGCTCGGACTGCAGCGCGGACAGGCGGGTGTTGGCGGTGGTCACGGCCTCGGGGCCCTGGCGATAGAACGCCGGGTCCTGGATCTGCGTTGTCAGCGCGGCGATCTCGCCGTCCAGCCGCTCGATCAGCGCGGGCAACTGCTCGAGTTCGCGCTGTTCCTTGTACGAGAGCTTGCGCTTGGCGGGCTCGGCAACCACGGGCGCGGCCGCCACGGGCTTGGCGGCGACCTGGGGCGTGAGCCTGGGCGCACTGGTGGCGGCGGCCGCCGCGGCGATGCGCTGGGCGATGGGGCGCTGGCGCAGCCAGTCGGTGTAGCCGCCCACGTACTCCCCTACCCGCCCGTTGCCCTCCATCACCAGCGAACTGGTGACGACGTTGTCGAGGAAGGCGCGGTCGTGCGACACCAGGATCAGGGTGCCGGGGTAGTCAATCAGCAGCTCCTCGAGCAGCTCGAGGGTTTCCACGTCCAGGTCGTTGGTGGGTTCGTCCATCACCAGCAGGTTGGACGGCTTGGCGAAGAGTTTCGCCAGCAGCAGGCGGTTGCGTTCGCCGCCCGAGAGCTTGGTGATGGGCGACAGCGCGCGCTCGGGGCTGAACAGGAAGTCCTGCAGGTAGCCCATCACGTGCTTGCGGCTGCCGTTGATTTCGATGAACTCGCGGCCTTCGGACACGTTGTCCAGCGCGTTCCAGTCCTCGCGCAGCGCGCCGCGCAGCTGGTCGAAGAAGGCGATTTCCAGGTTGGTGCCCACCTGCACCGTGCCCGCCGTGGGCTGCAGCTGGCCCAGCAGCAGTTTGAGCAGGGTGGTCTTGCCCGAGCCGTTCGGACCGATCAGGCCGATCTTGTCGCCGCGCTGGATGACGGTGCTGAAATCACGCACCAGCACGCGGTTGCCGTAGGCGAAGTCCACGTGTTTGGCCTCGAACACCTTGCGGCCCGACTTCTCGGCGCCGGCGGCGGCCAGCTTGACGTTGCCGGTCTGTTCGCGCCGCTCGGCGCGCTCGCGGCGCAGGGCCTTGAGCGCGGTGACGCGGCCTTCGTTGCGCACGCGCCGGGCCTTGATGCCCTGGCGGATCCACACTTCTTCCTGCGCCAGCTTCTTGTCGAACAGCGCGTTGGCCTGGGCCTCGGCGTGCAGGCGTTCTTCGCGGCGGCGCAGGAAGTTGTCGTAGTCGCCGGGCCAGCTGGTCACCTGGCCGCGGTCGATTTCGATGATGCGGGTGGCCAGGTTGCGCAGGAACTCGCGGTCATGGGTGACGAAGACCACGCTGCCGCCGAAGTTCTTCAGGAACTCTTCCAGCCAGGCGATCGACTCGATGTCCAGGTGGTTGGTGGGTTCGTCCAGCAGCAGCAGGTCGGGCGCGGCCACCAGGGCCTGGGCCAGCAGCACGCGGCGCTTCATGCCGCCCGACAGCGCCGCGAATTCGGCGTCCTCGGGCAGGTCGAGCTTGCTGATGACCTGTTCGACGCGCTGTTCGATCTGCCAGCCGTTGCCGGCCTCGATGCGGGCCTGCACGGTGCCCAGCTCGTCCATGTCGATGTCCATGCCGTCGTGCAGCATGTGGTGGTAGCGGGCCAGGTCGGCGCCCAGCTCGCCCAGCCCCATGGACACCACGTCGAACACGCTGCCGCCCAGGTCCTTGGGCACTTCCTGGGCCAGGCCGGCGATGCGGCCGGCGCGGGTCAGCACGCCGTCGTCGGGGACGAGTTCGCCCGACAGCAGCCGCAGCAGGGTGGATTTTCCGGCGCCGTTGCGGCCGACGATGCAAACGCGTTCGTTGCGTTCGATGGTCAGGTTCACGGCGTCGAGCAGGAGCGGGCCGCCGACGCTGAAGTCGACGCCTTGGAGTGAGATCAGGGACATCCGGCCAGTTTACCGCGCCCGGGGCCCCGAAGCCCGCATGCCTGACCTAAACTCGGGCCATTGCCCCTCCGGACGTTGCCATGGCCCGCCATTCCCGCTTCCGCGCCTGCCCGCTGTGCGAGGCCATCTGCGGCCTGGAGCTGCAGTACGAAGGCGAGGACCTGGTGGCGATCCGAGGCGACGCCGCCGACCCGTTCAGCCGCGGCCACGTCTGCCCCAAGGGCAATGCCCTGCTGGACCTGGAGGCCGACCCCGACCGCCTGCGCCGGCCAATGCGCCGCCGGGGCGACCAGTGGCAGGAGATCGGCTGGGACGAGGCGTTCGCCGAGGCCGGCGAGCGCCTGGCCGCCGTCCAGCGCGAACACGGGGCCGACGCCGTCGCGGCCTACCTGGGCAACCCCAACATCCACCACTTCGGCCACATCGCCTACCTGCCCTCGCTGCTGAAGTCGCTGCGCACCCGCAACATCTTCAGCGCCTCGTCGGTGGACCAGTGGCCGCACCAGCTGGTGGACTGGATGATGTACGGGCACCAGTTCCTGCTGCCCATCCCGGACGTCGACCGCACGGACTATTTCCTGATGCTCGGCGCCAACCCGGTGGCGTCCAACGGCAGCCTGATGACCGCGCCGGGCATCGCCAAACGCCTTGATGCCTTGGTCCGGCGCGGCAGGCTGGTGGTGGTGGACCCGCGCCGCACCGAAACCGCCGAGGCCGCCAGCGAGCACCTGTTCATCCGGCCGGGCAGCGATGCCTGGTTCCTGCTGGCGCTGCTGCAGGAAGTGCTGGCGCTGGGCCCGCCGCGCATCGCCGCCTACGCCGGCAAGCTCAGCCAGCTCGACCAGGCCCTGGCCGCCATCCGCGCCGTGGACACCGGCGATGTGCACGCGCGCACCGGCATCGGCCGCGCCACCGTCGCGCGCATCGCCGCCGAATTCCGCGCCGCGCCGTCGGCAGTGGCGTATGGCCGCATGGGCGTGTCCACCCAGGTCTGGGGCACGCTGTGCCAGTGGCTGATCCAGCTGCTGAACCTGGTCACCGGCAACCTCGACCGCGAAGGCGGTTCGCTGCCCAACGAGCCCGTGATTCCGGTCACCGGCCCCGGTGCCTCACCGGGACAGCGCGACCGCTGGCGCAGCCGCGTGCGCGGGCTGCCCGAGTTCGCCGGCGAACTGCCGGTGGCCGTGCTGGCCGAGGAAATCCTGACGCCCGGCGAAGGCCAGGTGCGCGCACTGCTGACCTGCGCCGGCAATCCGGTGCTGTCCACGCCCGACGGGCGCGGCCTGGACAGGGCGCTGTCGTCGCTGGAGTTCATGGTGTCCGTGGACATCTACCTCAACGAGACCACCCGCCACGCCGACCTCATCCTGCCGCCGGCCTCGCCGCTGACGCAGCCGCACTACGACCTGCACTTCAATGCGTTCGCGGTGCGGCGCGTGGCCCGGCTGAGCCTGCCGCTGCGCGAGCGTCGCGACGACGAGCGCGCGGACTGGGAAATCATCAACGGCCTCTCTGCCGCCTATGCCAACGCTGCGGGCAAACCCGTCCGCGCACTGCCGCCACCGCTGGCGATGATCGGCCAGGGCTTGCTGCACGGCGGCTCCGGCATCACCGTGGAGCAGCTGGCGCAGGCGCCGCACGGGCTCGACCTGGGGCCGCTGCGCCCTTCCCTGCTGGCGCGCCTGGAAACCGCCAGCGGCTGCATCGAGTGCGCTCCGCCGTTGGTGCTGGCCGAGTTGCAGCGGCTGGCGGCGCCGGCGCCCGCCGCGACCGATGGCGCACTGCGCCTGATCGGCCGGCGCGACGTGCGCAGCAACAACTCCTGGATGCACAACGCGCCGCGGCTGGTGAAGGGGAAGCCGCGCCACCACCTGCTGATGCATCCGGACGACCTGGCCCGCCGCGGCATCGCCGAAGGCGGGCGCGTCGTCGTGGCCTCGGCCGTGGGCACGGTGGAAGTGGAGGCCCGCGCCAGCGACGCGCTGATGCCCGGCGTGGCCTGCCTGCCACATGGTTTCGGCCACGACCGGCCCGGCACAAGGCAGGCACGCGCCAGCGCCGTGGCCGGCGCCAGCTACAACGACCTGACCGATGCGTCGGCGCTGGACGGCCCTTCTGGCAACGCCGCGCTCAACGGCCTTGAGGTAACGGTGACGCCCGTCTGATCGTCACACGCCGCCGTGGCGGAGCCAGCGTTCGGCCAGCGCGGTGCTTTCGAACACGCGGCCGTTGGCGCCGCGTTCGATGGCGAGGATCTCGCCGTGCTCGAGCCGCGGCATGTCTTCCACGCGGCTGGTGACGAAGGCCACCTTCAGGCGGTCCATGCCCATGGCGATGATGGCGTCCACCATGTCGGCCATGTCGCGCTCGCCTTCGAAGTCGCCCAGGTTCTCCACCACCATCACCTTTCGCGCCTTGCGCGCCTCGCATTGGCGCGCGATGCGCATCCAGTACGCGGTGGAAATGGCGCGGCTGTCGCGCGGGCCGGTGACTTCGGCGTACAGGTAATCGAGGCGGTCCTCGAACTTGAGATGGATGTCGGGGGGCAGGTCGATCACAGGTGTCGAGCGGTTCGGGGATTGCGGATTGTATCGCGCGGCTGCGGCTTGCGCGGCGGTGCGGTTGCGATATCGTCAACGAAACAATGATCAGGCGGCGATGAGTACAGAACGTCTATCGTGGTTAGCGCACCTTTCCGCGTGGCTGGGTTCGCTGAGCCTGCTGGCGGTGCTGTGCTTCCATTTCCCGCAGTGGCTGACCAGTCGCGATTTCCGCGCGGTCTATTCCGAGGCGTTTGCGCGCCAACTGCTGCTGGCCGGGCTGGTGGCGGCCTTCGTGCTGGGCACGCTGGCCATCCTCCGTGGGCGCAATCGCCGCGTGGCGCTGGTGGGTGTGGCCACGGCCACTGCCGCGGTACTGCTGGGCGGCACCGACGTGCAGCTGGATCCGATCGGCCAGACCCCTTGGTCGCTGGGCCTGGATTGGTTCGTGGTGTCGCTGCTGTTCTCGGCGCTGGTGTTCATTCCGATCGAACGCGTGTTCGGGCGCGTCCGGCAGTCGCCGCTGCGTCCGGGCTGGCGCACCGACGTGGCGTATTTCTCCACCAGCCACCTGCTGGTGCAGTTCATCCTGATCCTGGTGACGGCGTGGACCACGCAGGTGGCCGCGCTGGCGGCGTTTCCCCCGCTGCAGGCGGCCATCCAGTCGCTGCCGTGGTGGCTGCAGTTCGTGCTGGCCGTGCTGTGTGCCGACCTGGCCCAGGCCGCGCTGCACCGCGCCTGCCACCGGTGGGACTGGCTGTGGCGACTGCACTGCGTGCACCACAGCAGCACCCATATGGACTGGCTGGCCGGCTCGCGCATGCACCTGCTCGAGATCGTGCTCACGCGCGGCATGGTGCTGCTGCCGCTGGTGGTGCTGGGCTTCGGGCAGGCGGCCATCAATGCCTACGTGATCCTGGTGGGCCTGCAGGCCGTGCTGGCCCACGCCAACCTGGGCCTGCGCCCGGGCTGGCTGGAGTACGTGCTTGTGCTGCCGCGCTACCACCACTGGCACCACGCGCGCGATCCGGCCTGCGTGGACGTCAATTACGCCATCCACCTGCCGCTGGTGGACATGCTGATGGGAACCTTCCGGCTGCCGCGCGACGGCAGCTGGCCCGCGGAGTACGGCGTGCTCGACCCCGCGTCGGTGCCCGAGGGCATCGTCGCGCAGCATCTGCTGGCATTCCGGCGCGGCAAGCCGCGCGCCGGGGGCTGAAGGCGGCGCCTCAGGCGGCGAACAGCCGCCGGTGGTCCACCATGATGCAGCGGTCCTGCACCACGTCGATGCCGGCCGCCAGCAGCGCTTCGGCGAAGGCGTCGTCGCGGATGCCCGACTGCAGCCAGACCGCGGCGGGCCGCTTGGCCAGGAGGTCGTCGAGGTGCCCGGCCAGGTCGGCCTTCTTGCGGAAAACGTTCACCAGGTCCACCGGGCCCGGCACGTCCACCAGCCGCCGGAAAACCGGGCGGCCGAGGATCTGTTCCACGTCCGGGTAGTACACCGGCACCGGCACCAGGTCGAAGCCGGCGCGCTCGAGGTAGCGCGGCACTTCGATGGCGGGCTGCCCGCGCTGGGTGAGGGTCTTGATGCCCAGCACCGCGATGCGGCGGGTGCGGGCCAGCAGCGCCCGCAGCTCGTCGTCCGAGGCGATCAGCCGACCGCGCTGGCCGGAGGCGTTCAGTGGTGGTGGCCGCCGGCGCCGTGCACGTGGCCGTGCATGACTTCTTCTTCCGAAGCCGCGCGCACTTCGACCACCTCGATGGCGAAGTTCAGGTTCTGGCCGGCCAGCGGGTGGTTGCCGTCCACGGTGACCATGCCGTCTTCGATCTTGGCGATGACCACCGAGATGGCGCCCTGCGGGGTCTGCGCCTGGAACTGCATGCCCACTTCGATCTCGTCCACGCCCTGGAACGCCTCGCGCGGCACCACCTGGATCAGCATGTCGTTCGGGGTGCCGTAGCCTTCCTCCGGCGACACCTTGACGTCGAACTTGTCGCCGGCGCCGCGGCCTTCCATCGCCTTCTCCAGGCCCGGCACGATGTTGCCCACGCCGTGCAGGTAGGTCAGCGGGTCGGCGCCCGCCGAGGAATCGATGACCGTGCCCGCGTCATTGGTCAGGGTGTAGTGGAAGGACGCGACGGTGCGCTCGGCGATCTGCATGGGAATCCTTGGAAGGCAAGCCTGGCCGGAGAGCCCGGAGGCGGGAAAAGGTCGCATAGGCTAGGACAAGCGCCCTTCCCGCGCAAATCCGCCGGCCCGCGAAGCCTGGCGACGCGACAAAGAAAAAGCCCCGGTCGTTGCCGACCGGGGCTAGTTCAAGCTGCCTGGCGGCAGGCAACCTTACATCGGCTGCACTTCATCCGCCTGCATGCCCTTCTGGCCTTTCACGACCTTGAAGGAGACCTTCTGGCCTTCCTGCAGGGACTTGAAGCCGGTGCCCTGGATGGAACGGAAGTGGACAAACACGTCCTCGCCGCTTTCCGGGGTGATGAAGCCAAAGCCCTTGGCGTCGTTGAACCACTTCACGGTTCCAGTCTGACGATCCGACATATCTCTAATCCTTGTTGTAACAAAATGATGGGTAACCACGGTTGACCGGTTGGCGGTAACCGTAGTACGCCGACCATACTCGCTTCTGGGGACGATTGCCAATCGGGTACAATCCGGGGTCCCCAACCCCCTTCTCAGGCCCGCTCCCCCCATGTCCGCCTTCGCCACCGAGCGCGTGCTCACCGTACGGCACTGGAACGAGGCCTATTTCAGCTTCACCACCACCCGGGACGACGGCCTGCGCTTCGAGAACGGCCAGTTCGTGATGATCGGCCTGGAGGTCGAGGGGCGGCCGCTGATGCGGGCCTACTCCATCGCCAGCGCCAACTGGGAGGAGCACCTGGAGTTCTTCAGCATCAAGGTGCCCAACGGCCCGCTGACGTCCCGCCTGCAGCACATCCAGCCCGGCGACGACCTGCTGGTCAGCCGCAAGCCCACCGGCACCCTGCTCATCAGCGACCTTCACCCGGGCCGCAACCTGTACCTGCTGGCCACCGGCACCGGCCTGGCGCCCTTCCTGGGAGTGATCAAGGACCCGGAGGTCTACGAGCGGTTCGACAAGGTGATCCTGACCCACGGCGTGCGCGAAATCCGCGACCTGGCCTACCACGACTACATCGTCAACGAACTGCCCCGCCACGAGCACCTGGGCGAAATGATTTCGCGCCAGCTGCTGTACTACCCGGCCGTGAGCCGCGAGGCGTTCCGCCACCCGGGGCGCCTGACCGACCTGATGGACAGCGGCCGCATGATGGCCGACCTGGGCCTGGACCCGCTGGACCCGGCCCGGGACCGGGCCATGATCTGCGGCAGCCCGCAGATGCTGGCCGATTTCCGCGCCATCCTCGACGGCCGCGGCTTCAAGGCCGCGCCGCGCATCGGCACGCCGGGCGAATACGTGTTCGAGCGGGCCTTCGTCGAGAAGTAGCCCGGCCGGCGATAAGGCCTGGGCCTCAGCCCAGGATCTTCCTGAGGTCCTTGCCGATCTTTTCCGGGGTGTCGGTGGGCGCGTAGCGCTTGAGCACCGTGCCGTCCTTGCCCACCAGGAACTTGGTGAAGTTCCACTTGATGCCTTCCAGGCCCAGCAGGCCCGACTTCTCGGCCTTGAGCCACTGGAACAGCGGGTGCGCCTTGGGTCCGTTCACGTCCACCTTGGCGAACATGGGGAAGCTGACGTCGTAGGTCAGCGAGCAGAAATTCTTGATCTCGGCCTCGTCGCCCGGCTCCTGGTGGCCGAACTGGTCGCAGGGGAAGCCCAGCACCACCAGGCCCTGGTCCTTGAACTCCTGCGAAAGCTTTTCCAGGCCCGTGTACTGCGGCGTGAAGCCGCACTTGGATGCGGTGTTCACCACCAGCATGGCCTTGCCCTTGTAGTCGGCCAGGGATTTCTCCCTGCCGTCGATGTCTCGGGCGCTGAAGTCGTAGGCGGTGGTCATGGCGGCGTGGCTCCGGTGGGGGAACGGGGAGATTAGCGCAATCCGGGCGCGACCCTGCCATTGGTCATGGCTGGGCCGGACTGCCGCTTGCGGTACCCTTCCAGCGCGATGAATCCCCGCCCCGCGCGGGCTCGAACCCAGCAAGGAACCCCGAATGAAGACCCACCGCCTTTCCCTCGCCCTGGCCGCGGCGCTCGGCCTGTCCGTCACGGCCTGCAGCAAGACCGAAGCCCCCAGCGCGCCCGTGGCCGAGCAGCCCGCGGCCGCCGCCGAAGAGACCGCCAACCCGTTCTTCGCCGTCAGCCCGCTGCCCTACCAGATGCCGCAGTTCGACAAGATCAAGGACGAGCACTACGCCCCGGCGCTCGAGCGCGGCATGAGCGAGCAGCGCACCGAAGTGGACGCCATCGCCAACAGCGCCGAGCCCGCCACCTTCGAGAACACCATCGTGGCGCTGGAAAACACCGGCGCCCTGCTCAACCGCACGTCGGCCGTGTTCGGCAACCTGGCGGGCGCCAACACCAACCCGGCCATCCAGGCCGTGCAGGCCGACATGGCGCCGAAGTTCGCGGCGCACCAGGACGCCATCCTGCTCGACGGCAAGCTGTTCGCCCGCATCAAGCAGCTCTACGACGGCCGTGACCAGCTGGGCCTGGACGCCGAGTCGCTGCGCCTGCTCGAGCGCTACCACACCGACTTCATCCGCGCCGGCGCCAACCTGTCCGACGCCGACAAGGACAAGCTCAAGGCGATGAACTCCGAGCTGGCCTCGCTGGCCACCACCTTCAGCCAGAACGTGCTCAAGGAAGTGAACGCCTCGGGCGTGCTGGTGACCGACGTGGCCGAGCTCGACGGCCTGTCGCCGGAAGCCATCACCGCCGCCGCCGAAGCCGCCAAGGCCGCGGGCAAGGAAGGCCAGTACCTGATCGCCCTGCAGAACACCAGCGGCCAGCCGCCGCTGGCCAGCCTGACCAACCGCGAGCTGCGCAAGAAGATCATGGACGCGTCGCTGACCCGCGGCAGCCGCGGCGGCGAGTTCGACAACCGCGACATCGTCGCCCGCGTGGCCAAGCTGCGCGCCGAGCGCGCCGCGATGCTGGGCTACGACACCCACGCTGCCTACGTGCTGGAAGACGAAACCGCCAAGACCGTGGACGCCGTCAACAAGCTGATGGCCGACCTGGCCCCGGCCGCGGTGGCCAACGCCCGCCGCGAGGCCGCCGACATGCAGGCCATCATTGACGCCGAGGGCGGCGGCTTCCAGCTCGAGGCCGCGGACTGGGCGTTCTACGCCGAGAAGGCGCGCCAGCAGCAGTTCGACTTCGACGAGTCGCAGCTGCGCCCCTACTTCGAACTCGACAGCGTGCTGGTGAACGGCGTCTTCCACGCGGCGGGCCAGCTGTACGGCCTGACGTTCAAGGAGCGCAAAGACCTGCCGACCTACCACCCGGACGTGCGCGTGTGGGAAGTGTTCGAGGCCGACGGCAAGCCGCTGGGCCTGTTCCTGGGCGACTTCTACGCCCGCTCCAGCAAGCGTGGCGGCGCCTGGATGAACGCCTACGTGCCGCAGAACGGCCTGACCGGCACCCAGCCGGTGGTCGCCAACCACCTCAACATCCCCAAGCCGTCCGAAGGCCAGCCCACGCTGATGACCTTCGACGAAGTGACCACCATGTTCCATGAGTTCGGCCACGCGCTGCACGGCCTGTTCTCGAACGTGAAGTACCCGATGTTCTCGGGCACCAGCGTGCCGCGCGACTTCGTCGAGTACCCGTCGCAGGTCAACGAGATGTGGGCCACCTACCCGTCCATCCTGGCCAACTACGCCAAGCACCACGAGACCGGCGAGCCGATCCCGCAGGCGCTGCTGGACAAGGTGCTGGCCGCCGAGAAGTTCGGCCAGGGCCACGCCACCACCGAATACCTGGCCGCCGCGATGCTTGACCAGAAGTGGCACCAGCTCAAGGCCGACCAGGTGCCCGCCGACACCCTGGCCTACGAGGTCCAGGCGCTGAAGGAAGCCGGCGTGGACTACGCCCCGGTGCCGCCGCGTTACCGCAGCACCTACTTCTCGCACATCATGGGCGGCTACTCGGCGGGCTACTACGCCTACCTGTGGAGCGAAGTGCTGGACGCCGAGTCGGTGGAATGGTTCAAGGAGAACGGCGGCCTCAAGCGCGAGAACGGCGACCACTTCCGCCAGACCCTGCTCTCGCGCGGCGGCAGCGTGGACGCCATGCAGCTGTTCCGCGACTTCCGCGGCCGCGACCCCAAGGTCGGCCCGCTGCTGGTGCGCCGCGGCCTGGACAACCCGGTGGGCGGCAGCAAGTAAGCCACCGGCTTCGCCCAACAAAAAACCGCCCGGGGTGACCCGGGCGGTTTTTTTTCACCTGCGGCGCGGCGGAGGCCGGCGCCTGGCGGCTCCCGTCAGGCAATGCGCTGGCAGGCGCGCAGTTCCTTGTTCAGGATCTCGGCCTTGCTGACGTACTGCTTGGCCAGCACGCGCACCACGAAGCTGTGGTCACGGTCCAGCACGACCTTCTGGAACGTCACCTGCAGCTGGCCTTCGACTTCGGCCATGCGGGTGTAGCGCTCGGTGCCCGACTCGGGCCACTGCTTGAGCAGGCCGGCGTAGGCCTTGCTCAGCTCGCCCAGCGGGCCGTCGGCCTTCTTGGCCGCCTTCTTCTTGCCGGCGGCCACCGGCTTGACCTCGCCCGACAGCTCCTGCGCGAAGTCCGACTTGGCCTTGGCCAGGCGGGTGAACAGCGTGCTGAGTTTCTTGTCCTTCACCTTCTGCGCCGCTTCTTCGTAGAACGCCATCCCGTCTTCGCTGATTTCGATCAGGTCGGAAATGCTGTTCGTGGTATCGGTCATGCGGCGCTCCTTGGCGTAAGGGATGGGCAGAGCGACCGTCCCGCTGCCCAAGCCAGGCGGCGGTGGGCCCCGGCAATGCGGGGCGGGCGATCGCAAAGGGAAGCGGGTTGCCTCTGGACAGGCCTGACGGCGCGTTCCAGCCCGTGGATCATACGTTCCACGGCGTAAAAATTAGGTTATCCGGGCTTTCCTCGCGCCTGATTCAATCGCGCAATTGAAACACCAATGACATCATATCGCCGCATTTGCCAGAACTTGACGGCATTTCAACGCGAGTACCGCCAGGACTGCATGCGCCCGTCCCGGTAGGGCATCACGCCGTGGAACGGCCGCGGGTCGCCGTCGAACACCAGCGGCAGGAAATGCCGGTCGCCTTCCCACAGCGGCAGCGAGGCCAGGTCGTCCACCGCCACCCAGGCCAGGTCGCCCTCGTCGTTGCGCGGCGGCGGCTCGCCCAGGAACCGGTCCACCAGGAAGACGAAGCCCAGCCAGTCCTCGCCCTGCTTGCCGAAGCCGGGCCAGCTGATGGTGCCGCGCAGCTGCAGGGACACGCACTCGATGCCCGCCTCTTCCAGGATTTCCCGGCGCATGCCGGCCATGACGTCCTCGTCCGGCTCCAGCTTGCCGCCCAGCCCGTTGTACTTGCCCAGGTGCTGGTCGCCGGGGCGTGCGTTGCGATGGACCATCAGGCAGCGGCGACCGTCGGGTGACAGCACATAGCCGAGGGTGGCGACGATAGGGGTATAGGGCATCCGGGTCTCATGGGGCGGAAGGCACGTGAGAGAATCGCACCATGCAAACTCCAAACCAACCCGGTGTCGCCATCATCGGCGGCGGACCGGCCGGACTGATGGCCGCCGAAGTGGCGCGCGCCGCCGGCCTTGCGGTCGACCTGTTCGAAGCCAAGGGTTCGGTGGGCCGCAAGTTCCTGATCGCTGGCAAAGGCGGCCTGAACCTGACCCACAGCGAGCCCCCCGCGGCCTTCGCCCGCCGCTTCCGCGAGCGCCGCCACGAAGTGTCGTCGTGGCTGCAGGGTTTCGACGCCGACGCCCTGCGCGAATGGGCCCGGGGCCTGGGCGTGGACACGTTCGTGGGCAGTTCGGGCCGCGTCTTCCCCACCGACCTCAAGGCCGCGCCGCTGCTGCGGGGCTGGGTACGGCGACTGCGCGAACAGGGCGTGCGCTTCCACGTGCTGCACCGCTGGCGCGGTTTCGCCGACGACGGCGCACTGGTGTTCGACACCCCCGACGGCGAGCGGCGCCATGCCGCCGGCGCCACGGTGCTGGCGATGGGCGGCGGCAGCTGGCCGGAGCTGGGCTCGGACGGCGCCTGGGTGGCGCCGCTGGCCGCGGCCGGCGTGCAGGTGGCCCCGCTGCTGCCGGCCAACTGTGGCTTCGACGTGGGCTGGAGCGAATTCTTCGCCCGCCGGTTCGCCGGTGCACCAATCAAGCCGGTGCGCATGGCGCTGGCGCCCGATGCCGGCGAACCGGCCTGGCGCCAGGGCGAGTGCGTGGCCACGGCGACGGGCCTGGAGGGCAGCCTGGTGTACGCGCTGTCGGCCGAGCTGCGCGAGCGCATCGCGCGCGACGGCGACGCAGTGCTGCTGCTGGACCTGGCCCCCGGCCGCGACGCCGACCGCCTGGCCCGCGACATCGCCGCGCCGCGCAACGGGCGCAGCCTGAGCGAACACCTGCGCCGGCGACTGGGCCTGGAGGGCGTGAAAGCGGCGCTGCTGCGCGAAGTGCTGGACAAGCCCGCCATGGACGACCCGATCCGCCTGGCCGCCGCCATCAAGGCCCTGCCCTTGCGCCTGGTCGCGCCCCGGCCGATCGCCGAAGCGATCAGCAGCGCCGGCGGCGTCACGCTGGGCCAGCTGGACGAACACCTGATGGTGCGCGAGCGCCCGGGCCTGTTCGTCGCCGGCGAAATGCTGGACTGGGAGGCGCCGACCGGCGGCTACCTGCTCACCGCCTCGTTCGCCAGCGGCCGCGTGGCCGGGCTGGGCGCCGCGGCCTGGCTGCTGCGCTGAACCGCCCGCTCAGCGCGGGTTGGTGAAGTCGTACAGCGTGATGTCGAACACCAGCGTGCCGCGCGGCGCGTTGGGCGAGGCCGGTGCGTTGTCATAGCCCAGGCTGCCGGGAATCCAGAACCGGAACGTGTCCCCGCGCGACATCAGCGGCACGCCTTCCTGCCAGCCCAGGATGAGCTTGTCGAGCGGGAACACCGCACGCACGTCGCGCTGCACCGAGCTGTCGAACAGGCGACCGTAGCTGGTCCAGCCGCTGTAGTGGATTTCCACCGTGCTCGCCAGCGTCGGACTGGGGCCGCCCGGCCCCTTCCGGAGCACGCGGTAGAAAATGCCGCTGGGCGTGCGCAGGGCATCCGCCGGCGGCGCCGTCAGGTCGGTCGGCGTCCGCAGCGGGTCCTTGTTGCCCAGCACGGTCAGGTCCACCACGTGCGGCAGGTCGGGCATGCCGGCGTAGCCGGGCTTGAGACGGTCGGCCTGGAACCACCAGCGTCGCGTTTCGCCCACGGGCGAGGTCAGGATGGCGCGGGCCAGGCCCGGCTGTTCGCGCGCCAGCCGCTGCACCAGCGCCAGCTGCGGGCCGGATTCCTTCGAATTGGCGCGCGTCACGCCGTCGGCGCTCCAGGTGTCGGCGGTGAACTCCACGAACGGGCCGCTGGCCAGCCGGGTGGCGTCGGCGGCGGGCTTGAGCACGACGTAGCTCATGCCGCTGGCGGTTTCGACGGCGTTGGCCGGCGGCGCGGCCAGCGGCTTGGGCGGCGGCAGCGGCGCGACGGCCAAGGCCAGCGGCGAGGCGGCCAACGCGAACACAAACACCATGGCGCTGCGGATCATCAATGCACTCCGGGAACGGGGTTAGGCGCCGCCATCGCACTCACCACTCGGTCCGGCCCGGCAGCAGGCCGCGCAGTTCGGCTTCGGTGAGGTTGCGCCAGCGGCCGGGCTTGATCTCGGCCAGCCGCACGTTGGCGATGCGAATGCGGCGCAGCTGGGTGACGCGGTAGCCAAAGGCCGCCGACATCAGGCGGATCTGCCGGTTCAGGCCCTGCGTGAGCACGATCGAGAAGCCGAAGCGGGCGATCTTGCGGGTCTTGCAGGGCAGCGTCATCTCGCTGTGGATGCGCACGCCGCGGGCCATGCCGCGCAGGAATTC
>Ga0138256_10001522_pt1 | contig 25010 bp, 24 predicted proteins | sample KNB2016incub_MG_FD_105486 | JGI IMG/M metagenome (GOLD analysis project Ga0138256, IMG submission 105486) | Active sludge microbial communities from wastewater in Klosterneuburg, Austria - KNB2014incub_MG | ecosystem: Engineered > WWTP > Activated sludge > Unclassified | place: Austria...
AAACGCCGTCAGGCCAGAGCGTGGGTCCACCGGCTGAAACAGGACGGACGCGTCGGGAATGGACGCGCCGTACACGTCAAACACCCGCCCGCGCACCTGGCCCTGCGGCGGTCCCGGCTTCGTTCGGCCGGCCAGGGACGCCGCCGTTGGATCGATCGCGACCTGCCACGTCAGCGCTGACGGATCCTGTCCGGCGCGCTTGAGCACCTGTTCGCCGTAACCGAACACATCAAGGACTACGTGGTCCGCGGTTGCCGGCGAGAAGCAGGGATCTGGCCGCCCCGTCGGCAGCACCTCGTAGCTCCGCGCACGGCCACCGTCACGTGCGACGGTCAGGTACGCCGTCGGCAGCTGATCGCCGCTTCGAGTCCTGAACTCGCCCGTCGCAGGGAAGGACTTCACACACTCGACAATCGGAGCGGCCATCATCACAAGTGCGACATCTGCGGTGCGGGCCACCGGGACCTCGACGTTCGAGATGGTCAGGTGGAAACCGAACAGATGAGTTGCAACCCGGTACGGCCCGGGTGGAATGCCGTCGAACCGGAAGCGGCCGGACTCATCGGACAACACCTCCAGTTCCACCTGTCCCGCAACCGGCTTCGACGAGCGCACCGTCACGAACGCGCCCGGAATAGGCGCGCCGCTCTCATCGATCGTCCTGCCAGCGATCTGTCCTGGTGTGGCCTGCGCCCCCGCACCAGCGGGCACCAGCACCAGGGCGAGCGCGACTGCGTGACTCAGGGCCATCCGCCAACTTTACTGCGATGTGCTGCCGCAGTGGTTGGCGCTGCTGATGTTTGCTATCCTGCTGCCACCGTTTTCCAGGATGTGCCTATGCGACTGACTTTCGACTACTCCATCGTCAGTGCTCTGGAGACTGCGCGAGCGCAGCAGGACCCCGCCGTGCCCGATGTCGCGTTCCTCAAGAACGATTTCGCCGGGTCGCTGCAGTCGTTCTTCGCCACGATCGAGCGGGCGGTCGGGGCCAACCCGGTGCCGATGGTGCGACTGAAGGAGCTGTCGGCCAAGGCTCAGCTTGGCACCCTGACCGAGGCCGAGACGCAGGAGCTTCAGGGCATCAAGGTGCAAGCACTGCGCCAGGGCCGGGCCGTGGCCACGGTGATCGGGTTCTTCCTGAAGTTCAGAGCGTTCGACATGCTCGCAGAGGTGCGCAAGGCCGGCAAGCTCTTCCAGCCGGTGTTCGGGCCGGTACTCGTGGTGGAAGGCAACGCGGTGCGCGACGTGTTTCGGCGCGACCAGGAGTTTACGGTCGATCCGTACGGCGTCGAGATGAAGAAGGTGATGTCGCCGGCGTACAACGGCGGCTTCGATACGTTCATCCTGAGCACGGACAACGACCCGGTGTACGAACCAGACAAGCGCCTGCTCACAGCGGTGTGCACACGCGAAGATGCGCAGCTCATCACCACGTTGGTGCACGAAGAGTGCATGCGGCGCGTCGAGGCGGCGGTTGCGGCCGCGCGGTCGGCCGGCGGGAGGCCGACGATTGATGTGGTGCAGGCACTGGCGCGTTTCGTGCCGGTGACACTCGGGCATCGGTACCTCGGCGTGCCCGTCGCGGCACAGCCCGGTGTGTTTGAACTGACACCGGAGATGTTGAAGTACTACGGCACAGCTATCGAGGGCCAGGCCGAGACCGCACTGAGCAAGACGGACGGCGTCATCCCGGATGAGGCGGTGATGTACGGCTGGATCAAAGCGGCCTTCCAGCATTTCTTCAACAACGTCCAGAAGGACCCAACCGTGCAGGCGCAGGGCCTGCGCGCGTGCCGGCAACTGCTGGCATACCTGCTGCGGGAAGTGGGCATCCAGCGCAAGCGGATCATCGCCGAGCAACCGGTGGAAGACACGATGCTCACGCGCCTCGTCCGATTCCAACTCGGCAAGTCCACGCCGACAGCAAAGCGCCCGTTTGATCTCGATCCCCGCCTGGTCAGCGACTTACGCATCGCCGAAAACGTCATGGGCACCATCGTCGGTGCCGTGGCAGGACAGGAGGAATCCACCTGCCGCGTGGTTGATGCACTGCTTCGACTGAAAGAAGGCGAATACCCTCCGCCGGCGACGCCTGGTGCACGTGCCGGCACGTTTGCGGAGGCCGCGCAGATGGCGCGCAACATCGTGGATGGCACGGACGTGAAAGAGAGCCGTGCAACACTCCACCAATATTGCCTGGAGGCGTTGCGCCTTCGTCCGCAAGGTGAAGTCCTGCTGCGCCGATGCGCGACGGATGGTGCCCGCATTGCGGAGGGCCGTCCAATGTCGGCCGGCACGCTGATATTTGCTTCGCACGGGTCGGCAATGAAAGACGTGCCCGACCCGGACAGCTTTGTCCTTGACCGTCCGCGCGAACACTATCTGCAGTACGGCTGGAGCCGGCATGCCTGCCTGGGTCAACATGTGTCGCCGGTCATCATCGTTGAGTCGCTGATTGCGCTGCTGAGCCTGCAGGACCTGACGCGCCCGGAGCCTCGCGCCGGAGAAACGGCATTTCCCTTCGAGCGGCGTTTCGGCCATCTGCAGTTCGACGACCAGAACCTCTACGCCACCACGTTCACGCTGGCTTTTTCGTAAGGCTTCATATGCCCAACTCCAGACGCCGCACCCACATCGCCATCGCCGCTTCGCTGGTCATCCTGCTGCTCGCCGGCGCCTGCTCGGGTGACGATACGCCGCAGCCGGGGACGTACGCCCGGGGGACGACCGCAGACTTCGTGACGCCGCTCGCGGACGACTCGAGCGCCGATCTGGTGTCGTGGGTGGATGGACAACCAGTCACGGACTGGACCGCCGAAGTGGCCAAGCGTGACAAAGCCATCAATGGCTATTTGAATGACGACGACCCAGGGCGCGCGGCGAAGTACGGCTTCCGGGCCGGCCAGACCCCGCGACTGGCGTGGGACTGGTTCCGCCAGAACCCCGTGGGCTTCAACGGCGTGCCGTACGTGCTGTTCAAAACCATCCTCGACCTGAGTCCCGATCACGAAAACCCGACGCTGCGTACGCTGGCGAGGATCTGGAAGCGTCAGGCGCCGCTGCCTCAGGGCACCGGCGCAGCCGCCACCACATGGACGCTCGACCACCTCGGTGTGATTCCGAGTCCAGACGACTACGAGAACGGTGTGGCACGACCCGCGGCCAGTCGCCAGTCGCGGCTGCCGTACGGCTTCGCCTTCGAAAACCCTCGCACGTTCGAACCGTTGTCAGCCGCTGAAACGGCCGTCTACGACACGCGACTGCTGGCGCGCCGGGTCTTCAAGAACACGGCACTGCTCATCGCCAAGCTCAGCACGTCGGACCATGAGGATAACTGGGAGAAGGACCGGCCCGACTTCGGCAGCCCGGGCAAACTCGATCGCGTGTTTTTCTCGTGCGCGGCATGTCACGTGGGCCGTGTCGCGGTGGGCGGCAAGATGAAGTTCCTGCCGGGCATGCCCAACACCGAGCTTGAGGGCCAGTACTACTCGAAGCTCATCATGCTGACGGCCGCGGCGATGACCGAGTCGGGGTTCGACCCCACCACCCGGACGCCGGTGAATCCGACGGCCATCAAGCCCAATGCGTCGGCGGTCAAAGCGCTCTACACCGAGATGCTGGACAAAGCGCGTAAGCAGCCTGAGACCCTGTACGGATCGTCGCCGGCCGATATCGCGCGTGGAAAGATCCAGGCATTGGCCGTGGCCAGCGAGTTCCCGAGCGTGTTGAAGGACCTGATCGCGGCGGGCGTCAAAACGCACTTCATCTATCAGGTGGTGGCCAAAAACAACGGCTACAAAAACGCGCTGCCCGATGTGCTTGAGGATCGGCCGGGACAGATGGACGCGTTCGGCATTGCCTCGGGGCTTGTGGCCATCCACACGCGGCGTCCCGACAACAGCTTCATGGAATTTGTGCGCCGCGACAACCCGAAGAGCCCGATCTTTACCGGCTTCTCAAAGGCGAATGGTCAACCCACGGATATTGCCGGAATGACCGAGGCCACGACGGATGCCAAGGTGGCTGGAGAACGAATCCTGAAGAACCTCGCAGCCTGGGCCCCACCCGTGCCTGCGCCCATCGACATCAAGAGCATCACCTGGGCGAGCGAACGCGCGCACGCAAACTGGGACGGCAATCAGGGCGCCTCGTCGCGCACGCTGGCGTCGGGTGCGTCGGCCACCGGCGATCCGCGCATGGTGAACGTGCGTATTCACGAACCGCTGAATCCCTTCATCAACAACCTGCCGCCACCGCCCTATCCGTTCGCTGTTGATGTGAAGCGCGCCAAAGAGGGCAAGGCGATTTTCCAATCGGAGTGCGCCGGCTGCCACAAGCCGCGCAACGCGCAGATCTACCCGGTCTCGTCGCTGGGAACGGATGTGAACCGCACGCTCGTCAACACGAGCGTGTCGCGCTATGGCCTGTCGGCACTCGTCATGGAAGCGTGTGTGATCTACGGCGCCAACAACGCCGGTCAGCCGGGCGCGGACTGGTGCGTCCCGAAGGGCGACTGGCAGGCGCGCCAGGAGGAGTACTTCCGCGACACGCCGAGGCGCGTGGCCGAGGGCAGCCACGGCTACAAGGCCGACCTGCTGGACGGCATCTGGGCGCAGGCGCCCTACCTGCACAACGGATCGGTGCCCACCCTGGGCCAGGTGATTTGCCCGACCACGAGACCCGCGCGGTTCGTGCGCGGCAACGTCAACTATGACGAGGCGCTCGTGGGCTTCGAGTGGGCCGCCAAACCGGGCGCGCGCTACAGCCCCAACGACTCGTTGCTCGTCAAGGAATACGACACGACCGTAACCGGCAAATCCAATGCGGGCCACACCTTCGGTGCCGACCTGTGCCCCGACACCACCGGCCTGGACCCGGTCACCAATCGGCAGGAAATTGCCACGCGCCTGCTGGGTTCAAAGGTCGGCGCACTGCTGGAATACCTCAAGACGAGATAAGAAACGACCTCTGAGGTAATTACCGTTTTGTTACCCGCGGTAATTACCTCAGAGGTCGTTTCTCATTGTCGCGCGCGCAGCAACCTGACGATTTCCGCGTGCGTCGGAAACTTGTCGCCGCACGCCTTCTTCGAATAGATCAACTCCCCATCGGCGCGGACCTCAAAGATGCCCCGGTCGCCTTTGACGAGTTCCGCCGCGATGCCCATCTCCTTCTGTAACGCAGCCTCCAAACTGGAGGCCTCAGGAAGGTAGTTTCAACGGACGCAGTATTCGATACTGATCTTCATGGTGCACAAAGTGTAGCCGGACCTGCACGCCCGGCGGACATGCCGGGTCTTTAGACCCGGCATGTCCGCTCATCGTAGGATGAGGTCGTGCGGACCACAGATACTGACGCGGGAACGTTTGGCTGGCAGTTACTGAAAAAAGGCGGTACGCCTGGTGCGGTGACCACGGACTGGGCGAAACGGGCGGAGTTCGATTCGCACAACCGGATCAGGTGCCCGAAGTGCGAATGGGTGCCGGAGTCGTCGAGCCGATGGACCTGCTGGAGCGGCGACGGACCCGAGCCGCCGTTTACGTCATGCGGCACGTCGTGGAATACGTTCACCACGCGCGGGAAGTGCCCCGGCTGCGCCCACCAGTGGAAGTGGACATCATGCTTGCAGTGCCACGGGTGGTCGCTGCACGAAGACTGGTACGAATTCGAGCAAAACGACCTCTGAGGTAATTACCGCCGATCCGGGACCGGTAATTACCTCAGAGGTCGTTTTGGCATCAGAGGCCGCTTTGTCATTCCTGCCAGCTGCCGTACATCGAGTTGGGCATGATGAAGTAGCGCACACCGAACTGGGTGTAGGCGGTCTCGCCCTGGGCACGGAGCGCCTGGCTTCCTGCGGGGAAGTCATGGATGTTGTCGCCGACAAACGCAATGACCTCAATCGGGGTGCGGCTGGCGTCTGTCTGCCCGGCGGCGACGGCCTCGAATCTCGGGTTCTTGTCTGACCCGGACCCCGCGCCCTCTGGGCGGCACACCACGGTGTCGAACGGCAGCCCATGTTTGCGCAGGACGGCAGCAGTGTCGGGGCACTCAATCGCCAGCCGGTTGGTCACAATCGCGATGCGTCCGCCCAGCGCCCGCACGCGCGCCAGGAACGCCGCGGCCCCAGGCACCGGCGTGGACGCCTGCGTCCGCACCCATGCCGTGAACCGCTCAGCCGTATGCGTGGCGCGCTCACGCGCGAGCCCCATCTGATACGGGAAGTTATTGATGACGGTGTCATCGGCATCCAGGACCACGGCCCACGCGCCGGCGGTGCGCGTCCGCGCCATGGCTTCCACATGTGCCGTCGCAATCCGGTACGTCTGGACCGTCAGCGCCGGATACTCAGCCGACGTCGTCATCCACTGGATGCTGGTGGGCAACGGGGCGTCGCCGGGCGGCGGCGGTGTGGGAGTGGCCACCTGCTGCGTTTGTGCAGCGCAGCCGGCCATCGAGAGCAGGAGCACGAACCCGACCGACCTGTAGAGTGTCATCCCGGCATTCTGACACCGCTTGAGGGAGAGAGACCTCTGAGGTTCTTACCTCAGAGGTCCTTCATTGCCTCAAACGTCCTGACCCGCTTACTTCGCCGGTGGCGGCGGGGGCAGCGGCACCGAGGCGTGGTCCATGACGAAGACCCACTTGCCGTCGCGCATCGCCTTTACATCCGAAAAGCGACCTTCCATAACCTGATGGCCCCCAGGGGTCGGGATGGTCATCTTCCAGGTGCCCGATCCGATGACCACATCGCCGTGGACATCGTTGTGTTTGGTCAGGTATTCGAGCGTCGCGCCAGGCATCGCCTTGAACATTTCGCCCGCGCCCGCCTTGGCCGAGGCCCATCCACGTACGCCCATGCCGTCGGGGCCAATGGACACCAGATCCGGACTGTTCCAGTACGTGTCAGCCAGCGCTTCCGCGTCGCCCTTGTTGAAGGCGGCAAGGAACCGGGCGTCGAGCGCGTCGGCGCCTGCCATCATTTCGGCCGGCGTCGGCCCAGCCGGCACCGCGGGCGCCGCCGGCGCGCACGCACTTGCCGCCACCACGATCGTCACAACCATTGCCAACAGTGTTCGTCGCACGGAGACCTCCTTGGGGAAGGCTCATCATACGCCCGCTGGCTCAGGAGTCTTTGAGGGCGAGCAATGGGCTTGCCTGCCCGGCCCGGCGCGCAGGGAACCACGCGGCTAAGCCGGCTGTCACCACGAGGAGGAGCGCCGCGGCGGTCCACACAGCGGGATCAAATGGGCTCATGTCGAACAGGAACTGGCGCGTGACGCGCGCCACGATCCAGCTGAGTAACCCGCCGCCGATCACGCCAATGGTGACGGCCACGCCGACGCCTCGCATCGCCAGGGTGACCAGTCCGCGAGGCGATGCACCAAGCGCCGCGCGAATCGCCATCTCGCGCCGCCGGTCTTCCACCATCTGCGCGATGGTCGCGTGAATGCCGAGCACGGCCAAGCCAAGCGTGACGAGCGCGAGCACGATGAGCACCGCCGATTGCGTGCGTGCCGTGGCCGTCTGCGCCCGAAGGCGATCGGTCAGGAGCGATGCGTGCACGTGCATAGTGGGGTCGGCTTTCCGCACCGCGTCTTCGATGGCGCGCTCAGACTCGCCGCCTGGTCGGGCTTCACGGCTCACGACGTGGAACATGCCCGGTGTGAGCCGTCTTGTCACGAGCAGCGGATACAGCACTGGCGTCATCGGCTTCGTGACGCCTTCTTCACGCACGTTCGCCACGACGCCGACGATCCGGTGCAGGACGCCGAAGTCGAACTCGCGTCCCACAGCCGCAGCGACGCCACCGAAGTATGTGCTCGCGAACTGCTCGTTCACCACTGCGACGGCCGGACCAGTGGCATCGGACGGGAGGAAGTCGCGGCCGGCGAGCACCGGAGTGCGCATGGCAGCGAAGAATCCGTCCGAGACGTGCTTCGTGGCAACGAATGCCGGTTCGCGATCCAGGAATCTCACCTGCATTCTTGATGCAACGGCCGCAAGTGGCGGGTCAAACGCGAGTGCCACTTCGCGCCGGCCAGGCGCCGCCAGTACTTCTCGCCGTATGTCGTTCATGACCTGCTGGTATCGCGGTCCGTCCAGGAAGAGTTTCTCCGTTGGCGTGACCCGCGCGATCACCACGCCGGTTGGGTCGAAGCCGAGCGGTTGCGAGAGCATGCGCCACAGCGTGGTGGACACCAGCCCCGCAGCCGCGAGCAGCGCCAGCACCAGCGCTGTCTGCACGGCAATCACCGCGCGCCGGACGAGCAGCGTGCGGCGAGGCGGCGTGAACGCCAGGCCGCTGGTGTGCAGCGCGCTGACCAAATCGCGCCGCCGACGCAACCAGCTCGGCATCAGGCCAAGGATCACGCAGAGGCCGGACGTGACTGCGGCCGCGATCAACCAGCCGCGCCAGTCCACATGAAGGCCCTCAATCCGTGGAATGTCCTGGGGAGCCATCCAGGCAAACGCGCGAGTCAGAACGATGGCCAGCACCCCGGCCAGCACCCATGAGGCTCCCGCAATCGCCGCCATCTCGGCCAACGACTGCCCCATGAGCCGCCTTGGGCTTGCCCCAAGCGCTGCGCGCACAGCGAATTCCCGGCTCCTCCGGCTGGCCATCACAGACATCAGACCGGCCGCATTGGCCAGCGTGACCAGCATCACAAACCCGGCCGCCGCCGTCAGCAACCACAGGAGCGGCCGCGTGCGACCGAACCAGACTTCCTGCAAGGGCACGATATCGGCGCGGCGCACACGGTTGAACAGAGGATGCTCATGGTCGATGTGCTGGAGGATTGGGGTCAGGACCTCCTCGACCTGTGCCTCGGTCACGCCCTCGTGCGGTCGGCCAATCAGCACGCGGTCGTAGATTCGTCGCGATTCCCCGCCGCCCGGGCGGCGTCCATCAGGCATCGCCACGAACAGATCAGCCGCGCCGGTCGGGCTGTAGCTCTGCGCGATGCCCTGCATCGATACGCCGGACGGGAGGACGCCCACGATTTCGATCGTGCGCAACTCAAACTCCGCGCTCACGGTGACCACCCGGCCGACAATGGATGGATCAGCGCCAAACACGCGGCGCCATAGGGCATCTGTGACCATGGCGCGCGGGACGCTGGCAGTCGCATCGGCGTCGGCCGGCTCAAAGCTGCGGCCCAGCGCGGGCCGAACGCCGAGCACGTCAAACAAGTTCGTGGTGGCGTAGACCGTGGCCACGGGCGTCAGCGAATCGCCGCTCTTCAGATACCACGCCCTCGTCACCTCGACGCCGGCGATATCCATGATGCTCTTCATGGCCGCCTGCAGGTCTACGTACTCATCGGCCGAGGTATTACCCATGCGATCGTCGCGGTTGGGCGCCGTCCAGCCTACTGATACCAGACGGTCGGGATCCGCAAACGGCAGCCGCTCAATCCACAAGCCGTACGCGATTGACCAGGTCGCAGTGGACACCGCCACCGCCACAGCCAGCACAGTCACCATCCACGCGGCCTGCAGCCGATGACGGATCCAGAATCCCAAGGCCTGTCGCATCGGTTGTCCTCCCCGCGATATTTGACACCGCAATCGTGTAGCCGGACCTGAAGGTCCGGCCTCCTTCCGGATGGAGGCCGGGTCTTCAGACCCGGCTACACCAATGTTTAAACCACCTTCTTCTTGGGAACCGAACTGCCCATCACGGGCGACGTGGGTACCTAAGTACCCGCGATTCGCCATGGTTTAACCGCGCAAATGCCGGCAAAACGGCTTTGCCGCATGTCCGGAACTGGCACACAGGTTGCTGTTGTCGCCGGCGGGAGGCTTCAATATGCGCCAGCACCGGCAAATCCACTTGTGGATCTCAGAGAGCGACTATCTGCTGCTGCACGAACAGGCGGCCGAGGAGCAAGACTCGGTCTCGGCCATCCTTCGCCGGTTGATCAGAAACGAGCGGCACCGGCTACGAGACGAGGGTCAACGCGGTCCGAGCCAGGCTTCCGTCGTGGACACGGGCGAATTCACGTCCCAGATGGCGGCCCGTTCGGGATGATACCGGGAGCCGATGGGAATTGAATACAGATCCTCGGACGCGTAAGACGCCTCGCGTTCCCCGGTGCGACCCAGGAGTTGGCGGAACGCATCCAACGCGATTGACGGCTGCCGCTCGTGTCCGTAGATCCGCCCGGCAAACATGTCGGTCATGTGCTCGGTGTACTTGGAGTGCACGGACCACCCGAATGCCAGCGGATGCTCCCAGAACGCATCGAGCACGTCCTCAAGGATGTCGATGCCCTTCTCGCAGAACAGCTGATGCTCGCCGAACGGATTCTCCGCGTCGCGATTGGCGCCATTCAGGTACGCCCGGATCGCGGGTGCCGCAAACTGCGCCTCACGAAGCGCCACCGTCAATCCGAACGAAAAAATGGGGTCGATGAACCGGTGAGAATCCCCAACACACATGAACCCTTTGCCGCAGAACTTCTTCACCTGGTACGAGTAGTTCGGGATGACGTGAATGTCTTCCACCAGAGGGCACCCGTCGGTGCGGCGCTTCAGCTCAGGATGCAACTCCTGTAGCTCGCGCAGGTAGAAATCGCGCAGTGATTCGTTCTTCTCCAGAAAGTAGGCCGACGGAATGACCACGCCGACGCTCACCACATCGGCATCCAGGGGAATGAACCACGACCAGTGGTACTTCTTCTGGTAGAAGATCAGCGTGTTGTCGCGGTGATTTTCGCGGTTCTCGTTTTTGTCGAGGCTCTCGTCACGGCGCGCGCCGGACACCTGCGAAAAGATCGCGATCTGCTTGTCGTAGGCGCCCAGGTACTTGGGGCCGGTCACGCCGCCCAGATTGGCCAGCCACGTGGCCTGCCCCGAGCAATCGAGCAGCACCTCTGATCGAATCTCCTGCACCCCGCCATCGTCCATCCGCACGTCGGCGCCGACAACCACCCCGTCACGCACGATCGGGGTGACGGCTTTGCCTCTCAGCACGGTGGCGCCCCGCGTCACCGCCTGATCGAGCGCCATCTTGTCGAAATCACTACGGCGCACCTGCCATGTGTCCCAGTTGAAGAGCTTCCACTCCTCGTCGCGCCCGGTCACCGGCACAAACCAGCTGCCGCGCGGACTCTGGCCAAAGACCTTCACGCCTTGTTTGGTGGGATAGCCGCGGCGATACATCTCGGCCTCGAGTCCGAGGTCGCGGATGGCCTTGCCGCACGCGCCCGTCATCGATTCGCCGATGTGGTAACGCGGAAACGACTCGGCTTCCACGATCACAGGCGTAATTCCCTCGGCCAGCAGGTTCATGGCACTGGCTGACCCGGCGGGGCCGCCTCCAACAATCAGTACGTCTGTCTTCATTGATCCTTCTCTACTTTTTCTCTTCCACAACGAGCGCATCCGCGCGCCTCGACAATTCACCAAAAAGCCTGCCCGCGATGATGCGATGTCCCTCGGCGTTCGGATGGCGATCCGAGGGGCTTAGCACCAAGGTGGAATGATCGTATCCGTCGAACACGTCCTGCATGTCGATGACGGTCATACCTGCCTGATGAGCAAGCGACAACAGCAATGGCCGTTCCGGGTCGTCGGTGGCATCAAACGGCATGGGAATGAGCGCGAACAGGGGCTTGGCACCGATGCGATGCACTTCGGCCACGATCTTGCCGAGAGCCCACTGCAGGATGTCGCGCCGGCGGGGCAACAATCGCTGCAGCACCTCCTGTTCCGACATGGTGGCCTCGATGCCGGCCTCGCGCGCCCACTGGTCCACCGGCGCAGGCAGCGGCCGGCCCTTCGCCAGTCGTCCGGCGAAGTACATGTCGATGGGGCCATGCCAGTTGGTATGCCCGACCACCAGGACGACCTGCGGCTGGAACTGACCGACCCTCCCGCTCTCCAGCATGCTGACTTGTTCGACCAGTGACGAATTGCCCATGGCCAGGTTGAGGAACTCGTAGTCAAGACCGGTCTGGGGCTTCCACTCGCGATTGAGGCGGTCTTCAAGCACCTGCTCAAACGGCTCGCCGTTGTTCACGCCCGACCCGAGCACAAATGACGGCCCGAGCACGGCCACCCGTACGGTGTTGGGCCGCGGCGTCTTTTTGTAGTCCTGGTCGCGAAAGCCCCAGCGATTCGTGCTGAACAATCCACCCCTGAATACGGTGCTTGCCGACGGCCGATAGACGCGATTGCCGAAGTGATCTTCGATAGCGCCCGGCTCTCCAGTGCCGACATGGACAGGCTCCTTGCTCCCCTGCGCCCGCGCGTACACTTCCCACAGTTCACCGTTGAACTGATTCACGCCGACAATCTCCTCGTAGTAGCCACGCTGCAAACGCTCGGCATCGTAGTTGTTGAGTTCCACGATGCGCGCGTGACGCGCCGCCTCCTGAGCCGGAGCAGGCACATAACCCGACAGCGCGGGCTCACCCGCCAACCAGAACAATGTCAACGGCAGCGCCCCGACAATCAGGGGATGCTGCCAGCGTGCGCGAACGGCAAGCGCCGACGGTGCGCCGAGCGAATAACGCCGGGTCACATACGCCGCCACGGTCACGACCGTCAGCGTGCCCAACACCGCCGCCACGTCGCTGGGCCGAATGGTGGCAGCCCGCACCATCACGCGGAAGTCCTCGAACGTGGGGCTGGTCCATACACCCCACAACACAGCCATGACGGTGAACATCCCGGCCGTCTGCATGGCGTCGCGCCACGCATGCGCCGACGCAGGTGCCTGCGCCGTCAACTGCCGCGCACGGCCACGCCGCTGTTCCCGGAGCGTATTGGCCACCAGCAGCAGGCCAATCACGACCCAGAACGCGATGTCGGTCGTGCTGAACAGCCAGGTGCCCAGCAACCAGAACCACTGGTACGAATGCAGCAGCCACGTGGTGATGACCACGCAGACGGTGGCCGCCACAAGCGCGGTGGTCTCGCTGCGCCGCTTCAGGCTGAAGACCACCGGCAGATAGACCATCTTCTGCATGAAGTCCTTCCAGTAGATGTTGATGCGCCGCCACAGGTCCGAGAAACTCGACGCGAGGTAAAAGAACCGATGCGTCTCAGGCAACCTGAACCCGAACAGGTGCAATAGGCCGACGATGACGTGAAACTGTCCGGACACGCGGAGGTAGAGCCCGTAGTTGCCCACCAGATACTGGACGATCCCGGCCGTGGACGTCACCTCCCCAGGCGACAACGTCACGTATTGATACAGGAGGCGATACAACACCAGGTGGATGAGGCCGCGGAAGATCCAATGGATACCCTCCGCATAGATGTCCATCGCCGGCCGGTCGAAATACGTTCTGCGGAATGTCTGAAAATCAATAACGGGAAACAGCAGGAAGACGGTGTTGGGCAGCAGAAAGAAATACGAGAGGACGATCCCCGGGCTCGCCGGCCCGCGGTGTTTGAGGTCGTAGAGATACAGCACCAGCCGGAACATGAACATGGACCCGAGGACGGGCCAGATCGCGCCAGGCCATGGCGCCGGCAGCCAGGTGGCGCGCATCGCGACGAGTACGCCTGTCGCGAATAACAGCAGCATCACGCGGTATTTGAACGCGACCGGCACATGGCAGATGGCAATCAGGCCCAGGCCCACGCCGACGAGCCACGCGCCTGGCGCGACACCGAAGATCAGCACGATGCCGGCGAACGAAAGTGCCGCAAAAAACGGCGGCTGGTATCGCCGTGGCAGCCAGTGGTGCACCAGGAAGCCGCCGAGGGCCAGCGGCAGCACCACGTTGTACAACGCCGGATTTTCGATGTGAAACGCCCGTGCCAGCAGCAGGATTCCGGTCAGTTGCGCGACGATCCAGACAAATCGCGCCACATCTGGCCAGACGATCGTGGCGGAGGTCATACCAACGGCTGTTTGCTGCGGACCAGTGCCGCAATCTGATCAAGGGTGCCCAGGTTGTCCTCGTTGATGTCGTAGGCCTGCAGTTCAATCTTGAAGTGCTCTTCGAGGTACGCCGCCAGGCGCACCGTGGCGAGCGAATCGAGAATGCCGCCGGCAATCAAGGGGGTCTCCGGAGTCAGATCATCGGGATTCGCGTCACGAAGAAACTGGTCCAGGATGTAGGCCTTGACGGTCGCTTGAATCGTATCCACCCTGCAATGCTCTCCCTATAGTCCCAGCCAGCCGGCGATGATGTTGCGCTGCACTTCCGACGTGCCAGAGTATAACTTGGCGCCGAATGCATCGCGCACTGCCCGCTCCACTTCGTACTCGGCGGTGTATCCGTATCCGCCGAATATCTGCATGACGTCGGTGGCCGTGGCCACCAGTGCTTCGCTGACAAACAACTTGGCGACAGCCGCATCAAGCGAGACGCCGCGCGTCTTGTCGAGCCTGGACGCCGCCCGATACGTCAGGAGCCGAGCCGCCTCAAGGCGCACCTTCATGTCGGCGATCTTGTGCGACACGGCCTGGTACTTCCCGATGGCCTTCCCCCCGGCCTCGCGGGTGCGCGCGTAGTCGATCGCGCGTTCCATGAGGCGTTCCATCTGCCCCACGTGAGCGGCAAACAGGCAGATGCGCTCCCAGTCCATCGAGTGCGTGAACACACCCGCCCCGGCGCCCACGCCGCCGAGCACACTCGCATCCGGCACCCACACATCCTCAAACACCAGTTCGCCGAACGGCGATGTGCGCAAGCCCATCTTCTCGATCTTCCGCCCGGCCGAGACACCAGGCGTCGAGCGCTCGAGGAGGAAGGCCGTGATGCCGCCATGAAACCGCTTGACCGGATCCGTCAGCGCGAACAGCACGATGACCTGCGCTTCGGGCGCGTTGGAGATGAAGGTCTTTGCGCCCGTCAGGCGCCATCCCTGTCCGTCCCTGACCGCGCGCGCCCGCATCGCAAACGGGTCCGAACCCGATTCAGGTTCGGTCATCGCATTCACGCCGATCAGCGTGCCGTTCGACAAGCCCGGTAGGTACTGGCGCTTCTGCTCATCCGTACCGAACTTGCAGATGGGGACGACGCAGGCCATGACATGGGCGCAGAGGCTGAAGACCAGGCCGTGGTCGGTGCAGCCGTAGCCGAAGGCCTCAAGAGCAATCGCACACGACAGCGGATCTAGCCCACTGCCGCCGTATTCCTCCGGCACGGGCAATCCGGGCAGGCCCATCCCGCCGCAGGCGTTCCACAATTCGCGCGAGAACACCTGATCGCGGTCGCGCTCGATCACGCCGGCGTTGAGCGTGCCGCGCGAGAACGCCACGATCTCCTTGCGGAGGAGTTCCTGTTCCGACGTCAGTGAAAAGTCCATCAGCCGGCCTGCATCAGTCGCTGGTAATCGATCTTGTCTGTCGAGGTCTTCGGCAAGTGGTCGAGCACACCAAAGGAGTCGGGCATCATGTAACTGGGCAACGCCTTGGCGCAGAATGCCCGGATGGCGATCACCGACACCTTTTGCCCGTCTGCCAGCGCAAGAAACGCCTTGATCCGCACGCCACCCTCATCGTCTTTCACCGCCACGACTGCGGCTTCCTTGACGGCTTCGTGGCGATAGAGCCCAGCCTCGATTTCGCCCAGCTCGATGCGGTACCCGCGGCGTTTGACCATGCGGTCACGCCGGCCGACGAACGTGAAGACTCCTTCGCCTGCGTCAACCACCAGGTCGCCCGTCCGATACCATCGCCGCCCATCGTCATCCATCAGAAACGCTTCGGCGGTCCGCGCCGGGTTGTTGAAGTAGCCCTGCAGCATGCCGGCGCCATGCATCAGCAGTTCGCCCTCGGTGCCCGGCACCACCTCATGGCCGTCGTCGCCCATGACACGCGATTGAAAGTGAAAGCACGTCTTCCCGATGGGATACGGATCGACGCGGTCGTCTTCGACGTGATCGGGAATGGGATGCCACGTGCAGACATTGGTCTCGGTCGGACCGTAGAGGTTGAAGAATCGAGCGCGGGGCAGCAACGACTTCACGGCGCGTAGATGTTTGATCGGGAACACCTCGCCTGCAAAATTGACGATGCGCAACGAGACGTAGTGGTGCTCCGCCAGTTTGCCGAACTCTGCAAGGACCATCAGGATTGTCGGGGTTGAGTACCAGATGGTCAGCCGGCGATCGGCGATGAGCGCGGCCAGGCCGACAGGTTCTTTTCCCTGGTCGGCGTTGATCAACACCACGGTCGCGCCATGTTTCAGCGGCACGTAGAGGTCCGTGATCGACAGGTCGAAGTGAAATGGGGCGTGCGAGCTGAACCGGTCATCGTCGTTCGGCTCGAAGACCTCGGTACACCAGTCCACATGGCTCGTGGCACACAGGTGCGTCAGCATGACGCCCTTTGGAGTACCGGTCGAGCCCGATGTGTAGAGGATGTAGGCGAGGTCATCGCTGTCGAGCGGTTCGTTGGCGCCGCCCGTCGCGGCCTCGACGGCATCGGCGCGATCGAGTGCCGCGCGCAGGCCGTTGCCAGACGGCGCCACCGAAATTTCGATGGTGGCGGGTGGGGTGCCGAGCTTGGCGGCTTCCTCGTGCCACGCTCCAACGAGCCCGCCTTCGAGAACGAGTACCTTCACGGCGCAGTCGCTGGTGATGAAGGCGCTGCGCCAGGCCGGCGCGGACGGGTCCACCGGCACGTAGACCGCCCCGGCCTTCATGGCGCCGAGCATGGTGGCGTAGGCGTCAATCGACTTGCGCAGATAGACGCCGACGCGGTCACCCTTCGTCACCCCCATCGCGCGCAGCCGGTCGCGGACGCGATTCGACAGGGCATCGAGTTCGGCGTAGGAGATCGAGCCGTCGGGCGGCTCTTCAACGGCGACGTGATCGGGCCGCCGCGCCGCCGAGGCCGCTAGGTAGTCGACGATCGTGCTCGGACGTGGTAGTTCCATGGGCCGGGCCGAGTGTACCTGAGGACCGGCATGGGAGGTTCAAGCCTCGGCCTTGAGGAACAGGCCGAGCTACGTTCGGCAGGGTCGGGTAGGCGCGGGAAGGGTCGGGCACGCACGGGAAGGGTCGGGTACGCGCGGGAAGGGTCGGGCACGCGCGGGAAGGTATCGAGTCGGTACGTAGCTCGGGCTGTTCCTCAAGCCCGAGGTTAGAATGGCGCCATGCTCCTATCGCTGCTCTTGTCCGTCGCCGTCTCCGTTGTGCCCGCCACGTTGACGTTCACGGCGCCGCCGGCGTGGACACCCAAGGCCGTCACCTCGATGATGCGCGTGGGCGAGTTTGTGCTGCCGAAGGCCGACGGCGACGCCGAAGACGCCTCGCTTGTGGTCTATTTCTTCGGCGGCACAGGGGGCACGGTGCAGGCCAACCTCGACCGGTGGTTCGGCCAAATCGCGCAACCTGACGGCCGCCAGACCAAAGACGTGGCCACCACATCAAGCCGGCTCATCAATGGGCTGTCCGTGACGCTGTTCGACGCGAGGGGCACCTACGTGGCAGAAGTCACACCAGGCTCACCGGAACGTTTCAACAAGCCCGGCTACCGGATGCGCGCCGCCGTCATCCAAACCAAAGGCGGTCCGTACTTCATCAAGCTCGTGGGACCGCTCAACACCATCGCGCGCTGGGATAAGGACTACGAGAGCTTCCTGCAGACGCTCAACTACAAATAGCGTCGGGGCTCTTCGGAGGCCGGGTCTTCAGACCCGGCGGACATGCCGGGTCTGAAGACCCGGCCTCCGAAGACCAATGATGTCCAAGCTACACGAGGCTCCAATCGGAGTGCGGTCGCTTGTTTTCCACAATCCATCCGTAGAGGAGCCCGCGGTACGTCTGCCAGCGCATCTGTTTGCGCGCGTAGAAGGGACCGAGTGCGCGCTGCAGCGCCGGCAGGTGGTAAAACGGCACGCCCGGAAAGTAGTGATGCTCGAGGTGCAGGTTTGAGGTGAGGAACGCGAAGTTCCAGAACCAGTGGCTGCGCAGCAGTGTGCCCCACTTGGCCGGGTCGTTCGGGTCGATGTCGTAGTGCTGCCCCAGCCGGTTCAGTGTGAACGCGATTGGAAAGATGAAGAACACGGGGAACGCATGCGCGCGGAACGCTGCGGCCCCGCCCCACGCCCACCAGATGCCTGCCAGCACACCCACGTGAAAGAGGATTGAGATGCGCCGTTCCCACGCAATGGTCTTCTGCAGCTCGGCCGGATACGTGGACGACTCGAGGCGCGCCGCCCGGAAGTAGATCGGAAAGAGCACGGGCGTGGCGTAAAGCGCTTTGTACCACCGCGCATTCCGCTTTGGTGACAGGTAGTGCCGCTTCGGATCGTCGTCATTCGATCCGAGCTCGGCGTGATGGTCCAGGTGCCATCGGGTGAACTGGCTCGGCGCGATGCCACTCGGCACGGCATAGAGAAAGCCGAGCGCACGCTCGGCCAGAGGATGCCGCGTCTGGAACACGTTGTGATGCAGCACCTCGTGCAGCAACACGGTGAAATTGAATACCGTGAACCCCTGCACGAGCGCCACGGGCAGCCAGATCAGCGGATCGTCAAATCGGATCAGTGCCCACGTGGCCGCGCCCAGTATCAGGAACTGGCGCACGGCCACGACAAAATGCCGCCACGGCTGTTTGGTGTGGAACTCGCGCATCTGCTCGCGCGAGATGGCTTTTCCCAAATCGGCCCGGAGAGCCGTGGCGTGGGCGCTGTAGTAGTGCGTCTTAGACACGGGTCACCAAAGCCCACGGACCCGTGGCCCTGTCGTCATTTCTTGATCCCGAACCCCGTGATCATGACTTCGAGCTGGTGATTGACGCGCAGTCCGGCGATGCCGTCGGTTGTGCCGCCCAGGTCGGTTTTTGCCGCTGTGTGCACCACGGTGCCGTTGACGACGAAGTCCACCTTGTCGCCGGCCACGCGCACTTCGAGCGCGTTCACCGACGTGCCGTCAGCGCCCGGCGTCTTCACGGCCGCATTCGGCGTCCGCGGGACCACGGCCACAGGGCGCGGTGCATCAGGCGTACGGCGGCTGACCATGAACGTGCCGTTCTGCGCCACCAGGAAATACAGATACGCCTGCTTGTCGTTGTCGAGATTGCTGCCGCCCAGCACGAGGCCGTAGTAATTCACATGGCCGCTCGGCTTGAGCAACTGGAACGACGCGCCCACGGTGTAGTTGGCCGACGCCGTATTCGTCGGGTTCCAGTACACAGCCGCCGTAGGGTTCACCGCGTGGAACCCGCCGCCCATGGCCATGAACTTGATCTCGCCCGCACCATCCGGATCCGAGGCGCTCGTGCTCCGATCGGCCCGCACCATCCACCCCTTGGCCGACTGCGCCGACACCTGCGCCACCGCCGCCGCACACACCACCACCGCGCACACCGCCAACATTGATCGCTTCATGACACCCATCTCCATAGAGTCGGCTCCAGCGCCGGGATTGAATTTCTTTCGATGATACTACGCACTCTTCCCGAGCCGGCGCCCGAGCCTGGTCAGCAATACCCCAGAGAGCACTGCGGTGGCGCCGATGACTTTGTTCCACGTCAGGGGCTCGCCCAACCACAGCGTGGCCACGGCCATGGCGACGACAGGGACGCCGTTGGAGTAAATCGACGTCCGCGCGGGGCCAAGTCGCTGTACCCCCATGTACCAGATGACGTACGCGAGGTTCAGCGCCAGCAGGGCCGAGAGCACCAGCGCGGTCAGGGTCCAGGCGCTCACGTCCAGCCACGGCACGCGCAGGATTTGGGGCAGCGCCATCGCCACATACGGAATCCCGCCATACACCATCGTCATGCCGGTCACGTAGAGCGGGGAATGACGCTTGATGAGCGAGGCCGCCCCGAGCGTGAACGTCACCCAGCACGCCACTGAACACATGACACGAAGATCGCCCTGTAACGTCGCGCCACCAAACGACGCGCCATGACCCACGACGAAATAGATGCCGAGCGCGGAGACTGCCGCGCCGATCCAGTGGAGCCGGCTGATTTGCTCGCGGCCAAGCAGCGCGGACACGACCGCGAGCACGGCCGGTGTGGACCCGACAATCAGGGCGGCGTTTGATGCGCTGCTGAGCGCCACGCCGCCGACAAAGAAGAACTGGTAGCCAAAGTGGCCGACCAGGCCCAGCCAGACCAGGTCGATACGGTCGCGCCGCGTGAGCGGGTGTGTGGTGTGAAAGACCGTTGAGATGGGGTTGCCGCGCTGGGCGGTGCGGCGGGCGATGGCAATTGCGGCCAGGAAGACGGCCGACGCAATCAGCAGCCGCAGCGCGTTAAACGGCTGCGGCGGTACTTCCTCGAACGCGCGCTTGATGACACTGAAATTGGCGCCACAGATGAGGACCATCAGGGCGAGGAGGAGATCAAGAAAGGGGACGGGTGTCGATCTGTGGAAAACTCCCCCAGGAAAACGACCTCTGAGGTAGTTTTTGTTGCTCACTTCTTAAAAACTACCTCAGAGGTCGTTTTCACTCAGGAGTTTTCCACAGATCGACACCCGTCCCCCTATGGGCCCAGATGCCCCCTATTGGACGCTTTTGAACTGACCGATCGCCTCGTTGATCAGCGCTTCGTTGTCGCCGGCCGAGATGTTGCGTCGCAGGAGTTTCGTGGCAATCGACAGCGAGAGTTCCACGGCCTCGGTGCGGATCTGCGCCACGGCGCGCGCCGTCTCGAGATGGATTTCCTTCTGGGCGTTTTTGACGATCGCCGCCGCTTCGTCGCGGGCCTTGGCCCGCAACTCTTCGCCAAGGCGCTCGGCATCAGCCCGGCTGCGGGTCACGATGCCCGACGCCTCGGTACGGGCGAGCGCCAGCAGGCGCGCCGACTCCACCTGCACCTGCTGCAGTTCGGCAGTCGCACGTTTGGCATCCTCGACCGACTTCTCGATCGTGGCGCGACGCTCTTCAAGCGCCTTGAGCAACGGTCCCCAGGCGTACTTCTTCAACAGAAAAAGCAGTACCAGGAACGTGAGAATGGTCCAGATGGCCAGCCCTGGACTGACCTGGACGAGCGGATTATCCACGAGTCTTTTCCTTTCCCAAAACGATCGGGTCCTTTCCGAGCGGGCGCGCCCGCAGGTCGGTTACTTCAGGAGGACGACGACCAGGCCGAAGACGAGCGAAATGATCGCGGCGCCTTCGAGCAGGAACAGTGGGAAGTTGGCCGCCGCGGTGATCTGCGCCGCTGCGCTGGGCTGCCGCGCCACGCCTTCAGCGGCCGCCGCTGCCAGCTTGCCGATGCCGATGCCGGCGCCGATGACGGTGAGTCCGAAGCCGATGGCTGCACCCATGTAGTGCCAGGTGGGCTTGATGATTGCGGCGACTTCGGGGGTGAGGGCTTGTTCCATGATGCTGTTTCCTTCTCCTGAGGGTCTGACTGACTGTAACGGTTAGTGGTGCGCGTGAATTGCCATGCCGATAAACACGGCAGACAGAAGGGTGAATACGTAGGCCTGCACGAGAATGACGATGAGCTCGAGGCCGGAGATGGCCACGGCCAGCGGCAGTGAGAATCCGAAGCCGATCCCCATGCCGGCCGCCGAACTGGCGAACATCTCGGTGAAGATAAACACAAACGAGAGAATTGCGAGAATCGCGATGTGGCCGCCCGCCATGTTCGCGGCAAGTCGCATGGTGAGCGCGAACGGCCGCACGAGCATGCCGATGAACTCAAGTGGCACCAGCAGGAAGTACACCGGCGTGGCCAGTCCCGGTGGCACCAGGTTCTTCCAGTGCTGCACGAAGCCGTGCTTCTTGGTGCCCGCGATCATGATTGAGACGAACGTGATGAGCGCGAGGCCCGCCGTCACATTAAAATTCGCCGTGGCAGTGGCGCCGCCGTGCAGGATGCCCTTGACGAGCGAGTCCTCAGCGCTGTGCAGGACGTAGTGATCCAGCAGCGTCAGCACGTCGAAGATCGGGATCATGCCCATGACGTTGGCCGTGAGAATGAAGAAGAACAACGTCAGCAGGAGCGGTGCCCACGCGCTCATGTACTTCTTGCCGAGGTTGGGCTCGGCGACGGTATCGCGTAGAAATTCGACGAGGAACTCGAGGACGTTCATGCCGCCGGTGGGCACGCGTTCGGGCTGCTTGAGGTAGCGGCGCACCAGCGAGGTGATGACCACAAACGTGACGGCCGCCACGAGCCACACCATGAACACGTGTTTGGTGACTGAGAAGTCGATGCCGAAAAACGGACCGATGTGAATCAGCGGATGGTCAGCGCTGCTGTTCGCAACGTGCCCAATGATGGTCTCGCCGGCATTGAACTTTCCGGCGGCGGCGTGACCGGCCTGCGCGGCCTCGTGAGCTTGTTCCATCATCGTCGTATCTAAACCCGTCTTCGCATCCAAGGCGCCCTGACGACGCCTACCCTGCCGCCATCAGCCGCCGCAAACAATACGCTTCAGCCAGATGCGTGGCCAGATACGCACCGATGAAGCTGAGGAGGAACGGCAACGGTCGCGCGTCCACCACTTTCACCATCAGCACCACGTACGCCACGACGCACATGACCTTCACCGCAAAAGCCCTCAACATGACGGGCAACAACGCGGCCTTCTCCCGGGCCCACGTGCGCGTCGTAATCGTCCACGACGTGCCCGCCATCACCACCGGTCCGGCAATTCCCAACCACACCGCACGAACGGCGCCCTCGCCCAGCCCGACCACCGAGGCACCCACACCGGCGGCGATCGCGGTGCCGATGACCCACCACAGGGCGTTCATCGCGTCGCTACACCTGGCCCCGACGTGAAGCCATGATCAGCGCGTAAAACCCGACCACGATCCCGAGGACCAATCCCGATATCAAAAGCCACGGTGACGTCCCCAGCCACCGGTCTGCGACGTAGCCGAGACCACCCAGCAACAGAATTCCTCCAGTGAGGGTGTAACTGGCGCTGGCCGCCGGGCCCGCCCGCTGCACATTCTCCTGGAAGGCCCGCATCGAACGCTCAAACGACTTCAGCGTGTCGAGACGGGGCTTCTTGCCGCCCGGTCGAGGCACTTCCTGCATGTTGCCGCCTCCCGACCCCCCGGCACGCACCGCGCCCCGGGTGGCAAACAGCCAATCGTAACAGGCGGACCTCAGTACTGGGAAGGGGGGCGGGCTACCACCCCTGCGACGGACCGTCGGGCACTATACCATGGCTTGTGAACAAGTTCACGAGCGACCCCGATATACTGCGGTGATGACACAATTCCCCCTCGTACGGCGTCCCCTGGCGGTCGCGGCCTTGTGCGTCAGCGGGGCTGTTGTCGCTGCCACCGCCGGAACCGTCCTTCTGGCACAACGGACACCCAACCAGCAACGCGCGGTCATTTCGGTGGTGGACAAAAAGGGCGCACCCGTGGCCACCCTGGCCACGACGGACCTGACCGTCCGGGAGGATGGCATCGCGCGCGAAGTGCTCAAGGTGGAGCCCGCGACGGGCGCGATGGAAATCGCCATTCTTGTGGACACGAGCACCGCCACAACGGGCACCATCACGGACCTGCGCCACTCGGTCAAAGCGTTTGCGGCAGCGATCTGGGAAAAAAGTCCCGACACGCAGATTGCCCTCTACACATTCGGCGAACGGCCGACCCTGGAAGCCGATTTTTCGTCGAGCGCCGTGAACCTGAACCGCCGTGCAGACCGCCTGTTTGCCGCATCGGGATCGGGCGCGTATTTCATCGACGCGGTCATCGAAGCCTCCGGCGTACTCAAGAAACGCGCCGGCGCCCGGCCAGTCATCGTGGCCTACGTCGACGAAAACGGCCCGGAGTTCAGCAACCGGCGCAACGACCATGCGTTTGACGCGCTCGCCGCGGCGCGTGCGTCGTTGTGGACGGTGTCACGTCAGGGATTTGGCAGCAGCACATCGACGCCGGAAAACCGCGAGCGGGGCATCGTCATCGGCGACGTGACGACCAAGACCGGCGGGCGCAGTTCCACCGTGTTCGACGGTTCGGCGATCAAAGGACGCTTTGCTGATGTGGCCACGCAACTGCTGGCGCAGTTCGTGGTGACCTACGGCCGGCCCGAGACGCTGGTGCCGCCCGACAAGCTGGAGATCAAGCTCACGAACAACGACCTGCGGCTGGCGGCTCCGCGGTGGACCACTCGATGACACGTGTTGTGGCGCTGGGCGCGGCCCTGGCGCTCCTGGCGGGGGCCACGGCGCCGGACGCGCAGGTGTTCCGCGTCGGCACCGACGTGGTATCGCTCAACGTCACGGTGACCGAGGGCGAGACGTTGATCCCGGGGCTGGAGCAGGCGCTGTTTTCGGTCTACGAAGATGGCGTGCAGCAGGACATCACGTATTTTTCCCGGACGCCGCAGCCCATCGCGCTCTCGCTGCTCATCGACACCAGCACGAGCATGGAGTTCAAACTCGGCGTCGCGCAGGAAGCGGCGATCGGATTCGCCCGCCGCCTCAATCCGACCGACGCGGCGCAGATCATCGACTTCGACAGCCGCCACGAGATCCTGCAGACGTTTACCGCCGACAAGGCCCTGCTCGAACAGGCGATCCGCAAGACTCGAGTCGGCGGGTCCACCTCGCTTTACAACGCCATCTACGTGGCGCTCAGTGAGCTGAAACGCGTGCGCGCGGCGACGCCGGATCAAGTGCGACGCCAGGCGATCGTGGTGTTGTCAGACGGCGAAGACACCTCAAGCCTGATTGCCTACGAAGATGTGCTCGAATCGGCCAAACGATCCGAAGTGGCGGTGTATGCCATCGGCCTCCGCTCCAAGACCGACCGCCCGACACGGGGATTCAACGAGGCGGAGTTCGTGCTGCGGACACTCTCGCAGGAAACGGGCGGCCGTCCGTTTTTCGTCGAAGATGTCGCGCAGTTGCCCGGCATCTACCAACAGATTGCGGATGAACTGGCGAACCAGTACTCGATCGGCTACACCTCCAAGAATCCCAAACGCGATGGCGCCTGGCGAGCCATCGTCGTCAAAGTCAACCGCCCGAACGCGGCCGCCCGCACCAAACGGGGCTACTTCGCGCCCGTGCCACCCAAAACGCCACGCCTCGAATTCGCGAAATGAACACCAATCAGCACACCACACGAGGACGAGTCATTTTCATCGGCGCAGG